>Ga0115003_10002774_pt1 | contig 14258 bp, 10 predicted proteins | sample ArcticOcean_MG_C_7_FD_88736 | JGI IMG/M metagenome (GOLD analysis project Ga0115003, IMG submission 88736) | Marine microbial communities from western Arctic Ocean - ArcticOcean_MG_CB11_88 | ecosystem: Environmental > Aquatic > Marine > Oceanic | place: Arctic Ocean: Canada Basin | collected... | reverse complement strand
TCTGCGTGGATGACGTATGTCAACGATGAATTAGTTATTGTAAATGAGTTCGATATGGAGAAGTTATAATGTCATCAGGACAACTAGTAATCGTATCTGCAGAGGTATCACCTGAACAATACGGAATGATTGTACAGGTGATGTCAAGCGGAGAGACAGAAGACTCGTATATAGTTCTTGTGGGAACTGAACTATTAATCTTAACCGGAGCAGACATTGCCGAAATATAAAATAAAAAACACATTATTGCGTAATATTTATAAATTGAATGAATTGTATTTCGTTATAGCACACAAAGAATTTAGGAAAAAATAAATGGCTTTTAACCCAGCAAACAACCCAACTCCATTTGGCGTATTTGACGACGATACAGGATTCCAATCAGAAGCTGATAACATGGTCACATTCGTCAAGCGAAAGCTAGGAGACGACATACTCAGTGTTGAACTGACACAAAAACAGATATGGGGCAACCTTGAAGAATCATTGTTCGAGTACGGCAGTATTTTAAATCAATATCAGACTAAGTCACAGCTCATGGAATTCATGGGCATGCCTGCAGCAGGTGAACTAGACGATTCTGGACAGGAAATAGATCACTCACAAAAGTTCCCAAGAAGTAATTTAGAATATTTAACAAGGTTCGCAGAGCCATATGCAGCTGAAGCAGGTGTAGGTGGATCATACGACGTAATATCAGGGTCAATAGAGTTAGTTAGTGGGAAACAAGACTACAGCTTGAACTCAGACCTCCTCGGTACAGAAAAAGACAGCGCAGGTAATCTTCTTCCACTGTTCGAAGGAAGTCAAAACAAAAACCCGAAAACTCGTCTAAAAATAAATGAAGTGTTCCATTACTCACCACAAGCCGCATACAGATTCTTCGACACAACATCAGCTGTCAACTATTTGAACAACGAAATGAGCTTTGAGTCATTCACTCCTGAGACAATCTTTTATGTTCTACCTGTTTTCGAGGATATTTTGAGAGCATCTCAACTAGACCTTTCAAATAGAGTAAGACGCTCAAACTACTCTTACAAAGTCCAAGGTACGAGTCTACGCATATACCCAGCACCGACTTCGGAAAGTGCAAAGAGAATCTTCGTAAGCGTAAGGACACACAACAACCCAGTCGATACTGGGCATGAAGACGAGACAATCAACGGTGTCTCTAATATGAGCAACATACCTTTCGGGAACATACAGTTTTCAAAAATAAACTCAATAGGACATCAGTGGATCAGACAAATGTGCCTTGCACTATCAAAAGAACAGCTCGGATTGATTCGTTCAAAGTTCTCTAAAATACCAATTCCTGGTCAAGACCTAACGCTAAACGGGACAGAACTTGTAACCCAAGGCAGAGAAGATAAAAAAGATCTAATAACTCAACTAAAAGAAATGCTCGATAGTATGACATACGACAAACTCATAGAGACACAAGCTCTAAGAGCAGAGAACATGCAAAAACAGTTGAAGTTCATACCAATGCCGAACGGTAAAGCCGTATTCATGGGATAAGCTGTGTCTAGATTATTTATTACAAAAAGAGAGATAGACTTTATCTCAGATATAACAAAAGAGGTCATCAAAGATGTTGTTGGCCAGCGTATATTCTATTACCCGGTCTCCATTGTGAAGACGCAGGTACATGATGTGTACGAAGAAGCTGTCAACAAGATATTCGAGACACCGATCGAAATAGATGCGCTTGTAGAGTTCTCACCAGAAGAAGTAGCGACGAACATCTTCGGGCATGAAGAGATATACAAATTAGACGTGTTCATACAACATCGTGACTTGCTCGACAAAAAAATCAAATGTAAAGAGGGCGACTTTTTTAGCTATGGCTCGATTTTCTTTGAAGTGCTTACTGCAACATTTATCAATAATGTATTCGGGCAGACAGAGCATTACACGGGAATCAAACTATCAGGCAAGCAAGCAAGAAAAGGACAAATCAATATGCCCGCACTTGGTCCTACGTCAGAACAATATTCAGACGTTGCCGCTGTTCAAGAAGAATTCGTACAACAGCGTGGAATCGCAACTGATTCCGCCGGGGACCCAACAGGAGACACCCGTGAGCTTACTGAGAAGACAGGTGTTCCACTTACAGGACCCGCAGGTGTTAAGGTATACGATGAGTCAGACGGTACAACAGATGGCAACTCCGATTCCGCATTCTATGGTGATGGTGAATAATGAGTGATAAAAAACTAAGAACCGGATGGGAATCAGGGAAGATTCCAGATGACTTTGCGATCCCTTCATGCGGCATTGCTGACATGGACAGATCAATGTTCAATCTGTTCGATAAAGACATAGTAATCCAAGTATCAGTCGATGGCACAATGAAAAAAGTGCCAGTTGTCTTCGCCTCAGGAGAGCGATTCGCAGTATCTCAGAGAAACAAGCCGATCCGCGATAAAAACAACGCATTAATTCTACCAATTATATCAATTCATAGAAAAAAGATAGACCACGGCGCAGATGTCGGAGGTTACGGCTCAGGCATCTCCTCAAGAGAGCGAGGTGATCTTATCATAAAACGTCGACTCTCTAAAAAAGACGCAAACTATCAAAATATTATCAACCAACAAAAAATAAAAAATCAAGACAATGTATCGAACACTGGGAACTTCACACTAACTGATATAGCCCCTGGTAATCAAGCAGCCCAGGGTACAACAACGTCTAGAAGAAATAAAAACAATTTATCGAAGACAGTAGGCAATCCTACGCTTAAGCCTGATCTCAACGGTGATCACATCTACGAGATCATTACCATACCCTATCCAAAGTTTGTCAAAATAACGTACAGTATAACGATATGGACGCAGTATGTAACGCACGTCAACAACATAATAGAGACGCTGTTTGCAAACTTCCCATCTATAGGACACAACTATCAGGTGACAACAGAATCAGGATATAAGTTTGTAGCTTACATGCAGACTCCACTGAATTTTGATGATAACTTTACAGATTATTCAACAGAAGAACGTCTTGTCAAGCTTACATTTGATATGGACTTGCCTGGATACTTCGTCGCACCTCAGGACGTCCCAGGTAAAGGCTCACCATTTAGAAGTTTCGAGACGGCTCCGAACGTCGTTTTTGAAATGAAAGAGATAACAGCTGATCTTATTGAAAAAAGAGGACCGGATATAAGAAGTGGTGATGTAAATAAATTCACACTTAATAACCTCGAAGAATTAGACAAACGTGGAGATAAAGTTTTAAATAGAGACACAATTGATCTAAATGTTGTAGAATACGTCATAAACCCGTTCACGGGTGAGGAAGATAGGCAATTATCTAAGGTTCTTTCTAAGAATAGTCGTACCGGAGAGACTGTTGCAAGCATAAGAACGATAAAAGAGTTAGAAAACATCAATAACGAATAGTAACTTGGATTCTTTCGAAATATTTAATAATTGACGATTTTGTACTATATGTATAAAGAAAAAATAGGAGACATTTAATGTCAGAGCAAACTTTTAAATCACCTGGGTTCTTTGAAAGAGAAATAGATCTTTCAGGTACAAGCGCAAGCTCAGTCGGCACACCTGCCGGAGTAATAGGGACCGCTCAGAAGGGCCCTGCCTTTCTCCCAGTAACAGTAACTTCATTCGATGAATTCATCAGCATATTTGGTGAGCCAGACGGAAAACGTTTCGGCCCATATGCTGTAAAAGAGTTCTTGAAAAACCGTAGTGCGCTTACATATGTTCGCGTTCTCGGAGCTGGCGGTGATCCAACATCAACAACAGCAAACTATGCAGGATTCAAGGTAGCAGGAACTAACTTAGACGATACTGCAGTCACAGGCGATGACTCCACCGATACTGTCATCCGTCCTGTTGGCCACACACAATTTATTCTATCAAAACAAGAAGCAAGCGCATATGAAGTTGTTGGCAACCCACTGTTTACTGATAATGATTCCATAAATACAACAGGTGCATTCGAACTAGTAAGAGGAATGATCATGATGCCTGTAGGCGTAAGGATGATGATTCACGAAGATGGTATATTGTCGGCATGGAACGCGCAAAGCGTTGACTACGATGACACTGCAGCACTAACTACGGGTACTTTCAAGTTAATACTTTCTGGTGTTGCTGAAACAACAGACACACTTCCTGGAATAAAAGTATTTAGTGCATCTCTCGACCCAGATAGCGATTTATACATCACAAACGTCTTAAACACAGACCCAACAAGGTTCTTGGAAAAAGGTCACGTTCTTTACGCAGACTTCCCAGTAGAATCAGACATGGTAGGCACAACAACAGAAGTAAAACTAGCATCAGATTGGGACTCTACAGTTGTGGTAGACACAGTAATCGTCGGTGCCGGAAATCCTACCGCTTTCGGCGATCTATCAGAAACTTTCTCTAGTGCAAAGACAACTTCATACATTTCACAACCATTTGGCGCAAAAGAATATGATTTATTTCATTTTGAGACGCTAAATCAGGGCGCGTCCATGAACGAACAGTTCAAAGTGACAATCTCTAACTTGAAATTCTCAGTAGACCCAGCAAATAAATGGGGAACATTTAGTGTACAAATCAGAAACTTTTTTGACACAGATAAGACAAAACAAATAATTGAACAGTTCTCAAACTGCAACTTGAACCCAGCTAGCCCAAGATACATTGCCAAAGTAATCGGTGACAAGAATGTATACTACAACTTCCAGGCAGGAAGCGAAGCTGAACGACGAATGGTAAAAACAGGCATGTTTAAAAATAAATCATCATTCGTTAGAATAGTAATGTCAAATGATGTGAAATCTGGAAATATTCCTGAAGAAACACTACCCTTCGGATTCAGTGGTATACCGATGTTAGATGTCTCTGTCAATAAATTGAATTCATTCACAGTTGGTGACGCTACAAACTTCCTCGGAAACATCCCACTTGCTCACATGCCGCCTATTCCATACAGATTCAAGGTGACTAAAGGGTCACTCGCATCTACAGGGATAACTTACACAGGCACACCCGGTACAAATGAGTCAGTAGACTTATCACTTACTTGGGGGATCAAGTCAACGAGACTAAGCAAGACACTTACTAACCCATTGTTAAAACCAAACAAAGGCGACTTCAACCCACTATTACAATCTTACGTCAAATTACTTGGAAAAGCAGAAAGCCTTGCAAGTTCTTCAGATGATGATAAATTCACACTTTCAAGAGTGGCAATATCTGAACAAGCGGACACTATTGACGTTGATCTTGGAACAGCAAAACAAGAGGCACTAAAGGCAACATACATCAGAAATGGTGACTACATGACTGCCGGAAATACAATCTCGGATACAACAGTCGGAGTAGATCTCGACACCGATGCCACCACCGGCGACGGCTCTGGTCACGAAATAGAAGCAGGAACAACAACACGTTACTCATTCGCTTCACTTGCGAACTACAAAGATAAATCACTTTTCAATGCTTATTCAAAATACATGAAGTTCACAAACGTGTTCTCTGGTGGGTTCGACGGAGTGAACATTCTAGACAAAGATATGGCAATGATGACTGATAAGTCAACTTCAATTTCCACATCTGATGGCGGCCTCGGAGGACTAACAGACAGTGAAGCTCCTGCTGCTCTAGGGCTCAGTACTAATCCAGCAGGAGAAGGAACAAAGAACAACGCTGTCAACTCATTCAGATCTGCTATCAATATCTTAACAGATGAGATGTCATCAACAATAAACATCTTGACAATCCCAGGCATGCGTGATTCATTCATTACAGATTATGCAGCTGATAAGGTACGCGATTACGGAATGGCAATATACCTTATGGATATGCCGTCTTACGATGAAAACGGAGTCAGAGTGTTTGATAACGACGCACTAGACCCAGACACAACAGAGACACTAGCCAAGTTCGGCGCCCGTAGCTTCGATAACAACTACGTTGCTACTTACTACCCAGACGTCAAAATATACGATGAATATGTAGACGCTATCATTGAGGCACCTGCATCTATTGCGGCTATGGCAGCAATAAGCTATACAGATAAGGTTGCATACCCCTGGTTTGCACCTGCAGGGTTCAACAGGGCTTCTTTGGATGTGGTTAAAGGCGTAACAGTCCGATTAAACACAGCCGATCGTGATAACCTCTACGAGGCACGCATCAACCCAATAGCAACTTTCCCGAATGCAGGCTACGTCATCTTCGGCCAGAAAACATTGCAAATGATGGCTTCATCACTTGATAGAGTCAACGTTCGCCGCATGCTACTTGAAGTAAAAAGACAAGTAGTTGCAGTTGCTAAGAACATGCTGTTCGAACAGAACAACGCTACTACAAGAGCTAAATTCGCAGCACAACTCAAACCAAAACTTTCACTAATACAGACTCAACAAGGAATAGACATGTACTCTATCACAGTTGATGACTCGAACAACACACCTTCTGATATTGAATCAAATAAAATGAATGGTCGCGTTGTACTTGTCCCAACTCGTGCCATAGAATACGTTGCAATAGACTTTATTGTTACATCTTCCGGTGTAAGTTTTGAATAAAAGAATAATTAATAATATAATGGAGAAATCTACTAATGTCTGAACTAACATACAGCAGTGCAGGAGTCGGCACAAGAGAAATCGATTTATCACAACCAAGCAGACTTGGACCACAAGGCACACCCGCTTGTGTAATCGGTACTTCTTTACGCGGTCCTGCCTTTGTACCCGTTACCATTGGTGACTTTAAAGAGTTCGTTGCACAATTCGGAGAGTCCGACGGCGAGAAATTCGCCCCACTGGCAGTAAACGAATGGCTCAAGAACGCTCAGTCGCTTACATTTGTAAGAACGCTAGGTGTTGGTGATGGAAACGGCGGCGCAGATTTAACAGCAGGATTTGTTGCAGGAGATGCACTACCAGAACCTGATAATGCGGGTCTAATAACAGCAGGGACTGCTAAAAACAAATACGCCACTGGGACAACTGCAGGAACATCTCATTTAATAAGCGCTTACATGACAGACACAGCAGGTGCAGCAGTACTACTTGATGCTGGAATAACTGAGACAATTTATGAGACAACAGCTACAGCAGCAGCTACAGCAACAATAGCTTCAGTTACTCCAGGGACTATGCTTGGTGGTGGTACGTTTACTCTAACAAACGCTGCTGCCGTAACAACTACTTATAGAGTCAACGGAGGTGGAGGTTTCGGTACACAACTAGGCGGCGCAGCTGGCACCACGATCGACATGACCATCGGTGCCGCAACAACTGTTGCTAATATCGCAGAAGCGGTAACAAAAGTAATTACTGCAACAACATCTGGAGACATGACAGCCTCTCATGATGGAGTCACTATTACAGTCGTTCAGTCAACTTCAGGCACAGCTGGAAACCAAATAAACACCAACCCAGATTCCGGGCTTGCATCTGTTAGTAATTTCGAAGGTGGAATAGATCTGGCCTCAGGCACATGCGCACTAGTAACCCGAGCGATGGTTATGATCCCATACGGAGTCACAATGACTGTAGCGGGATACATACCCGCTGCACGAACATCTGTCATGACACTAAATACTTTTGCTCCATCTGGCGACGCTACAACTGACGTTACAACAACATTTACATTTTCACTTGACCCAACAAACGCTTATTACATTGCTAACGTATTGAATACTGATCCTCTTCTAATAGAAGAAAAAGGTCACCTGCTTTACACTCACTACGAAATAGACGAGAATCAAGCAGCTGTTGCCCCTGTAGGAACCACACTGACAGAAATGATAGTTCAAGAAGATGTTGGAGCAGACGACGCGAAATACAAAACTTTCAAACAGCGTTTCAACCACGCAAAGACTCCTTGGGTTAAGTCACAATCGTTTGGTACTGATAAGTTTAATCTATTCAAAATCCACGCACTTTCCGACGGTGAGTTCGAAAACTCTAATATAAAAATATCTGTTATTAACTTACGTTACGACAAGAACGGTAGTTGGGGAACATTCGACTTAGTAGTCCGCGATTTCAACGACACAGACGCCAATCAAAAACATATAGAAAGATTCTCTGGATTGAATCTAGATCCAACATCATCTAATTTCATCGCTAAAAAGATCGGCGACAAAAGAACGTGGTTTAATTTTGACAAACAGACACAACAGCTACAGACATCAGGAACGTATGATAACGTTTCAAAATACATAAGAGTAGAAATATCAGACGATGTATCACAAAGCCAAATTCCAGTAAATGCCGTACCTTTTGGACACGCAGCATATGAAGAAATGGTAGTAAATAATGCAGCATTCTCAGTACACGCAGCTGCATACTATCTCCCAATACCTTTCAGACAAAATGTAGCAGTCGGTCTTCTACTCAATAAAAAATCTTACTCTAAGCTCTACTGGGGAGTTCAGTTCTCAAAAGTACAAGATGTAGCAGAACCAAATGAATCATTAGTACAGAGCTCTGTTGTAAAAAATCTTGTTAAATTCTTACCTAACGGAGCAGATACAATTGTTGCAACAACTGGTCACGAGTTCTCACTAGAGAACATTGAAGTAGATGTAAAAGACACTCTGGGAACTGAATCTGCACCTCTTTACCTTGCAGAAGACGAACGAGCAATCGACTGGAAAGAATCAAACTACAGATACGATTCAGTAAAAGATGGTTTGTATTCTAAGACTCGTTTCCTATTGGCGACAGACATCACCGGATCAACAAACTCAAAATACTCAAAGTTCACAATGTTGATGCAAGGCGGCTTCGATGGCACAAATATCTTCAGGGAACAAAAAGCAAAAATGCAAAACGCAGCAGTTGTATGGGAAATGGAAGATGCGGCAAATCAATTCGGAACTTCGGGTCCAACCGTAGTATCATACAGAAAAGCACTAGACGTCATCACTAGTAAGTCAGACGTAGAGATACAAATACTGGCAGTACCGGGTATAAGACACAGTGCCGTGACTCAATACGCAATAGACGCAGTAGAGAGCAGATTCGATGCTCTATTCATAGCAGACATACTTGAAAAAGACGGAAACAATGAAACTAAATTGCTAGAGTCTCAAATAACAGACGTGGGCTACACAATTGCGCAGTTCCTATCAGAAGGGTTTGATTCTTCATTCGCTGCAGCATATTTTCCAGACGTAATAATGACAGACCCAATAACTAAGTCACAAATGAGTGTTCCACCTTCAGTAGCAGTACTTGGTGCGATGGCTCTGAATGATTCATTGGCTCACCCTTGGTACGCACCTGCTGGTTTCACTCGAGGAGCTCTAAAATCAGTAGAGGACACCCAGGCAAGCTTCTCAAGGGCTAACCTCGATGCCCTCTATGATGCAAAGATCAACCCGCTTACATCGTTCCCAGGAACAGAAGTTGTAATCTGGGGACAAAAGACAATGCTTCAAGCTGCATCTGCACTGGATCGCGTAAACGTCAGAAGATTGCTAATAACAATCAGACGAGCAGTCAAGAATATAGCTCTTGGGTTCTTATTTGAACCTAACAGGGCAGAGACACTCGCATCATTCGAAGCAAAAGTCAACCCACTTCTACAGAGCATTCAAGAGAAATCAGGGCTTGACCGATATAAAGTAAAAATTGACACCGAGACAACAACTCAAATGGACGTAGAGAACAACACACTTCGTGGAAAGATCTACATTCAACCAACTAAGACAGCTGAATTCATATCACTTGACTTTGTTGTGTCAAATACGCTGTAACAATATAATTATAAATAAGAAATTCTAGGAGAATACAAAAATGGCTACAACATTATCCGTCACCGACATGTTACCCAACAAGTTTGAACCAAAAAGAGGACAACGCTGGGTACTACAGATCGAAGGCATCGACGCTTTCTTGATCAAGACTGCTAATCGTCCATCAATGACAATACAAGAGATCAAGATCCCGTTCATTAACTCTAAGCGCTACGTCGCTGGTGGGTTTGAATTTGAAACAATGAATATTACATTACATGATCCTATAGCACCATCTGGCGCTCAACAGGTAATGGAATGGGTACGAACTCACTTCGAATCAGTCTCGGGAAGAGCTGGGTACGCAGACTTCTACAAGCGTGACATACAACTCAAGCTTCTTGATCCAGTAGGAACAGTAATTGAGCTCTGGGATATAAAAGGCGCATTCATAAAGTCTGCAAAATACGGAGATCTCAAGTACGACGGTGACACCGATATCATGCAAATAGATCTAACTCTAAGGTTTGACAACTGCGTACTTCAGTTCTGATTTTCAAGCTTAGTATTTATACAAACTCTCTATTATGATTAAAAATATCATCCTGGGGAGTTTGTTGTATACGGGTCAAAAACTCAGTATTTTTGAATGATTGAAATATATAGTAACATAGGGGAATTATAAATGATTAACTTTTTTCACAACAAGATCGACTGCAAACTAGTCGACGATATTACTACAAACGTCCATGCTGGAACAGATATATTCCTTAACTGGAAGTTTCCAAAAATAGTAGAAAAAGGTTTCACTTGTCAACATTGTGGTGAAAAGAAAAACATACACGTAGAATACGATATTACAGATCTCAGAAACATTGTAGAAGCTGTAAACGCACGTCTCAATCCGTCTAACAGAGACAGCTACGACGTAAAACACAGAGTCCAAAAAGCCGTAGTTGAAGACTTGAACGAATTAAACAGTCTTGACTATCTTGTTCTTTGTGAAAGCTGTTCATAATTTTTTACACAGTATATTTATTTGTATAGAATAAGACATCTATACGGAGTACACTAGTGTCAGATAAAATGTCAAGAGAAGATTTATTTAACCCAGAAAAAGCAATAGAGCAGGGTTATAAAACAAGCAATGTAGCAAGGGACGACTTCGGTTGGGAAATACCCGTCGATCAAGCGCCTCTACCTTCAAGAGGATTGTTGTACGACAAAGAGTCAACACTCTATCAAAGAGAGACAATAGACATCAGAGCTATGACTGCCAAAGAAGAAGACATCTTGATGTCACAGGCGTATATAAAACAAGGCGTAGTAATCGACAAACTACTTGAATCTTGTATTATTGACAAGTCGATAGATGTATCAGAACTTCTAGTCGGTGACAGAAACACAATCCTTGTAGCTCTTAGAGTTACTGGTTTTGGTTCAGATTATAGTGCAGCAACTACATGCAATCATTGTGATGCTCGTTCTACTGAGGTATTTGATCTAACAAGTCTAAGTCTAAAGAATCTCGACACAAAACCTGTATCTCCTGGCGTAAATGAATTTGAAGTACAACTTCCTATCTCTAAGAAGACTGCAACAGTATCGTTAATGACAACTGCAGTTGAAAAAGAAATAAGAGACACTGAAAAAAGAAACAAAAAAGTACTAGGAATAGACCCTGACGCTAGCCGTGTCACAACAAGACTAATAAACATAATTCAGTCAATAGACGGAATAAGAGATAGAAATAAACTTAAAAAATTCATCGAAAGTATGCCACTGCAAGACTCACGAGTGATAAGGCAGTTCATTAAAAATAATGAGCCCGGCATCGATATGAATTCAAGCTATAACTGTAGCTATTGCAATCAGGAGGCCCAAGTGACGTTATCACTTGGGCTCAATTTTCTTTGGCCTTCCATCTAATTATAAAGAAATAGTACTAGAAGATTATTACATCTTGATGCGATACCTGAGTGTTGGGTATATTGAAGCAAGAAATATGCCACGTCGTTATAGACGGTGGTTTATAGACAGATATGTCAAAGAGCTTTCTGATAAAAAAGAAGCCCAAGAAGCTGCGTCAAATAAAAGAAAATGATAAAACTAGTTTGTTAATATTTATTTGTATACATCCTAGTATAACGGAGTAACAAATGCCCCCACCACCCGTCCCACCAGCACCGTCGGGAGATCAATCTGGAGCATTCCAGGGAATCATTGATGCGATTGCGACAGGATTCAAAGGAGACTCTGCTAACGTTATTACAGCAGTAGGTTCTGAAGCATATCTTCAGGCCAGCGCTCTTTTCGACAGACATGAAGAAATGATCCACGACTTCGGGGCCAATAGCAAGACTTTTAAGAATATGTACGCCGGCGTTACAGAGATGCAGCAGAGTTTTTATGGAATGTCTGCAGAAAACGGAGATGCATTAAGTACAATATTTAATAATCAAGGAGAGTTAATAAAAGAATATCAAGGAATAGTTGGTTCAAATTTATTACAAATACATGCAACATCAGAGAGAGTCACTGCTAAAGAAATGGCTGATCTTACATTGTATGGTAGAGCATTAAGCTATACGACGAAACAGTCACAAGCTTTCCTTGAGAGACAGTTTGCGCTAACAGGCGAAGTCAATGACGATCTATTAAAACAGTCACTTGCTTATTCAAAAGCAATAGAAGAATCAACAGGCATATCAAGTAAAATAATAGCAGGAAATATATCTGGAATGATGTCAGACGTGAGGACGTTTGGTAATATGACAGTCGAAGAGATGTCTGAAGCTGCTGCAGCAATAGCCAAAGTAGGACTTGAAGTCACAGACGTCGCCGGGCTCGTCAAAGCGTTTAGCTCATTCGAGGGCGCAGCTGACTCTGTATCGAAATTAACCCAGGTGTTCGGTGTTCAGATGGACACAATGAAATACATGACTGCATCGTTCGAAAGCCCAGAAGAAATGCTTGCTATGATTCAAGAAGACTTCGAGACGGCCGGCGTAGATATGGCCAATATGAACATGGCACAGAAAAGATTGTTGTCTGATACACTTGGTATGGACATATCATCTGTTGAGAGTCTTCTCGGAGAAGCAGGAAGTGGTCTTTCACAGTTCACTAATCAAGTATCAGGTGCAACAGCAGGAGTAGGGGCAACTGAAATAGATGGAGCCCTGGCAGGCGCTAGCAACGACATAGCAAAGCTCAATCAAATGGGGACCTCTGTAGCCGACGCTGTGGAAAAAGCAGCAGAACGCGCAAACAAAGCAGTCGCTTCAATATTTTCAGAAGGAATTAGACAAGTAGCAGATGAGGCAGGCTCTTTTACAGATCAAGGAATTCGAATATTGAATAAAGCGTCTATGGGCGTTGCCGCCGCCGGCGCCGCAGCTGTAGGACTGTCAGGTCCTGGAGGCGCTCAAGAGAGAATCGTCGGAGCAATAAATGGTGGTACCGGTCGAGTCAGAAATTACGCCGATACCTGGAGCCCAGAAAGTGATCCAGAAGGAACACCCTTCGGTGAATCAGTCCCAGAAGGAAGCTACGCTCGTGGCGTCGTCCGTGAACAACCAAATTCATCTCCAGCGACTCCAGCTGTACTGAGCAGTGACCAAGCTAGCACAGTAGGTGAAATACTTGAAAGTGCTCCAGTTGACAGTACTCAGTACGCTCCTGTTGAAGTAATAAATCTAGATCCAGGTATGTCACATGAACAAATTGTAGCATTTACTAATGAATTCAATAATGCAACAAATAATAGTATGCAACAAGCTCAGAGAGACGAAATGATAGCGTACATTACAGCTGCCATAGAATCAAGACCTAACGAAGAGATCGTTGTACGACTCGAGGACTCAGAATCCGGACTTTTGGCATACCTGCAAGGCCAAGGAGTCATCACGGTTGAAAGAAGATAGGGACAAAGGTTAATAAAAACATGTCAAGAGAAACATTAAAAGATTTTTTAGCAAGCATAGGCTCGCCAGCTGATTCAATATCACTTGGAACCCTATCCGACGAGAACGGCTCAGGCGACGTCGACAGAGGAGATGATCTCGGCATCGACCCAAACACTGGAGAACAGCTAATACAATTGACTGACGCTGACAAAGGACTCCTCGGTGACTACGTAAACTACATTGCAACTCATTATAGAGGTGGAAACGCATACGGAATCGCCGGTGGGAATAAAGCGTCTATCGACAACAACAGAGGTAGCTCCGTACAAGACGCTGAGACATCAAACGACTCCGACGTCTTTGCAAAGCAAGCCACAACATTAGGAGATACTCTTGGGAACTATTCAAACAGTGGAAAGTTTGAATCAACAGAAGCTGGACTAGATGTAATAATCGATAAAACATCTGCAAATCAAGAGCTAGACGGTCATACACTACTAGCGGCAACAGGCGATGAAATAGACAAGACAGGCAGTACAAACCCTGGAAATGAAGACAACGATCACAGACTTTTAAAACAAATGACATCAGAAATGCTACAGAGAAACAATAGATTCTCTC
>Ga0115003_10002770_pt1 | contig 14282 bp, 9 predicted proteins | sample ArcticOcean_MG_C_7_FD_88736 | JGI IMG/M metagenome (GOLD analysis project Ga0115003, IMG submission 88736) | Marine microbial communities from western Arctic Ocean - ArcticOcean_MG_CB11_88 | ecosystem: Environmental > Aquatic > Marine > Oceanic | place: Arctic Ocean: Canada Basin | collected... | reverse complement strand
GTGAGGAAAGCCCGAGATATACTTGTAACTAACCGTAAAATTGCAAATTACCTACGCCGAGTGAATCCTCAGCATATTGCGGGTCCTCCGCCTGAAGCATTCTATATTGTATATTCTCGAACATCCAACTTTCAGCTTGTAAATAATTAATACCAAAGGTTCTATTATGTATTATTTGAAAGGTTTTATGATTAAATGTTGATTCTAAAATCAAATTTTACTTCAAGAGATATATCATAAATGAAAACCACGAACCGCCGCCGATTTTTAGCCTCTACAATGGCGACGATCGGGCTGCCAGCCTTGGAAACATTTGCCGGAAATATCAAACCGACAGCAAAACCGAAGACCTTTGTGGCCATTGGTAGTTTCTTTGGTTGGTACCGAAAAGAGTTCTACCCCAAAGAGGTTGGTAAGAATTACACCATCCCGAAGATCATTATGCCCATTGCCAAACATCGAGACGATTTCACTATCTTTTCGGGTCTCGACCATAGAGCCAAAAATGGTCACTTCGGCTGGGTTAATTTTCTTTGCGGCAAGAATCTTGGAGACTACTCCCTCGATCAAAGGATTGCCGATCAGGTTGGGCAAAAAAGTCGATTTCCTTCTCTACAGCTCGCGGTTGGAGGGGTGGAAAATGAGGGCGGCAGTATCGGCGGAAAGACGAGTTTCACCAAGCAAAAAATTCCGTTACCGATGATGCGGCGGCCTAGCGTTCTTTATAGTCAATTATTTGTTTCAGAGTCGGACAAAGAACGGGCCGAGTACATTCTACGCAGTGGAAAAAGCTCTCTTGATTATGTCCTCGACGATGCCAAGCATTTACAACGCAATGTGTCTAAGGCGGATCGCATTAAATTAGACGAGTATTTTCATTCGATTCGTTCAGTTGAGAAGAGACTCAATCAGAAAATCGCATCCGTTCATGACGCGATTGCTCAGACGGATTACCGGCTTCCAGATTCAGGTTCGGATCCGATTTCATCAAGTATGATGATGGAAGCCGCACCCTTGATGTACGATCTTATGGCGCTCGCTATTCAAACAGAATCTGCGCCTGTTATGAGCCTGATGTTAAATGGCTTAGGAGCAGTATTCACAATCGACGACGTTCCTTTAAAGGTGGGGTATCACTCCTTGTCCCACCACGGCAATAAGCCGGAAATGATTCGTGACTTATTGAAAATTGAATGTGAACTGATGAAGCATTTCAATCATTTCTTAACTGACCTGAAAGAGAAGAAGGATGCTCAGGGCAACCCATTGCTAGACAGCACGGTTGTTCTGTTAGGCACCGGAATGGGGGACGCCAGCAGGCATGCGAATGACAACCTGCCGACTTTGGTCGCGGGTGGTGGTTTTGACCACGGAAGTCATGTCTCGCTTGACCCAAATGAATACCTTCTTGGCGATCTTTATATCACGCTCATGAATAAGATGGGGGTAAAAGCGAATAGCTTTTCCAATGCCAGTCGTAGTCTTAATGAGATCTTTGTTTGATTAGAAATATTCCATTAGCTTGTGTGTTGATATTAACGCTGTGCCTGGCGTTCCAATCTGCCCCGGCAGAGAGTGCCGTTCCAAATGAGAAAACTCTTGGAGTCCACCCTCAGGAAACGCTCAATAAGTACTGTGTCGAATGTCACGATGCGAAGGTCAAAAAAGGTGGATTGGATCTTGATTCGAAGCTGAATGATTGGGATTCGCCCACAAACCTGAAGTTATGGGAAAAAGTCTTGCCTGTAGTTTTGGACGGGTCCATGCCACCTGCCAAGAAACTCCAACCTTCAGACGCCGAAAAAAAGATGCTGGCAAAATGGCTCGATTCATCGCTGCGGGAAAACACCTCATTTGGCGGCACCTTGGCACGCCGTTTGAGCAAAGAGGAATACCGGAATACCATCCGCAGCCTTTTCGATCTTCCTGAATATCAAATCCCCCTTGGTTTCCCCGACGATTCGATTCGCCATGGATTTGATAACACGGGGGAAGGACTTATCATGTCTCCCACGCTCTTGGCAGGCTACCTTAAGGTTGCCAATCAGGTGGCGGATGAGCTTATTCCTCTGAAAAAGAAGGCTGAAGAATCGTCAATCAGAGTACTGAAACCAGATGATATGGTAGCGAATTATGCGGCTGCCGCTATGTACCATAATGCGCTAAGATTCGCATCAAGTGGTAGGCAAATCATGCGCAGTTGCAGTTGGCCGAAACAGATGACGGTTACATCATCGGGAATCTATAAGCTAACGGTGAGGGCATCGAGTTTTCTACCAAGATCAAGGAATCTTATGCCGAAGGAGCCCATGTTGCTGGAGCTACGGGCACGAGATCTGGCGGTAGGAGAGCGCGAGATGATCCATCGTTTCCGGCTTTTGAAAACAATCAGCGTATCTTCGGAATCCCCCAAAGATGTTTCCTTTGAAGCGGAGCTTTATGAAGGTGAGACGATTTTGGTTTATTGGAATAATTCGCCATTGAGATACGGTGGAGGGAATAACAAGGATCTGGGTAAACAGGTTCGTAAGCGTTTTGAGAAAGATAAGCGTTTTTTGGCCGCGTGGCAGAAAGTTGTGCTCGAAAATAGTCACGATCCGAAAGAAGGGACTTTATTTAATTACGGTGACTTAAGAGGTATGTCGGGCTGGGAGCAGTTCAAGAAAGCTTTTCAGGATGAAAACCTGGACATGAGCCATGCGACAATGGATTCTGTTCAGACGAAGAAGTTAATTGCCTTATTTGTCAGTCAAGGGAATGTACTTGGTGAGGCGTTTGCTTATGATTATTACGAAAAAGGCCCGGCATTAGATCTTCATGAGATCCGTGTCGAGGGGCCTCTTCGGTCGGTGGACGGCCCCAAAGACAAAGAAGTCAAAGAAAGGCAACGGCTCCTGTTTGGTGGACCAAATGAAGTGCCGTCCAAGGAAGAACGCATTACAAAGCTTCTAGGAAATCTCTTGCCCAGGCTATTCAGAAAGCCGGTCGAGAGTCGCACCATCGAAGTCTATTTGAAAATGGCGACAGAGCACTGGTCGATGGGGCACTCCTATGAATCTGGACTCCACCTTCTGATTCGAAGCATTCTCATCTCACCGCGATTTCTTTATCGTTCCTTAAATGATGGCCCTATGGATGATTATGACCTTGCGGCAAGGTTGTCTTACTTTTTGACCCAGGCCCCGCCCGATAAAATTCTCGTTGATTTGGCTCGTCGCGGTCGTCTTTCAGCCGCTCGCCCGTCCAAATCCGATCCTACGAAAATGGAATATTGGGTTTTGCGACGAGAGGCGAAACGTCTTATACCGACAAGCCCTTCAGCCCGACTTGTGCAAAGTTTCACCAGTCAGTGGTTGGGGACGAAGCAGTTGGGCAGCATCATGCCTGACCCAGTTTTCAACTTCACCGCAGACGATCTTGATTTGGCAAAGCGGGAGGTCGAATATTTCTTCACCGAGATGCTTAAGGCCAATCATCCTATGACGGATTTCATAGACCCCGACTTTACTTTTACCACCCCTGCATTCGCCAAGAAAATCTATCAGGTAGAAAATGATAAGACCAAAGCGAAAAAGGATAGCGGGAACAAATTCCAAAAGATCACTCTAGCGCGCGATGGGCGTTACGGGGGGCTTCTAGGTATGTCGGCGGTGATGACCACAACCGCGAACGGCGTTGACACACAACCAGTACTCCGGGGCGTGTGGGTTCTTGAAAACATCCTGGGCATGCCTGTTCCGCCGCCGCCGGACGATATCCCCGCCTTGACTCCTGACACAAGGGCGGCAAAGACCCCCAGGGAACTATTGGCGGCCCATACGAAAGAGAAATCTTGCATGAGTTGTCACAGGAAAATTGATGCTCTGGGTTTCGTTTTAGAACATTTTGACCCCGTTGGGCGTTGGCGTGACAAGTGGCCAGACTCAGAAACCATCATTGACGCGTCGGCAACACTGCAGGACGGGACAAAAGTGGCCGATATCATCGAACTTAAGCGTTGGATGCTGATAAATATCGACCTTTTTTCGAGATGTCTTGCGGTCAAGTTAATAATCTATGCCACTGGTAGAGAGCCAAGCTATATCGAGGTCAAAGAAATAGAAGATCTGGTTAAATCCAACAGGGAGAACAAGCACGGTTTCCAGGATCTTTTCGTGGACCTGATCTTGAGTGAGACGTTTCGCTCGAAATAACAGGAAGCATTCTCGGTGAATAAACCCAATGAACAGAAACAAATGATGACGCGACTCACACCCCTCCTGACCGTTCTGCTGGTCAGTCTCACAATACAACTGGTTTCAGCCAAATCGCCCCCGCAGATAGAGCCACGCCCCAATGCGCTAGTCGCGAAACAGGAACTGCTCAAGTTAACCGGAAATAAAGAGGCCGAACCAAGCAAAGATGTTCAGATTCTCTGGCTCTATGGCCCGGAAGACCATGGTGGCGGCGCCCACGATTATATCCGGATCAAAGAGCTTTTTGTTCCGATGTTGACCACCATTCCTCGAATCACGGTCGATGAGGCCTTTCAGTTTCCCAGTCAGGCGCAGTTCGATAAGGCGGACCTGCTGATTCAGTTCCTTCACATGCCGGACCTGACCGAGATGCAATTACAGATGTATAAGCGCTTTGTGGAGCGTGGTGGCGGTGTCGTGTCAATTCATGAATCCTGTATCATGCGTCCGGTCAAGCGCGCAGAAAAGTACGCGAAATGCATTGGCTGCTCATGGAAGGGCAACAAGACGTCCAAGTGGAGCAAGTTTGACCACAGCTACCCACTCTTTCTCGATACGGCACACCCGGCATTCGCTGGCCTACCGAAGTCCATCGCCTTCAATGATGAGTCCTACTGGAATCTGCTCAGCAGCGACACTGTCGAGCCGATTGCTGCCGTAGCGCCCAAATCTCTGGAGAATGCAGCGAGTTTCGCGCAGGTCTTGAAAGCGGAGGATGTGCGAAGTCACGCATTCTGGACCTATCAATCGGGCAAGGGGCGGGTCTTTGGTACAACAACTGGGCACTACACCTATACCTACTACGATCCGTTGTACCGCCTCTTATTGATGCGCGGTATCGCCTGGACTCTCAAAGAAGATCCCGCGCCCTTTATGCCACTGGTCTTCCATGGGATCACCAACGAAAAAGGGCTCGTCGGAACGACCGATAGTATGCTCGATTACAAGAATCGGAGGCAATAACCGAGAATGAGGAATCGTATCATGAAATTTTTTATCGCATCGCTGTGGATCTATTCGCTGGTGTTAACAGCGACCGCCGAGGACGGGCTGAATCGCTTGTCGACGGCTGAGGCCGAGACGGGGAGGGAGCTTCTCTTTACCTGCCCGGATTCTGCGGTTGCCGAAGAGGTCCGGCGTCCCAACATCCTGTGGATCATTGCTGAGGATATGTCTCCTGATCTCGGGTGCTACGGCAATAAGGTCGTGACCACTCCGAATATTGACCTGTTGGCGGCCAAAGGAATGAAGTTTAATCAAGTGTTTACGACCGGCCCTGCCTGTTCCCCGAGCAGAACGGCACTTGCCACAGGCGTCTACCAGACGACCCTCGGTGCCCATCACATGCGCTACAGCAAAGAGCTCAGTCCGGCCCTTCCCAAACCGGTCAAGGTTCTGCCGGAACTGATGCGTGAGAACGGCTATTACACCGGAAACATCAAGAACGTTGGTGGGACAGGATCGGGGAAGGATGACTGGCTATTCAAAATAACGGGGAAAGCGTGGGATACCCCCTCTTGGGGCGAACTGGTAAAATACCAGCCTTTCTTTGCTCAAATCAACTCCAGACAATCCCATAGAGGATTCTCTTCGGCCAAGCATGTCTCGAAAGAGAACATTGAACTTCCTCCGTATTATCCTGATCATCCGGTTACCAGAAAAGACTGGGCAGGTTATTTCGGTTCCGTGAACAAGTTCGATGCGCAGGTCGGTGCAATTTTGATAAAGCTTGAGGCCGACCATCTTGATGAGAATACGATTGTATGCGTCTTTTCTGATCATGGAAGACCGATGATTCGCGGAAAGAACTGGCTGTACGATAGTGGGACCCGGATTCCGCTGATCATCTACTATCCCAAGAACGTGAAGAAACCTGACGGATACCAGACGGGAAAGGAGCATTCAGAACTGCTCAGCTCCGTAGATCTTGTGGCCGAGACTGTTCTGATGGGCGGCGGTTCAATTCCTGGTTGGATGCAGGGCAGAAGCTTTCTTCAAAACGATTCCAGTCCGCGGCAGTACATCCACACAGCGGTCGATCGTATCGGAGATATTGATAGTTGCAGTCGGGCTGTGCGAACGGCCAGGTTCAAATATATCCGGAACTTCAAGACGCCCGGATCTATCAATGAATGTACCACGGCATACCGCCGAGCGGCGCATCCTATTTACCACCTGTTGAACATCATGGGAGAGAAAAATCTGCTGACCCCTGTTCAGGCTCAACTTCTAAAGCCTTTGGCCGAAGAAGAATTGTACAACCTTGAGGGTGACCCCTACGAGACGATTAACCTCATCGGCGACGAGAAGTTCGACACGGTTCACAAAGAACTCAAAAATCGAATGGTGGAATGGATTGTATCCAGCAAAGACAAAGGCCTCGAGAAAGATAGCGACGCCATCGTTGAGCATTTCAAGCGATACGGCATCACCACGTTCAAAAAGAAAGCGAAGAGTATTCAGAAAATGCGGTCGTCTGTCGAAAAGCACTTTGAGTGATCACCAATTATTGAGGACTGCAAACAATAGGTTTGAAAATATTGCCGCAGGGCACGGCAAAGACTCAACCTCAGTGTTGGCGTTCAGAAAAATAGGAATAAATTTATTATGAATCTTATAGTACTGATCATGAATAAATTTACTTTAATCGCATTACTGGCTTCCGTTTGCCTGGGGGCCACGGTTCAGTCCGCGACCAAGCCCAATATCGTGTTTATTCTGGCCGACGACATGAACCGTGACTATCCGATGATGATCTGCGGCGGGAGCAACCTCGGATTCCAGCACGGCAGCCTCTACGAACTGCAGGCGATCGGTGCCCCGCTGAACAATCTCTACACCTCCATCCTCAACGCGCTCGACGTGCCGACGGAGAAGTTTTCCGACGCCAAAGGCGAGCTGACCCAGGTGATGGTCTGACCCACGCATGGGAAAATTTCTACTGCTGTGGTTTCTAGTCGAAGACAATGATAATTCCCACGCTGCGAACCGACTGTTTTATTGCGAATACTTGACTCAAAAATGGCGAACAGTTTAAGGTTTTGGTTGCAATCTATTTTTCGTTTATCATTCTGAATTTGTGTTATATGGAACAAATGTATGAGAAATATTTTTGTTTGTGATATTGTAATTCTCCTTCTTTTAACTGTTGGTCTTAGTGCCAAAGAAAAGAAAATAGATTTCGATAAAGATATTCAGCCAATACTAAGTGATAAGTGCTTTCACTGTCATGGACCAGATGCAAAAAAGCGTGAAGCGAAACTCCGACTCGATACCTTTGAAGCTGCAATTGCTAAGCGTAAAAAGGGCGCAGCAATAATACCTGGCAATGCCATGGGAAGTGCTATCATCAAACGTATGATCACTGACGATCAAGATGACATTATGCCGCCGCCCGATTCCAACCGTCATGTCAGCAAGGCACAAATCGAGCTCATAAAGCAATGGATCAAAGAAGGTGCCACTTACTCGGAGCACTGGGCCTTTGTAAAAGCAAAGTCACCCAAAGTCCCCGTAGATGGAAAAGACTGGGCGCGCAATCCTATCGATAACTTCATTTATAAAAATCTCATTGAGCTTAAGTTAAAGCCTAATGCAGAAGCTGACAAAAGAACCTTACTAAGAAGACTCTCTCTAGATCTCACAGGCCTTCCGTCTCCTCCTGAAGAAATGGCGATGTTCCTGTCAGATAAAGATCCTCAGGCCTACGAAAAACAGGTCGACCGTTTACTTAATTCTCCCCATTACGGAGAACGTATGGCGTGGCCATGGCTCGATGCAGCTCGCTATGCCGACACGAATGGCTACCAAGGTGATGCTGCCAGAACTATGTGGCCATGGCGCGACTGGGTCGTCAAAGCCTTTAATAAAAATATGCCTTTTGATCAGTTCACCATAGAACAAGTCGCTGGTGACATGCTGCCAAATGCGACTTCTGAGCAGAAACTGGCCACAGCCTTTCTTAGAAACCACATGATTAATGGTGAAGGTGGACGCATTGCCGAAGAGAATAGAGTCGAGTACATCTTTGATCAGCTCGAGACTGTCGGTACAACTTTCCTTGGCCTAACCCTTAACTGCTGCCGATGTCACGATCACAAATTCGATCCTATCAGTCAGAAAGATTATTTTTCTTTCTCAGCTTTCTTTAATCAAACACCGATAAACGGAAGCGGAGGGAGTGGGCAAACAGCCCCTACTATAATAATACCTCCTGCTCAAGAGATCCTGACTAAACAGCAGAATATATTAAAGACAAAACAAGATAAGCTAGATGCCCTTACCAAGGTCTTGATTGATGAATTCGGTTCACTGGCTAAAGCTAAAAGCAACGATATCAAATGGGCTTTACTAAAACCTCTAAAAGCTTTTGCTCAGCACCAAACTTTAGTTATTGGAAAAAATTCCAGCATATTAGCTAAGGGTGAAAACCCCAACAACGACAACTATACGATCCTCGCCAAGGCACCTAAAAAGGTTTCTGCATTAAAACTGAGCGGTTTAAGACACAAAAGTATGACGGGTGGTGGGATTTCTCGTTCAAATTCAGGCAATTTTGTGCTTACTGAAATTAAGATCAATCTCATTAGAGAGGGGCAAAGAATTCCAGTCAAGATTCACGAGGCTCAAGCAAGCTATGAACAAACTGGATTTAAAATAAACCAGGCCTTCGACAATAAAAAAAGCACCGGCTGGGCAGTCTGGAACGGCAAACCCTTTACTCAGGATCATCATGCTGTTTTTGTACTAGACAAAACATTTCTCTTTAACCAAGGAGACCAATTAGAAATAGGGTTGGAACACGACTCCAAACATGCCCGCCACAATCTAGGCCATTTCAGCATTGCGACGATTGGTGAAATCCCCGTTGCAGGAATTGCTCAACTATTTAAGAACCACAAGGTGAAAATTAATTCCAAGGATGATTTTCTGAAAAAAAACAAAGAGTTCCAAAAGCTTCAAAAGAATGTCCAAAATCAGAAAAAAGCCATAAATGCCTTGGGGATAAAGGTTATGGTCATGCAGGATAATCAAACGCGAAAAACTTACATCCTAAATACAGGTTTGTATAATCAGCGTGAAGCCGAAGTCACTGCCAATACTCCTGAATCTCTCTTCCACCTTCCTAAAGGCGTAAAAGCTGACCGATTAGCTCTGGCAAACTGGCTGGTTTCAAAAGAAAATCCATTAACTTCAAGGGTGATTATAAATCGATTTTGGGCTCAAGTTTTTGGAATCGGACTAACTAAGACGACTGAGAACTTTGGAATACAGGGAGAAAGACCTAAAAACCCGGAACTACTCGACTGGTTGAGCTCCAAGTTTATAGATAGTAAGTGGAATGTTAAAGACATGATTCGCCTCATGGTAACCAGTACGACTTACAGACAAAGCACCGACTTTACAGACAAGAAAATTGAAACCGACCCATATAATCGTTTTTTGGCCCGTGGACCAAGATACAGAATGCCTTCTTGGATGATCCGCGATCAATCGTTAGCGGCCAGTGGGCTCCTGAACGAAGAAATGGGCGGCAAAGGAGTTTTACCTTATCAACCGGCCGGAGTTTGGGCCGAGATGACTTTTGGTAAGATCCGCTACAAACAGGATAATGGTAACAAGCTGTACAGGCGCAGTATTTATACATTTTGGCGACGTATCGTTTCTCCGACAATGTTCTTCGATATAGCAAGTAGGCAGTTTTGTGAAGTGAAAGACAAGCGAACGAATACACCACTTCATGCTCTAGTGACTATGAACGATACTACTTATGTAGAAGCCGGTCGGGCTCTAGCTGTTCGAGTCATCGGGGAAAAAAGTAATGCCGCTAAAATTCAAAAAATATATTCTTTGCTTTTGGGACGAAATGCTAATGAACAGGAAATGAAAATCCTGCAAAATAAATTACAAAAAATCACAGGAAAATATAAGCAAAACCCAAAACTGGCTGATGAGTACTTAAATGTTGGTGAATATATAACGCCGGAAAATTCAAACAAAATTGAAGTCGCATCTCTAGCCAATTTAGCCCTGATGATTTTGAACCTCGATGAAAGCTTAACAAAGGAGTAATTATGAATCCACTGACAGAATATCAAAATAACATGACTCGCCGTCAGCTCCTTAAAAACAGTACAAACGGACTTGGTGCAGCCGCTTTGACAAATCTTCTTTCTGGGACGGCCAATGCTGCAAATGATAAGATAAATACACCACATAAGGTAGCTAAAGCTAAACATCTCATCTATCTATTTCATAACGGGGGACCCCCACATATAGATATGTTTGATTATAAACCTCAGCTAATTAAAATGAACGGCGAAACTCTCCCAAAATCTTTCGTCGAAGGTAAGCGTTTCGGTGCCATGACCAAGAATATCGACGCTGCAACTATGCTAGCGCCTGTGGAGCCTTTTAAACAGTATGGCCAATGCGGTGCCTGGGTTTCAGACCTCATGCCTCATACCGGCGCTATTGCCGATAAGCTGTGTTTCATTAAAAGCATGTACACTGAACAGGTCAATCATGCTCCGGCTATCAGTTTTATGCTAACAGGTTCAGAAATGCCCAGTCGTCCAACATTGGGGGCGTGGTTAAGTTATGGCTTGGGTAGTATGAATGTAAACTTACCTTCTTATGTCGTTATGACCTCCGTCAGCAAAGGAACGAGTTGTGGTCAGATTTTTTATGATTTTTACTGGTCATCTGGATTTTTACCTTCCCAATACCAAGGCGTAAAATTCCGCGGCGGCGGTGATCCGGTCCTCTATCTCTCAAATCCCAAAGGAGTCTCAAAGGAAATTCGTCGTGATATGATGGATGGACTAAGTCAGCTCAATCAACTCAAAAAAAACCGTGTTGGTGATCCTGAAATAAGTACAAGAATTTCTCAATACGAAATGGCCTACCGTATGCAAACGTCAATTCCTGAGTTGACCGATTTGAGTGATGAGCCCCAACATGTGCTCGAAATGTATGGACCATCTGTTAAAATACAGGGCACGTTTGCCTATAATTGCATCATGGCTCGACGTTTGGTAGAGCGCGGCACACGTTCCGTACAAGTAATGCATGCTGGTTGGGACCATCATAATTCTATTACAACTGAGCTATACAACCAATGTCGAGATACAGATCAAGCTTCTGCAGCATTGGTTAAAGATCTCGAACAGCGCGGTTTATTAGATGATACCCTTGTGGTTAGCGGAGGCGAATTTGGCCGCACGCCCTTTTTAGCAAAGAATTTTAATACGCCCAAAAAATGGGGCCGCGATCATCACCCTCACGCTTATACCACCTGGATGGCTGGTGGTGGCATAAAGCCTGGAATTACCTATGGTGCTTCTGATGAACTAGGAATGAATGTGGTTGAAAATCCGGTTCATGTCCATGATCTACAGGCTACTATCTTAAATCAGATGGGTATTGATCACACTAAACTAACCTACAAGTTCCAGGGAAGACGCTTTAGGTTAACGGATGTTCATGGCCATGTAGTCCAAGATATCATTGCATAAATAATACTTTCATTAAATCAGTTATCAGTAACTTTGATGATGAAGCGACTAACCTTTCAACTCTGCGTTTTAAAGTGCGACAGTTTGCGCCGCGAACAGGTCCAATGTCATTATCCTATACGCCCATAATATGGGTATCAGGGACATTTCCTACGCCCTCAGAACCGACCTCTTCAACTCGTTGCTGAGATCACTCCATCTTTCGACAATTCGTGCCAGTATCTGAGAATCCGTCCCGGGAATCTAAGTCAATATCTGTGGTAAAAACTCTGAACCCTCGATACTTGCAAGGCCCGGTTGGACTGCAATGCTATAACATCAAAGGTAATGACCGTGAAAACCTCAAGAAGTCCAATGCGGCCTGGCGCGAATGCCCCCGTGATAAGCGATGGCAGACTCGCACATGTCGAGACGTAGTTTCGCCTTGCGTTCCTTCTCGTCCGGACCGTGACAGGCAAAGCACTTACCCGACAGAATCGGTCGGATATGCTGGTTAAAGTCGACCTCCTCTTCAGCGGATAGGTTAATGCCGACGACTAAGATGAGCGAGAAGAGTAGTAATCGTTCAATCATTTTATACCCTTAATTAAGGCATATCCAGAACTTATTATAGTGCTAGGATTTAGAGTAGAACAACAAATGTTTTATCTTTTTAAATTGTAGCATGAAATATACTCTTGATCCCTTAGGTAGAGTTTTCCGTCACAGATTACAGGGTGAGTCCAAATTCGGCCTTTGGGATTTCTCTTCTTAGTTTGAGGCGAAATGATAAACTCCCCATGTTTTTTCCACCCCTTTGGGCTAGCTTCGATCAGAATTACTTTACCATCTCTCTCACCTTGGCAGTAAAGGCGATTATCCGCGTATGCAATTGCACCTTTTCCATGTGCTTTCTTTTCATTCCAAATTAACTCCCCAGTTTTGAAATTCTGGCATGTCCATCCGACGCTGTCCGAGTAACCATAAAGATAATTATTCAGTTTAATCACTCCGCCATGATGATTCTTCATCACTTTATTTTCGTAAATATTTTTTGGATCGTTGTTTCCAATTTTGACTAATTTACAACCCACTCCATAACCCGAAGAGATGTATACATGGCCATCGCTGTAAATTGGAGTGGGAATCACGGCGGTTTTTCCCGGCCATGATGATTTCCATAAAACAGAACCATTCTTTGAATCGATTCCAATCAAGTTTTTCATAACCAGTTGGACATATTGTTGTTTTCCCTGGTGTACAATCGAGATAGGGGAGGAATATTGAGCACCATCAGTGAATCCTTTGGTTCTCCAAATAGTTCTTCCTGAGTTTGCGTCAAGTGCAGCAAGGGTACCATTTTTACCCCCAGGTGTACAAATAACTTTTCCTTGATCGACAAGCACTGACTCGGTGTAACCCCATCCAGGAACTTTTCCACCAAGGTCATCAACCAAGCTCTTTCTCCATAACAATTTCTTCCCTTTGGCACTTACGCAGACCAAATTCCCCTTTGCTCCTAAAGCATATATTTTACCATTGGAAATAGTCGGACTCATTCTCGGTCCGTCACCCCAACCATTGGTAAGGAGTTCACCCACCTCAACTGACCAACTTCTTTTTCCTGAATTGGCGTCAAAAGCGAGAAGCATTTCCTTTTTTTCGAAAGCACCCATTGTATACAGAGTACCATCCTTGATGGTAAAGCCAGAATAGCCCAATCCCGCTTCATTAGAACTCCAGAGTTTCTTCGGTCCACCACTTGGCCAATCCTGAAGCAGTCCCTTTTCTGTAGATACTCCTGAGCGATTTTCTCCGCGCCAAGAAGGCCAATCAACTGACCATAAAGATAAGGAAGAATAAACAAGTATGGTTATACAAAAGAATGGAATTTTCATAACTTTATGATTTCCGCTGATTTCTCCAAAGAGCAACCTCAAATATGATTTTATGGGGATTTTTATAAACAAAGAAGGAGCCATTGAAATGACTCCTTCAAAGATAAAGAAAAGGGTATTAATTACTTAGCTTTAATCTTGCCCACTTTTTTCCAACGGCCAGATTTGGCTGAGTCAAGAACTGCTTCGCAAATGTATTGTGTTTCTAAAGCATCTCGGAAATCAGGGCGGTTCGGGCGTTTTTTACGCGACCCGTAACCTTCGACAAAGTCAGCGAACTGATTAATGAAACTATGCTCATAGCCAATATTCAATCCAGGTACCCACCACTTATCCATGTAAGGATGGTCACCTCCATTATCAGTCACATGAATTGAACGCCAACCACGAGTCTTAGGATCCTCTTTGTCGTAATCATAATATTCAAGACGGTGTAAATCGTGTAGATCCCAAGCAAGGGAGCCATCTGCACCATTGATTTCAAGAGTATACAATGCTTTGTGCCCACGGGCATAACGAGTTGATTCAAAAATCGCGAGCGATCCATTAGCAAAGCGAGCAAGGAAAGCACAGGCATCATCAATCGTGACCTTTTGCTTCTTTCCCGTCTTGGCATGAACGCGTTCCTTCACAAAAGTCTCAGTCATTGCACT
>Ga0115003_10002765_pt1 | contig 14291 bp, 9 predicted proteins | sample ArcticOcean_MG_C_7_FD_88736 | JGI IMG/M metagenome (GOLD analysis project Ga0115003, IMG submission 88736) | Marine microbial communities from western Arctic Ocean - ArcticOcean_MG_CB11_88 | ecosystem: Environmental > Aquatic > Marine > Oceanic | place: Arctic Ocean: Canada Basin | collected... | reverse complement strand
TTTGATTCACAAATCACCAGAATGGATCTGGTTGGCAAGGACATAATCAAACTAGTCGACGGAAAACAAATTACTGAATTCAAAGAAGGAATTATTCCCTTTGCTCTAAAGAACAACATCACTCTTATCCTAGACGAATATGACGCGATCAGAACAGACGTCTCATTCGTTATGCAAAGATTACTCGAAGAAGAAGGCAAATTCTCACTATTTGAAGAAAATGAAATAATCTCACCGACAAAATATTTCCGAATATTCGCCACCTCCAACACAATTGGCTCTGGCGACGACCTAGGAATTTACCACGGTACCAACCTGATAAACCAAGCACAAATGGATCGTTGGAACATTGTGGGAATACTTAATTACCTAAGTGAAAAACAAGAATTAGACATCCTAATCAAGAAAATCCCATATTTAGCTTTGGATAATAACAAAAACATCGCTAAATCTATGGTCAAATTGGCGAATCTATCCAGAGAAAGCTTCAAAAATGGCGACATTTCCAGCATAATCTCTCTTAGAACATTAATTTCTTGGGGAAACAATATTGAAATATTTGGAACTCCTAAAACGGCCTTTATTTTGAGCTTCCTAAATAAGGTGATAGAAGACGAAAAACCAATAATGAACGAATTTTATCAAAGAGTCTTCGGCGAAGAATTAATTTAAAAAAAAGGGGTCAGACCCCTAAGGGTCTGACCCCCTATCTATTACCTACTCATCTGACTATCTTGACCTTCATTTTGTCTGCCCTCAAGTATAGCAGAAGTATAAGGCCCAATAGCCGTATCTTGTACTGCACCACCCAAACCTAAATCAGCTCTAATTCTCTCAAAATTCTGTCTTTTTTCATCATCTTCCATCAACATCATAACCTCTAACTGTTTTAATTCTTCTTGAACTTGCTCCATCTCTTCTTCGTGATGATGTTGTTTTTGAATTTCCACAGCAACCTTCAGAGCGTTATCTTTTGCATCCAAGATCAACATATCAAACATCTCCAACTCTTCCTCACTTTCTGGATTACTCTTCAAAATCTCAGCTTTTTTCTGCTCAAGATTTGCAACATCAAGTAAATAACCTTTATACTGCCCCTTTAATAAAGAAGAACCACTGCCCACAGCGCTTTTATCACTTAAACTTCCAACCGATTCCATATCTGTAGCCTCATCTTCAACTTCCTCTTGCTCCACAACATAAGGAGACTTAAGTGCTTTCTCTAAATCTTCTCTGCTAAGTGACAAAATATCTTGTCCTTCAAACCCTTTATGATTTGAAGTCATAATCAGAAAATGATTTTCACTATTACTAGATGACTTAGGATCCAGATCAAATAATTTAAAGAACTCAACTAACTCATCTTTAAATGTTTTAAATGCTGCTTCATTTCCAAATTTCGCATAAATATTTTGAGCGGCATTACCACCATTTTCTTCAAATTGTGTCTTTAAATTCTGCTGCCTTTTAGTGATATCATCAAAATCAAGATTTTCATGATGCACGAAATCCGTTCTTCTCTTCCTTTCTGGCACAAACTCTGCTAACCCAGATTCACTAGAAGATAAATCCATATAAGAAATTTCATAAATCCCTTCATCTTGAGTCTTATTTTTAAAAGCGTTCGATATAAATTTCATAATTTTAACTTTTTTTATTTAACGGATGACAATCAAAAACCATTTTCTGTAATTTCGAATCCATCACATGAGTATAAATCTCCGTAGTAGAAATATCACTATGGCCAAGTAATTCCTGCAAAACCCGCAAATCAACACCATTATTTAGCAAATGCGTCGCAAAAGAATGCCTAATAACATGCGGATGAACCTTCGTCGGGTCAATATTTACAATAACAGCCAGCTCTTTTAACATCTGATTAAACCTTTGTCTAGTCAAATGTTTATCTTGGCTCAAAATCAACCTTTTCTTATTCGCATCGACGTTAATTCTAATATTCTTATCTTTTCTAGACCTAATAACTCCAGGAAATAACCATTTGGAATCACCCAAACCCAAATTATATCGCAACTCCAAATATTTTTTTAAGGCTAAAATAGCCGCCTCATTAAGTGGCGAAAGCCTCTCTTTCTCGCCTTTGCCTTTAACAAGCAAATAATTTCTAAGAACCCTTTTACCCTTTTTTTCCATCTCCCCAACATCAGATATTTTGAGTGACACCAACTCACTAACCCTCAACCCCGAAGCATATAAAATCTCCAACATACAAGAAAGCTTAATCCCAAACTCCGACAAATCCTTCTTAACAAAATCCAACATCTTAAAAACTTCTTTAGTACTTAAAGCCTTAGGCAATCTTTTCTCCTTTTTTGGCAATTCCAACTCCAACGCCGGATTTTTCTTCACCAAACCATCACCTTCCAAAAACAAATAAAACCTCTTCAACGTAGAAATCTTCCTCGCAACTGATGCAACCCTCAAATCCTGATTATGCAAATAAGTTAAATATTTAATAAGATCATCTTTCGTAACATCCAAAACCCCAACCTGAGCAATCTCCAAAAACCCCAAAAACCCTTTCAAATCCCTACCATAAGACAAGACAGTATTACTACTCAACCCATCCTCAGCCCTAATCTTATTCAAAAAACTCTCAACTTCCGTCATAATTATTACATTTGGGGTCAGACCCCGATTGTACTTTTAAATTACAATCGGGGTCTGACCCCAAATGTAATCTTAAATTAGAAATCTAGAAAATGTATTTCCTCTTCGGTTTCGGGGAAACAGATATTTATGTGATTTTTTAACACTACATTTACCTCAACTACTTTTTGTTTTACTTCGAAATCGCCGATTAATAATGAAAAGATAATAGACAGCATCACAAAAATGCTTGCCCAAAAGGCAATCAACTTTACAATTTTGGAAACAATATGTTCTTTAGGGTGATATAACATAAAACTATTTAATGATCAAAAGATTACTAATCACAATTCTTGCAGCTAAAATTTATCTTGCAAGCTCAGCCCTAGCTCAAATTTCTTTGATTCGCGATGCCCAAAGTGAGAAATTCCTGCGTGATCTCTCCACTCCTATATTCAAAGCCGCTGACCTTAATCCTAAAGACATAAATATCTACATCGTCAATGACAGCTCCATCAATGCTTTTGTCAGTGGCGGCCAAAATATGTTCATAAATATCGGCTTAATAACCAGATACAAAACCCCAGACACATTAATTGGCGTTATTGCCCATGAAACCGGCCACATAAAAGCTGGCCACCTAGCCAGATCACACGAAGCTTATGAAAAAGCCTACACAACCATGCTCCTAAGCTACTTACTTGGAATTGGCGCAGTAGTTGCTGGCTCACCCGACGCCGGAATGGCGGTAATAACCGGTGGCCAAGACGCAGCAACCAGACTCTATCTAAAATTCAATCGCTCCCAAGAAGAAGCCGCTGATTTCCACGCTATTAGATATTTAAGCGAAATAGAATATCCAAGCGCTGGTCTCGTTACATTATTAAAATATTTCAATCAACAAATGGTTGGCTATGAAGGGCAAATTGACGAATATCTCTTAACACACCCAGTCAGTACGAAAAGGATCGACCTAATATTAGACAGAACAAAAAATAATCATTTTTCTAACACCAAAATGAATTCCGCACTCCAAAACCAAATGAGCATAGTCATAAAAAAGCTCGAAGGCTTCACACAAAACCCCGAAGAAATTCTTAGAAAATATAAAAACAAAAATCAGCCACTAGATAATTACATAAAGGCAATCGCTTACTTTAGAAATAACCAACTAACAAAATCCCTGCAATTGCTAAACCCACTAATTTCTTCTACAAAAAATACTCAAGAAAAAGGATTCTTGTATGAATTAAAAGGCCAAATTCTTTTTGAAAATGGCCAAATTGACAATGCCATAATATCATACAATAAGGCTATAAAATACCTCAATATCAAATATTCATCTCAAGCCAAATTAGCTTTTGCAGCCGCAATACTCAACCTGAATAGCAGCGACGAAGATTTATTAAAACTAGCCAGCAAAAATCTCGAAGAAGCAAAAATATACGAGAAACAAACCCCTTTCCTATTCAAACAACTTAGCAACTCCTACCATAAACTAGGACAGCATGGAAAATCCTATCTAGCCCTCGCCGAATATAGCTTACTAATAAATGAAAAAGAAAAAGCCCGAAAATATGCCCAAAAGGCCAAAGATGAGCTAGATGAAGATGACAAAATGAATATTCTAAGAGCAGAAGATATCTCTGAACTAAGTAAAAAGGATAAGAAGGACAAAAAATAGGCTCGTATTGCTGGTACCAGCTACATGTACCTGGTACCTTTTCTACGAATTAACCCAGCAAGCTTTGAATTCTTCTTGAAAAATCAGCCGCATCCTTAATCGGCTCATCTTCAATAACACAAGCCAGATCAAACAAAGTAGCAATTCTATCTTTCGCGCCAACTACTTTCTTCTCATCCAAATAATCCTCATTCAAAGATTTAATGATCGAGTTACCAGTATTAATCTCCAAAACTTTCGTAGTCGCAGACTGAATCTGTTTTTGCTCAAGCAAGAACCTCTCAAGTCTAATATCCATAGACCCGGCATTCACCGCCAAACACACTGGAGAACTAGTCAATTTTTTCGAGATTTTTACATCCCCGACCTTCTCACCCAAAACTTCTTTGATGAACTTAATAAGCCCTTCAAATTCACTTTGAGTAACATCTTTTTCTTCCTTATTATCCTCAGGATTCTCTGCTTTTTCTTCTTTCTCTTTCAGCTTTTGTTCATCAGACTTATCAATGTCATTCAAATCAACATCACCTCTATTTATTGAGGTAAATTCATAAGATTTATCCTTGATTTTGTCTTTGTAAGGCAAACCAACAGTAACCCAGAATTCATCAACCGCGTCAGTCAAAAACAACACTTCAACGCCTTGTTGATTAAATATTTCCATCTGCGGCGAAGATTTAATTTTCTCAACAGACTCTCCACTCAAGAAATAAATCTTATCTTGGCCAATTTTTACTCTGTCCAAATACTCAGTCAGTGAAATAAATTTATCCGGATATTTTGACGAATGAAATCTGGAAATATCCAAAATTTTCTCTCTAAAATCACTAGATTCACAAAGACCTTCCTTCAAAACAGCGCCAAAATTATCCCAGAATTTCAGATAATCCTCTTCATCCTTATCAGCTTTTTTTCTCAGCTCATTTAGAACTTTATTCACAATTGATTTCCTAATTTTCTCCAAAACCAAATTATGCTGCAAATTCTCCCTGCTGATATTTAGCGGTAAATCGTCCGAATCAACCAGACCACGCATAAATCTCAAACAAGATGGAACCAAACTCAATTCCTCAGAAATAAACACTTTTTTTACATAAAGCTTCACAGAAGTCTTTCTGTCCGGGTGAAATAAATCAAACGGCTTGCTTTCCGGAATAAACAATAAATTGGTATAGCTAACAACTCCTTCAACCGTGTTATGAAGAGTCATATATGGCTCACCTGGAACATGAGAAATATTCTTAAAGAAACTCTGATATTGTTCTTTAGTAATCTCATTTTTTGGCCTTTTCCATAAAGCCGCCGCTGAATTTAGAACTTCAACCTTAGCTCCCGCTTCAGTATTTTCCGGTACAAATTCAATCTTAAAGTTAATATGATCAGAATAAGTCTGCACCACATGCTTAATATGAAAACGATCTAAAAACTCAGTAATCTCGTCTTTGAGATGCAAAATAATCTTAGTTCCGCGCTCAAAATCACCATTAAATTCTTCAATCTCAAAATTAGAAGATCCAGTAGAAATCCACTTATGAGCCGCTTTTCCATCATATTTCCTTGAAATAACTTCAACCTTATCAGCAACCATGAAACTAGAATAGAAACCAACACCAAACTGCCCAATCAACTCAACATCTTTTTTAGAATCACCTGACAAGTTTTTCATAAAATTTTCTGTCCCAGACCGTGCAATAGTCCCAAGATTCTTAATCAAATCCTGCCTATCCATCCCAATACCATTATCCGAGATAATCAGCTGTTTCTTTGCTTTATCAGTAGTAAGCGTAATCTTCAACTCCTCACCATCACCCAAAACACCTTCTTTTGAGCTGGCCAAATAACGCAACTTATCACAAGCATCCGCCGCATTAGAAATCAACTCCCTCAAAGCAATATCCTTATTTGTATAAAGCGAATTTATCATCAAATTCAATACCTTACCAACTTCCACATCAAATTCGAATTTATTGTCTTTTTTATTTGTCATTTTTTAAGTAATTTTAGGTTAGAACCAAACCTACAATTAATAACCAACGATAAGATTTCAAGAGCACAATGATAAAACAACTCCAAAAATAGCTTTTTCTTGCAAATTCTTACAACAAAAATACAATAAACACCCATTGGTTTTAATAAATATGAGCAACATATGCCTACCGATAAGAAGTGGTATCAACAAGATGCAGGATTTCAAGGATGGGAAACAATCTCAATCCGAACCTCGGAAGATCCCAATATAACCCTTGCTCAAACCAGCAAAACTACATCATATATAAATTCATTCAACAACCCAGACTCTCAAGAAAAAGCTCTAATAAAAACAACTGAAGAAAAGCTACCCTTCTTTCAACAAGTCAGAGGCGATGGATTTTGTGGTGCTTATTCAATAATCACTGGGATTTTTATTAAATGCTTAAACGATGAAGACACCAAACAACGAATAATCCCTAATTTAAAAGCACTAGGAATAGACAACGCCGATGAAATTATCAATAATTTCAAAAACCCACAAGACATATTCGACTACATGAATATAAATGGACTATTGATAACTCAGTCAATATTTTCACATAGATTAATAGCAGCAGATATAAATCCAATTACAGGAACCACTATCCTCTCTGAAGAACACCCTAACTGCGAAACAAATATTAAAAGTATCGACCAATGGTGGAAGGAGACAGGCTTTAACACTGATTCTCTAACCTACCCCAACGGAGAAACTCCAGATGTCTTCTCTCTTGAACAAAGATATTTAGACTTCAAAAGAATTACAGCCGAACCTTCACAATATAATTTAAGACAACCAGGAGTAAAATCTTTCACACTATCATACGACCAAATAGAAACACTCTATAAACATCTAACAAAAAACACAGAATTAACCCTAACTTGCATCTCTAACGAAGATCCAGCAATAAAACAAACAACAAAAACTACTAACGAAGACGATATACCAATAACACAGACAACCTTCCCAGAAACATTAGAGAAAGTTGAAATAGCTGATAACAAACAAATATTTATTATCAATACCACCGGAGGACATTACAACCTCCTCTACTCCGACAAGGAAACCGCAATCACTCAGAATTTTGGAAAAACTCAATCCCAACAACAAAACCATGGAGCTGGAACTCCTCCGACAGCAAAAACTGATGATCAGCTAAAAGCAGAATTAAATACTCTAATAAATAATGCCCTAACTGATACGTCTAAGACAAAAGACGTACATAAATTCTTTACGGACAATAAAAGTAAAGAAAATCTGATAAATGATGTAGTAAAAGCCCGAGAAAAAGAGGATTTACGCAAGTTAGTAGACATAAAAGTTAATGATAGTGATCTAATCAAATGCGCTCAAAATAATGTATTACATTCAGTATCTAATACTTTAACAGATTTAACGAAATATAAGCTAGAAGAGCTTTTAGCAGCCATAACTGCTAAAAATGTCGAAGAAACAAGAAAAATCCTAGAAAAGCAGCCAGATCTGGCAAAGGAGAAAGGTGTTAATGACTCCACTCCACTTCATAGTGCAGCTCAGCGTGGGAATGTAGAGATAGTAAAACTTTTATTAGAAAAAGGCGCTGATATAAATGCGAAAAATAATAGAACTAAAATGACGCCGCTTCACGTTGCAGCACAATACACCAACTCATCTATACCAGAAATAAAACAAGATTTTATTAATATTATAAACCTACTTCTAGAAAAAGGCGCTGATATAAACGCTAGAGATTTTACGGATAAAACAGCAGCAGATCGTGCACCTGGTCAAGATGTTAAGGACTTACTAACCTCACAATATAAAAAGCTAATTGATCAACTGGACAAGATATTTGTAGATGGAAAAGAAAAAGCTCCAGATCAAATACAACTATTCAAAACAAAATTTAATGAACTAAAAATAGACTCAGAAGATGAGGCTGAAAAATTCCTGATTGCTAAATTGATTTGTGGTATTTCTGATCTTTCACAAAAAGTGCATAATGTTAACAACCCACCAGTTCCAATATTCTCATCAGAACCTATCCTAACTCTATTTGAATCTGAAGGAACTAATGAGAAAATTTCGGATGATAAATTTAGTAAACTTCTAAAAAGCTTCCATCTTAGTGAAGAACAATCAGAAGGGGCTGATAAAATCACACCTGTTCAGCAAATAACAGCAGCTGCTAAATTACTTTTTCATCTAAATCAAAATGAAGGGCAATACCCTAATTCTATCAATGCTCTTAATACTAAGATCCTTGCCGTTGATAATGTTCTTATTCACATAATCCAAAACCCAGATCTCAGTGATGATGTTAAGGTTTCTTTAATAGACAGCTTAAGTACCAAAAAGCCTGAAATTCTAACTCAACATGATGAGCAAAAAAACACCCCACTTCATATCGCAGCGGAAAGTGGCAATATTGCAATAATCACAAAACTACTTGAAAAAGGCGCTAATATTTCTGCTAAAAATAACGCAAACCAAGACGTATTAGAAGTTACAACAGATGAGACGATAAGAACATTATTGAAAGACAAACTAGATGCCGAAGTAGTATTCACTCAATTAATTAACACTGGCACCGATCACAACATAGCAGAAGCGCTAAAACTAGACGCAAACAAAACTTTCTTTTCTTCTTTTAATAACACAAATGAACATATAATTTTCTCTCTATTAGGAAAAGAACCAATTCTAAGAGAAGCAATATCTTATCTGCTAGATACACAAGAAAATATTTTCACAATAAAAAATACTGCTAACCCTAAACAAACAATATTAGAAAAATCCAGAAAAATTGAGGATGGAAAAGCAGAAGCAGAGCAAGAACTAGTCCTTCTCATAAAAGGGAAGCAAAAAGAAAAAGAAGGTAAAATAGTTGAAAATATTCTTAGAGGTGAGGTTGGATTTCAAGAAGATGCAGACATATTAAAAAAACTAAGACAGGTTAGATTAGAAGAACTTTCGGAAGGAAAAGCTTTAGACCTCCTTGAGAAGTTATGTGGAACAAACCTGAGCACAGGCAACCCAAAACCAGATAGTGCTATTCATTTAATAAAGATCATAAATAGAAACCTTCTATCAAAAGAAACCGAGACTGACCTACAAGAATCAGGGGACTTATTAGCTTATGTTCTTGACAAAATCCCTTCTGCCAACGATAGCGAAAAAAATGCTTATCAAGCGATCTCTCTTTCTATAGTTGAGAAACATCCAGAACTTGCAGAATCGCGCTTTAAATTTTCAAGAACTTCAAATGAAGAAACCCTATTAGATCTTTCTTGCAAGACAGGAAGACCGCAAATAACCAAAAGACTCTTAGAGAGAGAACCAAAACTAATAGAGTCATCAAATTTACAAAATATATTTATATTTTTTGCGGATGAAACTATTGCTACAATTACCAATGAATTTGAGAATTTCAAAACAATTATCACACACCTAAATACCAATAATAAATTACCCTTACTTTACATAGAAGAGAATAACGCCCTACTTCCAATAACCGGCTTATATTCACAAACAAACCAAAAACCATTAAATGAGCTACTATCTTTAGGAAACCATGAGCTGAAAACACAACTATTACTCGCTTCAGTCACCACATGTTCACCCGATGCATCCAAGGCTATTATTGATAACCCGAAAGTCGACCTATCAACCGAAGATCTAAAAAAAGCACAAGACTTATTGCCAATAGTAAAAGCAAGAATAGCATCTATGGTATCTGACCCTGCTAAGCGTGCTCTACAAGAAGGTAATTTAAATACAATTAAGATTCAGATAGAAACCAAACTTAAAGCACTAGCTGCACCTACACCACCTCCACCACTACCTGGACCAAGAATACCTCTAACGCCACAAGCCGATTGGAATTTTAAAAAGGATCATACTGGGTCGCACCGTTTAACTGAAACTTTTGAAACTTACGCTACAGCGAATACTCCAAGTGTGATGGTTGACGTGCACACAGTAATTCCTTTGAGTAGTGTAAATACTCAACAACAAGATCCCAAAACTCGTGGTATTAAAAGTGGTTCTGGAGACTTTAGAACTATTGCCGGTGTATATGAGGAGCTCGACTTCAATCCTGGAAAGGGTTTCAAAGATAATATAACCGACACATTCTTACATATCTTAAACTTTTCAAGAATTGAATTAGGTTTAGAAAAAAGTGAAGCAGTAAAACTTATTCAACTCGCAAAAGAACATAATGGCATAGGAAGTTTCATAAATAAGCATGAAACAGACATCGTAACTGCTAAATTTGATGAGATCGGGGTTACTAAAGATCAAGCTAATAACTTTTCTAAATGTTTCCAACAAGCTTGTGAAGCCAATGGAATATATACAGGTAGATCACATAAAATTAAAAAGTTTGTCGGCCTAAGACTTCCTTTCATTCCAGATGAAGTTGTGAAAAAGATGGACAGCTTTGAGCCTTCCGATGAAGACACCATAGACTTCTGCAAAAATGTTGGATCAAAAGTAAAAGAGGAATTAAACAGACAAAATGGTAAGATAAGATCAGACAGTCCTACATCAGTTTATCAAATTCATTAACTATAGAATGGATAAATTCGTCTTTGTTAAGTTCACCACGAATTTTTTTAATTGAAGTAACACCAAATTCTCTAATTCCACAAGGCACAATATTTTGAAATCCACTTAAATCTGGATCAATATTAATGGCAATACCGTGATAGCTAACCCATTTTCTTAATTTAATTCCAAGAGCAGCAATTTTTTTCTCATTGCCATTTTCATCTTCCACCCAAATACCGACTCTGCCTTTTTTGATTTCACCTTTAATACCATATTTAGCTAAAACATTAATCACCACCATTTCCAAAAGCTCTACAAACTTCCTCACGTCAGGTTGCTTTGGTGCAAATATTTTCTTTAGATCCAGCATAAAATAAGCGATCAACATTCCCGGGCAATGATAAGTATATTGCCCACCGCGATTAGTTTTAAAAACTGGGATATCTCCTTTAACCAATAAATCTTCATCCTTCGCGCTAACACCAGCGGTGTATACTGGCTCATGTTCTAAAAACCAAATCATTTGCGTTTCTTGCCCCGCGATTATCCCTGCAACCCTTTTTTCCATAAAGGCGAAAGCTTCCTCAAAGCCAACTAAGCCTTTGCTTTTTTTTACTTCAATGTCTAAATTATCGAGTAAATTCATAAACTACTTTTAAAAAATGATAGCAAAACTTTGGGGTTTATTAGATGAAGTCCACCAAGATAAATGCATAATAAATGTTAATGGTGTCGGTTATTTAGTGTGTTTGTCAAGTAAAACAGCTGATTACTTAAAAAAACAGGAAAAAAACAGCCCAATTTCTTTAATTATTGAAACTTTAGTCAAAGAAGATGCTTTAGAACTTTATGGTTTTATTAGCGAGAGTGAAAAAGCGTGGTTTTTAGAATTAACCAAAGTCCAAGGTGTTGGAAATAAAATGGGGCAGAAAATTCTAAGTGCATTTGAACCTCAACAATTAACTCAAGCTCTTTTAACTAAAGATATAAAAGCATTTTCCAACGTATCTGGAATCGGCCCTAAATTGGCCACTAGAATTACTACAGAACTTAAAGACACACCGAAAAAACTAGGTATTTCTGGCAATACCATAATTGACGATCAATTAAGTGAAGCTATCTCAGGTAGCCAAATAGCTGATGATGCTATCTCAGCTCTAGAGAATCTGGGCTACAAGAAATATGACAGTCAAAGAATAATAAATTTACTTTTAAAAGAAAATTCTGATATAACGTTGGAAAGCCTTATTACACAGAGTTTAAGGAGCCTAAGCAAATAACAATGAACATGAGGTCGGGGGTGGCAACCCCCGACCTGCCTCGTCACAATGGATTTAGACGCTTCAGCGGCTGGATGGGGGTTGTACCCCCGTCCACATGTTCATCTATTTAAAAAAATCAAATAAATGACCCAAAACGAAGATTTAAACCCAGATATTCAAGAAAACGAAAAGCCTAACGAAAATACCCTGCGCCCAACCTACCTAAAAGACTTTTTGGGCCAAGAGAAACTAAAAGAAAATCTCTCAATCTTTATTAAAGCCGCCAAAAACCGTGGTGACACCTTGGATCACACATTATTTTACGGTCCTCCCGGCCTTGGAAAAACTACACTAGCCCAGATAATATCACATGAGATGAATACAGGTTTTAAATCAACCTCTGGTCCAGTAATCACAAAATCTGGTGACTTAGCGGCAATTCTAACCAACCTGCAAGAAGGTGACGTCCTATTTATTGACGAGATACACCGCCTGAATAAAAATGTTGAAGAGGTCCTCTATTCCGCTATGGAAGACTACAAGCTAGACATAATAATCGGCGAAGGACCAGCGGCCAGAGCAATTAAAATTGACCTACCAAAATTCACATTAGTTGGCGCCACAACAAGAATTGGCCTAATTGCCAATCCACTTAAAGACCGCTTTGGTATTCCACTTCGAATCAACTTTTACACTGACATTGAGCTTGAAGCCATAGTTTTACGCGATGCAACTTTGCTCGACATACAAATAGAAAAACCGGCCGCACTAGAAATTGCCAGAAGATCCCGCGGTACTCCAAGAATTGCTATTAGATTACTAAAAAGAGTACGTGACTTTGCCAGCGCGGATAATTCTAACATAATCACGAAAGCATTAGCTCAAAGCTCACTAAAAAGGCTAGAAATAGACTCAATAGGCCTTGATGCTTCTGACTTTAGATATTTAAAATTTATCGCCTATAATTACAAAGGCGGACCTGTCGGAATAGACACTATCGCTTCCGCAATCTCTGAAGAAAGAGACTCAATAGAAGAAGCAATCGAGCCTTTTTTAATTCAACAAGGCTTAATTGAGAAGACCCCAAGAGGGAGAATATTAACTGAGACAGCTATCAAACACTTAGCTAAAGAGGATAAATAATGAAAAAAATACTATTAATAATTACCGGAAGTGTCGCCAGCTACAAATCTATGGATATTGTTAGGCTACTTAAGAAGTCTAATTATGACGTAAGCTGCGTCCTTACAAAAGCCGCGCAAGAATTTATAACTCCCCTACTCGCTTCAAGCTTGTCTGGCAATAAAACTTACAATGAGCTGTTTGACATTGATGAAGAAATAGATATGGGCCACATAAATCTTTCACGCCAAGCCGATCTAATTATTGTTGCTCCCGCAAGTGCTGACTTTATCTCAAAAATGGCCAATGGCTATGGTGACGATTTGGCCTCAACAACATTATTGGCTGCGAATAAACCAATTATGATTGCGCCAGCAATGAATGAAAAAATGTGGTTTCATAAAACTACTCAAGAGAACTTAAAGAAATTATCACAATCAAATATTCAAATTATTGATCCACAAAAAGACGTTCTTGCCTGCGGAGAATTAGGAATTGGCAAAATGTCCGAACCACTAACAATTTTAGATAAAGTTGAAGAATTCTTCCTAAATAAAGATTTGCTAAAAGGGAGAAACATCCTTATCACAGCTGGATCAACTTATGAACCAATAGATCCAGTAAGATTTATCGGCAATAGATCAACCGGAATCCAGGCCATCCAAATTGCTGACATTTTAGCAAAAATGAATGCCAATGTAACCTTAGTCGCTGGAAATATTACCAGAGACATTCCGCTACCAGAAAAGAACATAATCAGAGTTGGCTCTACACAAGAAATGTTTGACGCAGTAAAAGAGAACTTAAAAAACATTGATTGTTTTATCGGCTGTGCTGCAGTTTCTGACTACAAAGTTAAAAATCCTTCTTTGACAAAAATCAAAAAAGATAAAACAAAAAAAGGCAGTGACAACCTAATTCTAGAATTAGAAGAAAACCCAGATATCATTGATTCTGTTGGCAATAGTACAAACAATAGACCAAAATTAGTTGTTGGCTTCGCCGCTGAAAGTGGAGATCTGGAAAAATATGCCAAAGAAAAACTACAAAGAAAAAACTGCGACTTTGTTTT
>Ga0115003_10002764_pt1 | contig 14292 bp, 12 predicted proteins | sample ArcticOcean_MG_C_7_FD_88736 | JGI IMG/M metagenome (GOLD analysis project Ga0115003, IMG submission 88736) | Marine microbial communities from western Arctic Ocean - ArcticOcean_MG_CB11_88 | ecosystem: Environmental > Aquatic > Marine > Oceanic | place: Arctic Ocean: Canada Basin | collected... | reverse complement strand
TCAAAGTTGCGGACCTCGCAGATTTGTTCGGACCTCGACAGTTTCCACTTGGATGGCATTTCGGAATCGGGCTAGATGGCAGGCTCCGGCCGCAAGTTGCTTTTTGTTTCCTTTTATTTTCCAGTTAGTTTCCATTTAGTTTCCACTTAGTTTCCATTTAGATTCCACATCTCATGCCGCCCTCAATTCAGCTCAATTCAGCTCTGTACTCCGACGATGGTTCACTGCCACAGAGAGCCCAGTTCCACACACTCTAACAGATTCTAACACACGCTAACACACAACCGTGCAATCGGTACGTCGGCGGCCGACCCAGTCCGACCCAGTCCGGTCCAGACCCCTAGTCCTCCTCCACCATGGCGGCGGCCTCGGCCTTCTTCGCCGCCTTCTTGTCCATCTTGGCCTGCTCCTTCTCCGTCTCCGTGTTGATCTGCGCCTCGACGGTCTTCTGGTCGAGCTTGTTGGCCTTGATGATCGAGTCCAGCACTGTGCGCAGGACCTTACGGTCACGCTTGACCTTGGCGAAGACCTCCTGGGCCTCGTCCCGGGTCTTGCAGTGCACGTTGAGCTCCTCCGCCATCGCGTCGAAGTCGTACTGCAGCTTGGTGTAGCGGTCGACCTCGTCGGCGCAGAGCTCCTTACGCAGCTCGTCCTTCTTGGTCTTGGCACGCTTGGCGGCGGCCAAGGTCTTCTTCTGCTGGGCCGCGTCCCACTCCTCCTCGGTCTTGCCGGACTCCAGGAAGGCCTCCTTCTGCTCCTCCTTGGTCTTGCGCGCCTTCTTGGCGGGCGGCTCCTCCGCCTCCTCCTCCTCCTCCCCCGCGCCCTCCTCGACCGGCCGCTTCTTCGCAGCGGCCTCAAGCTTGGCCTTGGCGTCCTCCGACGCCTTCAGGCGCGCGCGCGTGCGCACCAGCTCCGCCTCCTTCTCGGCCACCTCGGCGACGACCGCCTTCTCGGCCACGTCAGCCTTGTTCTTGGCGTCCCGCTCGGCCTTCTCGGCGGCGGCGACCTTCTTGTTGGCCGCCTCGGTCGCCTTGGCGAGCTCGAGCGCGTCCGCCTTGGCCTTGACCGCGAGCTTCTCACGCTCCTTGGCCATCGCGTCGGCGACCAACTTGTCCGCGGCGGCGCCCGTCTTGCCCTGGGTCGCGGCAGCCGAGGCGGCGTTCGCCGCACGGTTGGCGACACGCGACTCGTCCTTCTCGTCATCCTCCACCCCCTCCTCCCGCGGACCCTGTGCAGCCGCCGCGGTAGCGGCGTGCATGTACTGGTCCCGGAGCTCCTTCAGCTTTTGCGCGAGGACCGCCTTGGTCAGCTTCTCTGGGTCCGACGCGACGAGCTCGTCGAGCGACTTGCCGAACTGGACGAGGTCATCCGAGAGGGTGATCTCGGACCAGTCGAACTCCTTGGCGAGGGTGGTGCTGGCGGCGGCAGAGCGCGAGGTACGGGGCATTGGTCTAGGCGTGCGAGTGGTTGGTTGGTTGGTTCCTGCTTCAACAGTGGAGAGGTCTGTCGGTCAGTAGAGCAGTCTAGAGGGGAGTGCTGAGCAAAAAGCCGTTACAAGGCGCGGCGGCAAGCCCAGGCATGCGGGCGTGGGAGGGCAGAGCAGTTTGGGCGTTCCGCGTACGCTTTTGTGCTTTTCTCACTCATGACTACGGAGCTACACGGTTCCATGCAGAGAAAGGGGAGTGCTGAGTGGACCTGGGCGGGCGAGTCCAGTGTAACGGTCGTGTGAAAAAGCCGTTACACCAGCCCTGGGCCCCAGCACTCCCCTTTAGGACCCAAGGCGCCTGGACCAGCCCCCCCATGAGTAGAAGAAGCAACCGCAGCACGAAACTGTGCGCGCCCTCTGCAACTGCCACGCGCCTGGCCGCACCCCTGGACCACCTTGGCTCCCTGCGCCTGCTCAGCACTCCCAGTGCACTGCCTCTGACCGTGAACCTGCCCCTCCATAGGTAAGAGAAGAAGCAACCAAGCAACCACCGAGCAACCAAATGTCGTCTGTTACCGAGACCCTGACCGAGAGCATGCAGGTTGAGCCGACCGACCTCGACGAGGTGCGCTCGGCCGCCGACTCCGAGGAGCCGGCGCCGAACGCCTCCGATGGCGAGGAGGAGGTGTTCGTCCCCAAGGAGCCGGAGGACTCGGCCTGGCCGGAGGAGTGGCCGATGCTCTGGGTGAAGCCGAGCTTCTCCGAGCTCGAGCTCAAGCTTGCCGACTTCAAGAAGGCGCACAAGAATGCGCTGCCGTCCGAGAAGGAGCTGCCGGAGCTGGTCTTCGGCGTGCCGACCACCATGACCAACGAGGAGGAGGTGCTCCTCTACAAGACCATCCTCGGCACCAAGAATGCGGAGGGCAAGCTTGACCAGCAGGGCCAGAAGGGGTCCATGCGCCAGAAGTGGAAGGCGCAGTTCCCAAAGACCGACCGTGCGCCCGAGGCCGTCGGCTTCAGGCTCTTCGCCGACGAGGCTATGCTCGTCGTCGACGAGTCCTACGTGCCTCTCTTTGAGAGCTACGTCGCGAAGCTCGACGCGCAGTCGGCGAAGATCGACAAGGGCCACGCGCCGACCGCCCTGATCAAGCAGGCGCATGACCAGCTCAAGCGTATCCAGGACGCGCAGAAGGCGCGCAAGGGGCGTGTCGAGGACGCGCAGAAGAAGCGGCGGGAGGCGGAGGTGGCCAAGGCGCGCTCCAAGGCGGAGCGGGCGGAGGCGAAGAAGGCGGAGCGGGCGGCGGAGAAGAAGGAGAAGCCGACCAAGACCGAGGCCGAGGTCAAGCAGGACCTCGCGTCCTACGCCGAGAAGATGGAAGCGAAGGTGCTCGAGCTGCGCAACCAGGGCGTGCCCCTAGGCGACTGCTTCAAGCAGGCGCGGGAGGCCCTTGCCTAGGCCGTCCTATGCGCGGGGGTGTGAGGGTAGGTTAGGACAGTGTGGACCAAGTGCAGTCTGCCATCGGAGTGTAACCCAAGTGAACGAGTGTTGGATTTGGAATGGACTGGAACCTGTGTGCCATCGGTGTGTAACTAGATTGCCATGCAAGTGAACGAGTGTTGGAAATGGAATACCAGTGGGAGTCCCAAGTCAACCTTCCCCGTGGACTCCCCTGGGGACTCCCCTGGGGGCGCGGGAAAAATCTGCCATCTAGATGGAAACTAACTGGAAAATAAAAGGAAACAAAAAGCAACATGTGGAATCTACGCCGATTTCGAGATGCCATCCAAGTGGAAACTGTCGAGGTCCGAACAAATCTGCGAGGTCCGCAACTTTGAGATTTTGTAACGGACATCCCAAAATATAGTAACGGCCCTCAGCACTCCTCTCTGCCTAGAAGCAACCGCGGGGAAGCGCCCCGCTAAGTGGGGAAGGGGAGCACTTGGTTCATCTACAGACGGATTGCATTCTATGAGTTCGCCCGCTTCCCTGGACGCCCCCCAGCGTGCGGCTTCTGTCACGGTTGGACTGGCAAACAACAGTTCTAAACTGCAAGGAGAATCCGATGAGGATTCCGAAGATGAGGATCCCTTCCCGGCTATGCCGAGCGTGCAGTCACGCGCAGCCAAGAAACACAAACCCACCCCAGTCGCGCTGCCGCCGCACGAAGAGCGCACTGGCGACCCGGGCACGCCGACGCCCGCGTCGGCGCCGCGGCCGCTGTCATCCAAGCGGCCGGTGTCGCGGGCCGCCCACGCCCGTTCCCTTCCACCGTGTGTCTGGGGTGCTGCTCCAGTGAGCGCAGGTCAGCAACCGCACCTGCCGCCGGTGCATGACAACCAGCTTACGGTAGACGTCTCCGCGGAGACGCGCCGGGTCATCGAGTCGACCCCTGTGCTCCAGGCCCTCTTCGAGCGCCAGCAGGCGACGGAGATGGAGGTCAAGAAGTCGCAGATGCAGCTTCTGGCCATGCACCAGTGCATGCGGACCTTTGCGCGCAACATGGCGTCCCACTGGAACTCGCCGCTCATCATGGCCGAGCTCGAACGTCCGTACAACCCGATGGAGGAGGCGGGCCCCATTCCTGATCCCAAGGACGAAAACCCACGCGTGATGGACTGCCGTGAGCTCTTCCTACTCACCAGGTCCACCAGGGACCTGATGAGCAAGCGCACTCCGCGGGGTCACGGCGTCAAGCAGATCCTCGAGACGGCCATGGGCCGTCTGTGTGGTCCCAACGACAAGCTTATCTGCGACCCAATCTCGTGGAAGCACCACAAATACGCGTGGAAGCTATGGCACTATGTGCTGGTCGACGCCAACACCCTCGCGTCGGTCCTCACGCAGGAGGAGCGCTCTTGGTACAAGAAGGAGCACGCGAAGAATGGCATTGCGAGCGCGGTCGCGGAGGCAGAACCTTACACGCAGGAGGCTCACCGCGCCGAGGCCAAGCTTGCACAGCACAACGCCGTGCACCTTCATGGCGTTGACCAGGGGGAGCAGCACGCCGATGCCATGGCCGGTGGCCGCCTCGCGGCGGAGTCACTTGTCGAGGCGGGGCAGCCCCCGCCTCCCGTGCATCCTCCGCCGGTGTCGCTGACTGCCGCGGGCCCCTCCTCCTCGGACCTGTCCGAGGTGGAGCAGCCGGTCGCCTCGCGGCCCCCCGCCTCGCCATCGCTGCGCGAGAACCCGCTGCTCGATGAGAGCTCCCAGTGCGATGAGGATGTGGATGTGCAGAACCTATTCGGGTCTGACAGCGAGTGAGTAGACTGCTGGTGGTATTGCGGGGACCCGAGGTGTAACCGCCAAGCACACCCCTCTGGAAGGGGGGAGGGGCCGAGTAGCTGTCCCATGACCGAGAAGGGGGTAAGGAGCGCTCGAGTGCCACGTGCGCCTAAAAGTGTAAAGGGACCGTTTCCGCGTTACTGGACTTACGTCTACTACGTAGCATGGACGGGTTTCTTGTCATCGGGGACATTGTGTTCTATCCTGAGGTTCAGGTCGACCCCGTGGACCCCATGGGGCTCTGGGTGGCGGACGACGATGACGATGCATGGGTGGCGGGCAACAACTACGTCTACGGTACGGATGGGATCTATGACGTGCCGGTCAAGCACATTGTGCGCGACTCCGGAGATAGCTTGCCCATCCGAGCACGGAAGTGGCGGTCCTTAAAGGAGGACCACCGTGCCTTTTGCGCGGCGTCCGTGCTTAAGGACGAGGGCATCACGTCGAGGCACATAGTCGTCTTGCAAAAGGAGGACGAGCAGCACGGCAAGCGCTGCCTGTGGTTCGTGCGGTTCGCCCTGAGCGGTGGGTGTGTCACGTTCGAGGAGTCGTTTGGCGAGAGCTTCTTGTGGCAGCTTCCCAACTCCGCCTGCGGCAAGATCATGGCCGAGATACGTCAGTATGAAGTCGACAACCAATTGGCGGTCGACCAGCGCTCGCTGCTTGGCTCTACGCTGGCAAGCACCTTCCATGACTTCGACCCCGCCGAGTGGGGGTTCCCAAGGGTTGAGAAGCTCAACAACTACTACGACCGTGTGTTCGCCATGTGCATCGCGCCGGCCGCCAAGCCACTGCGCACCAAGTCCGAGGGGTGGGCGCCCTCTCCGTATTCGCTGGCTCGACCGACCAAGTACCAGCACACTGTGAACCTTTGCGAGAAGCCGGACGACGTTCAGACGCTGCTAGTCCAGGTGGCGGCCAACCGGTACCTGACCACCACGTCCAAGGACGACTGGAGCGCGTTTCTAAACATGCGGCTGGTGTGCAAGGCGTGGCGCAATGAGGCGGATGACAGCGGGAAGGCCCACTTCCAGGGCGTGCTCGGCCATCTGCGTACTGGATTGCAGAGCTGCAGCGTGGACGACCTCACCAGAGCGCGCGACGCGGTGCTGCGCAGCGGGTTGATGACAATGTCCATCATCCTCGACGCGCACGAGCCAAGCGTCTACAATCTCATGCGCGTCCGGGGACTGAAGCGTCCGCGCTCCAAGCCGCCCTCGGCTGGCTCGGAGGAGGAGCGGCCTCCGCCGCCGGATGCACACCCCGAGCACAAGGCCACTCCGTGGGTGCGGTAGCTGTGGAGCGATACTGCAAACTCACCGCTAGGCCGGCGGGCTGGACTGTGTATACAATGGGTGTTATGGGCAAGAGGACGGGATGTCACTGCGTAAGACAGCGACGGATGGGTTGAGCGCCAGGCAGAAGCTGGCGCTCTTTCATGGGACAGGGCTTTCGGCGGAGTCGGCGCTCTCAACCGCGGACGTGGAGATCACGTACGATCTGATGGTTGCCAATGGGGTGAAGGCGCTCAACATCTCGTGTGCAGGCATCCGCCCCATGGCCCTCAAGGCGCACGGCGTGGTCTCTGCGGCGCAGCTGCGCCGCCTCGGGTTCGACGCGCTCCACCTCGTAGACCCCGTGATGGCGGCCGAGGCCAACGCGGCCTACGGCGCGACGGATGTGATTGCGGCGTTCCTCGTAGCGCCGCAGGACGCCGTGGCGTTGGCAGGAAGCGCGGCCATGGGGACGCTCAATCTGAGCGTCCAGCAGCTGCTAGAGGTCTGCGCAGGCGCGCCTACGGAAGCAGTCGAGGTGCTCAAGCAGGTGCAGACGGCGGGCTCGCCGCTCCGGGGGGTAAACGCAACGACGCTGCTCGATACGGGGATGAGGGCTGCACAGTTAAAGCAGTTGGGGTACGGGCTTCCCGCGATGCGGGAGCTGGCTGAACTACTGCCGGACCACTTGCGTAAGCTAGGGTTTAGTTTGTGACGGTAGCGTGCTAGATAACAATACCATCTCATAACGGTTTCGTGAAGACTCCCCCGGTGCTCGCTATCTGGGGGGACTCCGAGGAAGGGCGCATTAAAACGGCTGCCGCGCCATCGGTAGGACATGGTGCGCAGCGGCCCGTCCCCGCATGACTGGATCTCTCCCAAATCGAAGGCACCGCGGCTGGACTTGGACACAAAAATAGACCTCCTCTGTGGGCTTTGCCAGCTGCAAAAACCGGAACACAGGCGTGAGGACACCGTCAAACACCCATCGACCGGGGACCCCTTTGCATTCTACCCTGGCAAGTTCCTAAACTGCCTCATCGACCACCTCCTGCCTAACGCGCGGGACGGCAAGGTCAAGCCACTCTCCTGCGAACAGACCAGCAAGCTACTCTCGCTGCACTGGTTTGAGGAGTGGCGCCAAGGCATCGTCGACGCGCGCTCCGTGGGCGTCGATGGAGCGGAGCCTGACCTGGGCGAGAAGGTGCGGCTGATGTGCGAGGTGTACACCAAGCCACAAGGCTTCATGGAGGCCTTGCCCAGTCGCCGTCGCGTGGTCTGGAGCGAATGCCTCGGCCCTCGTACAGTGACACGAGAGCGAGGTATGGACTACGAGATCCACGGCTTCCGCCTCATGGAGAAGCTTTCTGCAAACTGGTTCCAGGCCGAGAGCAAAGTGCCCAAGTCATCGAAGCTGACACGCGAGCTGCGTGAGCGCATCGAGGCACTGCCATGGTTTGAGCAGTGGCGCGCAGATGGCGTGCATCGCCGCAAGGTGTCCCTCATGCGCAAGGTCGTGACAAAGGAGCAGAAGCTCGAAATGCTGATGAAGCACTACGACCGCAACCTCGACGGGACGCCCCGCAGCAAGCCCAGCTGGGGAGACGAGATCCCGGTGGAGCACACAGCGGTGCGCGACGACGACGGGGGCCTGCAGTCGGTGTGGACCTTCAAACCGGCCACCTTCCTGGACGACCTGGTCGACAATTGGGTGGTAGGCGGCAAGCCGGGGGTGACACTGACGGACGAGCAGAAGGAGCAAATGGAGCAGCTGCCCTGGGTGCACGAATGGCTCACCTCTGTGCTCGCCGCGCGCCTGCGCCGCCGTGCCCAGCGGTGCACGAGCCCCGACTCGTGCAGCAGCAAGCGCTCGCGCAGCCCGGAGCAGCTGCTGCTGTCCCATGCGTGGCGCGACGCGTGAGCCGGGCGAAACGGTAGGATGTAACGGTAGGATGTAACGGTAAACGGTTACGTACTACGGGGTGGCTCAGCACTCCCCTCGCGAAGCGACTGTGTATGAACGGGCGGTCCCATTAGTGAGAGAAGAAAGCGATACATCTCGCATTCCTAGAGCAACATGAGCGCTTGCATTAACGAGCTGATTTCGCAGTATGGCGCGAAGCGCATCGTGCCGGGCTACGACATTGTGGTCGTGCCGGGCATGGTCGACAAGCTCAACATGAGCGCCGACACGGTGCTCGAGTCGCTGGTGGAGGAGTATCCTATCCGGCGGGGCAGCGACAAGATCGTGCCGGAGGAGGTTCAGTGGGTGCATGGGTCACATCATGCGCTCAAGTATCGGGGGCGTGAGCTCATGCGTGAGAAGATCTGGCTGCAGCGTGGCTCGGTCAAGCAGGGCTACGCGTACTACTACTACACGGGCGTGCAGTGGGAGGTCGTGCCGGCGCAGACCGACTGGGATGACTGTCCTCAGGTCAACTGCATGGTCAAGAGCCTCGACCAGATCTACGACAAGGTCGGTGCGATGCAGGCCAATCAGGCCATCGTGACGCGCTACCGTGACGGCGACCACAACATCGGCAAGCACTACGTAAGTCGCTGTCATGGGACTCGAACCATGCACACTTGTTGAACCCATGGCTCACGAGGTTCCGTTCCCTGATTCGCAGGACAAGGCGAAGTCCATTGCGGACTCCATGCCGGGTGCCGAGTCGCTGATTACGGTGGTCAAGATTGGGGCGGTGGGGCGCGAGTTCAATGTGTACAAGCGGTCGGAGGGCCCGGGCCTGGAGGAGGACACGTTGATCTGGTCGGAGGTCATCAAGCCGGGCGACGCCATCATCATGACTCTGGACGCCAACCTTAAGACCAAGCATGAGGTGCCGGTGTCCGAGGAGTCTGGCGACTCGGGCTCCATCGTCTTCCGGTCCATCTGCGACATTGTGCCCTACGCGGAGGTGCAGAAGAAGATTGTGGCGTCGCGCAAGCAGAAGGAGTCCATGCAGGTCAAGAAGGAGGCCAACAAGGCGGCCAAGGCGGCGGCGCCGGCGGCTGCGCCGGCAAGCGGCAAGCGCCACGCCACCGAGGAGGAGCCTGCCGTGCTGCCGGCGCTGCGCCAGCCGGCCAAGAAGCAGAAGCTTCCCAACCGCGGCGAGCCTCCGGACTACGTGGTCGGCGAGAAGGTCTTCTACACGAACGCCTGCGAGCACGTGTGTGTCAAGCGCGTGTGGATTGACAAGGCGGCCATGGACAAGGACGTGCAGCCGGTGTTCCGCGACGCCTCGCAGATTGCCGTGGAGTACCTGCAGGCGGCGTCCTCGGACGGCAACCGTGACAAGATCAACGTGGAGCACTACAACCACAATGCGTGGTACGAGGTCATCTGGACCGCGCATGACAAGTTCCGGCAGATTGTGCCGCAGAGCTACCTCAGCTCCAACCGTGACCCGTGGCGGCCGCGGCCGATGGTCACGGAGGAGCAGAGCTTCGGCCTGCCCAAGCCGTCCGAGTGGCACGAGTTTGCGGCGGACTACGACTCGGATGACGAGGAGTAGGTCCCTGAGTAGGACCGGTGCATGTGTGATTGTTTGAGTGAAAAGCGTTCTAACACCAGCTAACAAAAACTAGTCGTCCGAATCACCCGAACCGGATCCCGACTCCGAGTCCTCTTCCTCTCCCTCCTCTTCCTCCTCCGAGTCACTCTCGTCGGCCGGCTCGTCCGAGTCTCCCGACTCAGACTTGACCTCTTCACCGCCGTTGGCCAGGACGCAGTTGGCTAGCTCCCAGCCCAGGTTGAAGAACCACATGTCAAAGGATTCCTCGGTGTCGGAGAGCATCCCGGAGAGCGCCGTCTGCGCGTGCGCCCGCAGACGGTAGGTCTCACGGGCCGCCTCCCGCATCTGGGTCTGCAGCGCCCACACACGCTGCGCGTCGCAGCCAACCGCCCTCCACTTTTCGGACACTTGTCCCTTGGCCTCGCCCGGTACTTGGATCTGCATCTCCTCACCCATCTCCTCGAGCATGTCATCGAACTCGTTGTCGAGCGATTCGATGATGCCGTCTTGGCTTTGGTCGGCAAGGTCGTTTGCCTTCTCGCTCCACAGGCGCAGTCTGTCGTCGCACCAGGAGGCCAGCCCGCTGACTGCGTCTTCTCCTGAGGCATGCGGGGCCGCCTCGACCCGCGCCCGTTTCGCACTCGCCATGGCTGCAGAGCCGTTACTCAGCACTCCCCTTCTGTTGGTGAGAACCCTCGAGGGACGGGTCCATTAGTGAGAAGGGAAGCAACCCACACCAGCAAAGCCTAGCGAGGCAACCCGAACCGGCTCCCACAGCCGGCCCGCATTCCTAGACCCCAGCAGCGCGTAACCGACATGCCTACCACGCAGAGCAAGCCCCTCGACCAGTTCGAGCTGAACAAGTGCATGCGCGCCAAGGCGGAGGCGCTCAGCAAGCTCTTCCGGGAGTGCAAGATCCCGCTCGAGTGCGTGTACACCTCGTGGGAGGACGCCATGCGCGCCTACGGCTCGGCCGGCGGTCCCAACATTGCTGACGTCGGCCTCCTCTTCCGCACCCCCTCGGGTGAGGAGGTCAGCGCCGAGAAGGCCCTCGAGACCTACGGCTTCAAGTGCCGCTCGAACAACTTCCACGAGGTGCTGGTCGAGGTGGACGCGCGCACCTTCTCCATCATCGTCTCGGACCCGGATGGCTCCAACCCGCGTTCGATGGTCCTCTCCGAGGTGCTCAAGAACGCCGGCAAGCTCTTCAAGCACTGCGGCCTGCCGGAGGACTGCAACCTCTACGATGCAAGCGTCGACGACGGCAAGGTCAAGCTGCGAATGGACTTGATCTTTGCGCCCAAGGGCGCCGTCGAGGAGGGCAAGGAGTTTTCGACCAAGGAGTTTGCCCTCACCAAGTACAGCTTCCAGGCGCAGACGGGAAACGCGCGCAACGTCGACCTCTTCAGTCACCCGCAGGGCACCGCCTGCTCGGACGACGTCTCTGGCAAGAAGTTCCTGCGCCCGCAGTGCTTCGACGCGGAGACCGGGACGAACAACGACTTCTGGTTCGAGGCTGAGAACACTGGCAAGAAGGTGCAGGACATGCACACCGAGACCGCCGAGGAGTCGGCCGCGGCGGCCGCGCGTGGCAAGGGCACCGCGGTGCGCACCGGTTGCGAGGGCTGGGACAAGCTGCCTTCGCTGTTCTACTTCATCCAGGTCCCGCGGAAGCAGGACCCCGTCTCCTATGCCCGCCCCTCGCTCTCGTCGTACTCGTCGCTCGGGGCCGCGGCGGCGTGGACCTCCGCTGGGCCGATGGAGGAGGACGAGGGCGGCGAGGAGGCGCCCACCTACCGCTCCATGGGCGCACCGTCGTCGACGCCGTGCGTCTACCGCGGGCTGGGCGGCGCCTCCCCGGCGCGCAAGGGTGCTGTTGCGTCTAAGCTCGAGTCGGCGCGCCTTTCGCGCGGCTCCTACGCCGCCGAGGCGGCGGGCGTCCAGTCCAAGACGGTCGTGCGCGCCGCGGGTGAGCCCATCACCATCACCTGCTCCATGGTGGTCATCGTGGACGGCGATGAGCCGCCCGCGGTGCCCGACGTCCAGCACCTCTGGGACACCGTCAAGCGCATGATGAAGATTGCGGGTGAGGCCAAGGACCTGCACGACCCGGAGGCGGGCCTCACCACCGGCGCGCCGCTGACCACGAAGGACTTGGCGCAGATCGTGGAGAAGCAGGCCGAGTTCCCCGCGCCTCCGCAGAAGCCGCCGATGCCGACCGCACCCAAGGTGGGGATCCCTGTTGAAGTTGTGTGAGGCCTCTGTGTTGAGGCGTGCTGGCGACTTGTGTGGTGATGCACTGATGCACTGATGCACTGATGTCTGGAAGGGGGCGAGCGATGAACAGATGACTCGTGTGAGGTTGTTGTGTGTGAATGTCGTGTGACAACTGCGGTAATAACTTGTCTCAATAATCTCTCTAGCAAACAGCCATGTCCCTTGCTGTGGTGGAAAACACGGACCTCACCAACCTCATCTACCAACAGGTCCTTGCTGGGAATGATGGTATTGCACTGTGCAAGGCAGTAGCTGGCTGGTGTGGTACGCGCAGCGACCAGTGTGCGCAAATGCAGTGGGAGCAAGTGGTACGCAAGCTAGGGTGGAACAAGGGTTCGCCCGCCTCGTGGCAGCAGACGTTCTACGACATGTGCAATGCGTTTGTCACCGAGCGTGACCGCGCTGCGGCTGGCGTGACGCGCGAGAGTGTTAAAGAGTTCTTCGTCTTCCTGGGTCAGCTCTACAATGGTGGTGGGCTTGCCGGGGCGGCAGAGCTCGCGTGGCGCATCGTGCTGCCCTACTACCGCGCAGCCACAAGCGCCCGTTCGTATCATACGATACTGGATGAGCTAAAGAATCTGCTGGTATACTTTGGGCAGAATGCGCCTACGCCCTCGAGCCCCGAGTACGTCGAGTTCTTGTTCCGCGCGCTGCGGGATCTTCAGACACCCACGCAGTGGACCGGACAGTACCCATACATGCACACAGTCTTACGCGTCTTCTACGAATCGGTGCTGGCACCTGGAGCCACCACCACGGCGCTCTACAGGCTCTTCCCACTGGGACTTGTCGCTCGCCTCGATATTGGCGAGATCACTGAACTTGGCCCTCAGTTCTGGAACACCCGCCCTGCCGTGGCTGGCAACATGACCACTAAACTGCCCACTGTGCGCAACTTGGTGACCGAGCTGAATGCCCGTGGAGCCAATGGCCCCCTTGTGATGGTTGTGAGTGTGATGGTGTATCAGGACCTGGCAGCGCAGCTACCCTTTGGGCCACCCTAGCTCGCTAATAATAGAGTTGATAAGTAATATAATTAAACTTGAAAGTAACACACCTCGATGGAGGCGTTCCTGTCGCACCTTCCCGACTTTAGCCTACTGGCGCTGGACGTTGGTGCCAAGGAGGCCAGCAGCCGCAAGAAGGCGGCCAAGGAGCGGCGGGCTGCGCCCTACAAGAAAGAGGAGGTAGAGAACCGTGGCACCCCGGAAGCGTTCAACGCCTTACTCAACAACTGTGCGGCCTACGTGCTGAAGGTATTTCGTGGGTTTGCCATCTGCCCTTACGGGCCGCTGTGGCAGTACGCACCCACGCGGTGCCAGCCCTTGGGTGGCACGGCTGCCGACCTCCCCGCCGGAACGGAGCAGGCCCGGGTGGTGTCCATCTTCCTCCAGGGCACCCCTGGCTTTGTGAAGAGTTTCGACGACCTGATGTTGTTCGTGCAGCAGCGCGAGTTTACAGCGTTCATACTGTCGACTGCGCCCCACGAGAGCAAGATCAAGTGGAACACGACCGCCTACCACGCGATGGTTGGCCTGCTCTTTGAAGACAGCGACTTTAGCTGGGGCGTCACCTTTGGGGCCTACCCCACGGGTGGCCTCACCGAGGGCAGCTGCAGCATCGACAGAGGCAGCTGCTCCAACAAAGTCACCATTGTGCTGGGGGATCAGATTGCCTCATGCGCGCGCCCGCGTGACCATGTGCCCCGTCAGATGACGGTAAAGGCTCGGGTGCCGGGAAGCGCCATCCGGGCTCAGTTGGTGGAGGAGCTGGAAAAGTTAGTCAACCCGTCCGGGATTGCGATTGTTTAAGAGTGTTACTGTGTATGTGCTCCCCTACGACTCCTGGTACCTATCCGAATACCGCGAGCCTGGTCGGATGGACCAAGTGCGCGGGTCGCGCGCGGACCACACACCCAATGTCTTGAGGATGGCATCGAAGAACTCGGTTTCGTCGCCCGCCACAAAGCCTTCGGCTTCCACGTCGGGAGGCTTCATGGCCGCAAAGAAGATGCGCGCCTGGTTGTTGAACGCCTTGGCCTCGAGCTTGGGCCCGCGCATGATGACCGCAGTGTAGCCTTCCTCTGCCATCCCGTCCTCGCGAACGTTGATCGTGAAGTTGGCAAACGACTGCACCCCCGCCGCGAGCAGGGTCTTAATGACAAAGCTCACTTGCCAGCGCTTGTCGGGACCACCCTCTCGGATGCGCTGTATCTCGGCGTAGTACGCGCTCAAGATGATGTGGCGCTTGCCGCGCACCGTGATCTGCGGCACCTTGGGCTTTGGCTTGAGCAGGTCGTAGCCGTAGAACTGGTTCAGGCTTGCCAGCTGCACGGCGAGAGAGGAGCCAAACCCCGAGTTGCCCATGCCATACTGGTCGAGGTTGCGGTCAACCTCGTAGGCGCCCCACAGCCCATAGCCGTTGTAGTTGTCGGTGTACCCGCGTTCCGACGCCGCCTTGGCGATTTGGGTGACGAGCGCCTCCCGGAGGTTTGGGTTGTTTGGGGCCACCCGC
>Ga0115003_10002760_pt1 | contig 14299 bp, 15 predicted proteins | sample ArcticOcean_MG_C_7_FD_88736 | JGI IMG/M metagenome (GOLD analysis project Ga0115003, IMG submission 88736) | Marine microbial communities from western Arctic Ocean - ArcticOcean_MG_CB11_88 | ecosystem: Environmental > Aquatic > Marine > Oceanic | place: Arctic Ocean: Canada Basin | collected... | reverse complement strand
CAACACCTTCAGCAAAACCTAGACCAATACCGCTATTACCGCCAGTAATTAGCGCCACCTTGCCAGTTAGATCAAATAAATCTTTAGCCATTTCTTATGTCCCCTTAAGGTCTTAGCCTTGTGTACCCTGCCAGCGCTTAACTAGGCCTGTGTCTATGTCAAAAAGATCTAGCACTCGGCCTACATGATGATCCACAAGGTCATCAACCGACTGCGCTTTTATATAGTGTGCTGGCATTGGAGGCGCCAGTATTGCGCCATTCTGGCTCGCCCGAAGGAGCAATTCGCAGTGCCCAGTGTGCAAGGGTGTTTCTCTTGGCACCAAGACCAGCCGCCTGCGCTCTTTCAACATCACATCGGCGGCGCGCACTAGAAGCGAGTCTGCGTAACAATTCGCGACTGCTGACAGTGTCTTTATAGAGCATGGAGCAATGATCATTCCGTCTGAGCGAAATGAACCGCTCGCAATCGTGGCGCCTATATCTTTGTTCGAATGCACCTGATCGGCCAACGCCTGTACATCCTTGGACGAGAATTCGGTTTCAACAGCGATGTTTAGCTTGGCCGAATCCGACATGATCAGGTGTGTTTCTATGCTCGACTCTTGCTGCAAAACTTGCAGCAGCCGTATCCCATAGATAGCGCCGCTAGCTCCAGACATTCCAATTATCAACCGCACGAGTTTCACCTGTTCCAATTCGGGCTTCGAATGTTGCATCAATCTATGAGAACAGGCAAGTAATTGAAGTACTATCTCACAGCTTGTAAACTGCCTCTTCCTAGTACGCCGGTAACTACTGGCGCCTCCACCGGATATAACAAGCGAACATACTCTATGAGCAAAGCTAACCTTTTCTACGCACAGTCGGGCGGGGTCACCTGTGTTATCAACGCTAGCGCCTGCGGCGTTATCGAGACTGCGCGAAAAAACAAAGACAAGATAGGAAAGGTATATGCAGGACTTAATGGCATCGTCGGCGCCCTAAGAGAAGATCTCATCGACACCAGCAAAGAATCTAAGCAGGCGATTGCTGCACTTCGCTCAACCCCTGCAGGCGCATTTGGCTCTTGCCGCTACAAACTCAAATCCTATGCCGAGAACAAACGTGAATACGAGCGCCTTATGGAGGTGTTTGTCGCTCACAATATTCGTTATTTCCTCTACAACGGCGGCGGCGATTCACAGGATACTGCCAACAAGATTTCTCAGCTCAGCGCCGTGAAGGGCTACCCAATTACCTGCATCGGCGTACCGAAGACCGTCGATAACGATTTACCACTAACAGACAATTCTCCGGGATTCGGATCGGTGGCGAAATACGTCGCCGTTTCTATCCGCGAAGCAGGCCTGGATGTCGCGTCCATGTGTGACTCTTCAACGAAGGTCTTTGTCATGGAAGTGATGGGTCGTCATGCGGGCTGGATCGCAGGTGCTGCCGGCTTAGCGACAGAGCAGGAGGGCGATGCGCCACACATAATTCTTTTCCCAGAGATTGCGTTCAATAAAGAAAAGTTCCTGCGCAAAGTAAAATCGAGTGTGAAGAAATACGGCTACTGTGCCATCGTGGCTTCAGAGGGCACACAGAAAAAAGATGGGTCATTTCTAGCGGATGCTGGCGGGACGGACGCTTTTGGACACGTGCAACTCGGCGGTGTCGCGCCCTTCGTCGCAAAAATGATTAAGGATGAGCTGGGCTACAAATACCATTGGGCGGTTGCCGATTATCTGCAACGTGCAGCGCGACATATCGCCTCTGCAACCGATGTGAATCAGGCGTATGCCGTTGGCGAGGCCGCCGTTGAGTTCGCATTGGCCGGCAAGAACGCAGTAATGCCAGCGATCGTTCGCGGCAAAGGCAAGAAGTACAGCTGGCGCATCGGTGAGGCGAAGCTTTCAGATGTTGCCAACGTCGAGAAGAAGATGCCAAGAAACTATATTAGTCGTGATGGCTTTCATATTACCGATGCCGCGCGCGAATATCTCTCGCCGCTAATTCAAGGCGAGGACTATCCCAAGTACAAGAACGGCATCCCGCAGTATGCGAGGCTGAAGAAGCAATTGGAAAAGAAGAAACTGCGGAAGTGGAAAGAGAGCTAGGGGGCAGCTCTTGAGCAGATTGGCCTATCTAAGGGGCGAGCCTATCGATGGACCAACTCGTATCTTCCTGCAGAAGATAACGAAAACGGTCATGTAAGCGATTCGCTCCACCCTGCCAGAATTCGATTTCCTTCGGCTCAACCCGATAGCCGCCCCAAAAGTCCGGAAGCGGAATCTCACCATTACTAAATTTCTGTTTCAAACTCTCAAATTGATTGAGAAGAAATGACCGCGACGTCAAAACACGACTCTGTTGCGAAGCTATTGCAGCAATCTGACTCTCCTTAGGTCGGCTCGCGAAGTACTTGAGCGACTCTGCAGTACTCACTTTGACAGCCTCACCGCAGACCTTTACCTGCCGTTCGATAGCATGCCAAGGAAAATGCAGACTTATTTTGGGGTTTGTATCTAACTCATCTGCCTTACGGCTACCGTAGTTTGTATAAAAAACAAAGCCGCTGTCATCGACGTGTTTGAGCAATACGATGCGCTGACTAGGCTGACCGTCCGCCGACACAGTAGCGATGGTCATTGCCGTGGGGTCAACAACCCCTAGCTCTATGGCCTGCTGCATCCATAGCGAGAACTGATCAAACGGGTCTCTCGCAAGCTCATCGCGACTTAGGCCGCCTTGCAGGTATTCGCGGCGAAGTGATTCAAGATCCATGCTCAAGTCCAAACGTTGCTTCCGGGCGTAAGGCGCGGAATAAAATAAATCGGCGATGCCTTCCCGGCGGACTACCTAACGAAATCGCCGAAGTGCCAAAGCTGCTGCCGCGGCGACCCCGTAACGTAATAATAGGTTCCGTGGCCGTGCTTCTCATTGGCAAAAAATCTACCAACGTACTTCTGTCCACCTGACCAGCGATAGGTACCCTCTCCGTGATAGAAATCGTCGAGAAATGTACCGCTATAATTTTCGAGATTCTCTTTCATCCAAAACTCGCTATGTTCATTCTCACGCCACCGATCTAATCCAATGAAGTAAGAACCCTGACCATTGCGCTCGCCGTCTCTCCACTGACCGATATACAGCTTCCCGTTCCCATTCCAATAGGTGCCGCGGCCGGAGCGAATACCCCTATCAAAATCGCCATCATAGATAGACTTAGCCATGAACGAGATAGGGATCTCGAGACGGCCTTTGCCATGAAACTCGCCGTCTCTGAAATTTCCGAAATACTCACCCTTACCCCATTGAGTGGCGAGTTCCAGCCTGCCTCTGCCCTGGGCGCAATCGCCAAGAACACATTCTTCGCCAATCACCTCTGACAGAGGCTGCGCCATGATTGAGGTCCAAGACAGCGAAAACACTAAGGCTGCTGCCAGTTGAAAAAACGTGAATCGTCTAATATTCATAGAAATGACCACTTGCGTACGTTTCACTTAGTTTTCAATTCTCAGAAAAATGCTCTGCCTACAATTATAACGCTTCGCTGGCTGCGCTCAAGTATTCACCGATATTGCTCAGTTCTGCGATGCTAGGACTATACGACCCTGCGCAGCACATTCAGAGGACTCGTACTCACGACTTCTCGAGTTGAGTTCATGCCCAAAGCAGCGATAAGCACCGTACCAATTAGCGGTCCAGCTATCCATACCCAGTAGTGCAAATTGAACTCCTGCTCAAACACCTCCTCTTGGAGATAGTACAGACTTGCCTCCGCACCGATGGTTGCAATGATTCCCGCTAGCGCACCAATACTCGCAAATTCTATCAAGAGGCTACTAAGAATAAGCCTCTTTCCAGCACCTAGCGTGCGTAGTATCGCGTTTTCATGGAAACGCTCATCCAGTGTGGCGTTAACACAAGCCAATAACACCAGCGCACCGCACACCAGCACTAGCACCGAGATCAATTCAATGGCCGACGTTACCTGAGCGATAATGTTCTGCACCTGTTCAATCAGCGCATCTATTTCTATAACAACCATCGTAGGGAAGAGCCTAACCAAATCATTGAGCAGTATTTTTTGATCTCGCTCCATCAATGCCGTCGATAAGAACGTCGCACCTAAGTGATTGATGGTCCCAGGTGAAAATATGATAAAGAAGTTCGGCTGCATATTATCCCAGCGCACGCTGCGAAAGCTGCTCACTTCGGCAAAGATAGTCTGCTGATTGATTTCAAACTCAACTCGATCGCCGATTTCAATATCTAACCAGCCGGCATAGTCATCTTCGATAGACACATAGCCTGCATCGACACCTTCTCCCCACCAGGCACCGTCGGTAACGAGGTTATCCGGAGGCAAGTCATCTGCCCAGGTAACCTGACGGCGGCCTAACCGTCCTCGAATCTGTCCCTGTTCCTCCTCTTCGGCCTTAGTTCCGACTTCGTCGCTATTTCCTGTGGCTGCATCTAGCTCACTGCGCGCTTGATCGTAGCGGCTGCTTTCTCTTTCCTCGGATTGGGCTCCCTCGGTAATACTGCTGCGCTCCTCATCCGCATTGAGTTCTTCCTCCGGCTCAGGTATCTCTCCATTTACCGAAATGACTCTAGCGCTAATTAGCGGGTAGAACGCATTGCTATCGACTCCGTTCTCGGCGAAGAAACTCTCGATCCCGTCGATCTGAGACTCGGTAATATTCATCATGAAATGGTTTGGCGTATTCTCAGGAAGCTGTCCCTGCCAATCATCAATTAGGTCCGTACGCAACAAGGTCAGAATCAACAGCGACATGATCGTCACGGAAAACACCATCACCTGTAGTACATTCTGTTTCCGTCGCCGCCTGGCCGCTGTCATAGCCAACTTCCAAGCACTGCCTGCCTTCATGCCAACCGATCCGCTTGAGCGCAGCAATAGATATGACACTACAGAGAGAAACAACGCGATAGCCGCAACCGCAGTCACCAATACGGTGGTAAGCACCAGAGACTGGCTATACCAATACACAAGAAAAACAGTGCCTAAAATACCGAAGACATAAGGCACGTTGGCACCGAATTTCTGCTGATCGAGATCTTTGCGCAATACCCGCAGCGGCGGCGTAGCGCGCAGAGCTAGCAAAGGCGGCAGTGCGAATGACAGTAAACATATGACGGCCGTTAGAGAACCGATGGCGAAGGGCTCGAATCCAGCTGCCGGCAGATCTACCGTAATGATCGCCTGCAGAAGACGTAGAATCACATGATGCACTAACCAGCCTAGGATGCAGCCCACAACGACAGAAATGAAAACCAGAACCAACTGAATAGCCAGATAAATAACACCAATCTCGTTTGAGGTGCAGCCAAATGTCTTTAGAATCGCCACGTAATCATAGTGGCGCTCACTATAACGCTTGGCAGTCAATGCAATTGCCACGCCAGCAAGAAGCACCGCAAAAAGCGATCCTAATAAAAGGAAGCTCTCCGCCTTGTTCAGCGCGTCGCTAATCTCTTCGCTCTCGTCGCGCACATCCCGCATGCGATATTCGCCGTCGTATTCCTCTCCTATCCACTCACTCAACGAGTCCAATGTTTCTAACTGTTCACCCGCGAATAGATAGCGATAACTAACACGGCTACCGAGCTGCACGACGTTAGTCTGCGCCACATCATCCATGCTTAACATCAGCCTTGGCCCCGCGCTGTCCATCATGCCGCCCTGTTGTCGATCAGGTTCCGCGATAATGATCTTGCTAACCGTTAATTCTGCCTCGCCGACGAACACCGAGTCGCCCACATCAATACCAAGTGCCGGTAGTGCTCTAGATTCCAGCCACACTTCGCCGGCCTGTGGGCCACTGCGAATAGGATATCCGCGAATAAAAGGCTGATCAGCGATGATCACTTCTCCGCGCAGCGGATAGGTATCACTCACAGCTTTTGCTGAAACCAACATATTGCCGGACTCGGAGAAGGCCATAGAGGTAAACGAGAGAGTCCGCGCCGTGCGCAGACCCAGCGCTTCGGCCTGGGCTAAAATTTCTTCCGGCGGCTGTCTGCCGCTGCCCAACACTCTATCCGCCGCGAGCATGTTCGCGGATTCAAGCAGCAAGGCTTTCTCCAAGCGGTCAGTGAACAGTGCTATGCCGGTTACTGAGGTTACCGCCATAATTAAGGCGATAAATAGCAGCCGAATCTCGCCGCCCCGCCAGTCGCGCCACAACAATCGCAAGGCAAGCCCAAACAGAGTAGAGAAGGTTTTGTTACCGCCGCTTTGTGCAGCCACCGCGTCAGACACGCGCTGCTTCCTCGTTTCTAGCACTGGTTTTCTCATCGCTTACCACCTCACCTGCGACTAGCCTTACAATGCGACCACACTTCTGCGCGAGCCGCTCATCATGAGTTACCAGAACCAAGGTAGTGGAGAATTCGCGATTAAGATCAAAAAGAAGCTCTACGATCTTCGCACCGGTCGCCGTATCAAGATTTCCAGTGGGCTCATCGGCGAACAATATTCGTGCCTGCGTCGCGAAGGCGCGGGCTATAGCTACGCGCTGTTGCTCACCCCCGGAGAGTTGATTTGGATAGTGGTGTCCGCGCTCATCCAATCCCACCCTAACCAACAGCTGCTTAGCCTTCTCATTCGCCTGGGCATCGCCCTTCAATTCTATCGGTAGCATTACGTTCTCTAACGCAGTAAGACTAGGCAGAAGCTGGAAAGATTGAAAGACGAAGCCGACGAGTTTGCCCCGCAATATCGCGCGTTGCTCCTCATCCATAGCATTGAGGCTCTGTCCGTCCAATACCACATCACCTGAAGTTGCTGTGTCGAGACCGGCCATCAAGCCAAGCAGCGTCGACTTGCCCGAGCCGGAGGCGCCGACAATTGCTACGGCTTCTCCAGTATCAATATGTAGACTGACTGATTTCAGGATGGTCAGCAGACCCTCGCTGGTATCTACACTCTTAATTAGGTTTTCGATTCGAATCATGTACTCAAGGTCTCTTACAGATGCGTAGTAGGCAGCGATTATAGTCCAATTTGGCAGGCCAGTATGGATTGCAATGGGCATTCGTCTCTATAGAATACAAGCGTAAGCAATTCACTGACGTACTCTACGCTAGGGAGGTCGTAATGGTTTACCATACTATGCCACCAAATATGCTTTTGATGCGATGAGACCCCTTTTAATTCGACCATGCGTTTAACTCGACTATTTATTTTCTGCCTTGGCTGCTCGGTCTATTTCAGCAGCTGGGCCGCAGATGAAAACCTTACCCTCCTCGTCTATGGCGACAGCCTGAGCGCGTCCTATGGCATCGAAGAGCAGCAGGGCTGGGTCAATCTCTTGCAGATCAAGCTGCGCTCGGAGGAATTTCCCGTAGATGTAATTAATGGCAGCGTGAGTGGAGAAACCACTACTGGTGGCCTGGCGCGACTCCCTGCGATGCTTGACAGCTATCAACCCAAGTTATTAATACTGGAATTAGGCGGCAACGATGGCCTGCGCGGCTTACCCCTAAACCTCATGCGCGAGAATCTAGCAGCGATGATTGATCTTGCGAAAGCCAGCGGCGCTGAGGTTATTCTTACTGGGATTCAGATTCCACCAAACTATGGACCACGCTATACAGCCCCCTTCTTCGAGACCTACTCCGCTTTGGCCGAGCAGGAGTCGCTTGCTCTGGTACCGTTTCTGATTGAAGGCATTGTGCAGCAACCGCAGCTAATGCAGAACGATGGCATTCACCCGCGTGCGGAGGCCCAGTCGATGATCCTCGACAATGTATGGCCCGTTCTCCAGGATCAACTCGAAATCCTACTAAAGAAATAAAGACAAGAAAGATAGCTCGAAGGTGAGCTAAAGATTTGAAATAGTGTTCTTAGAAGGAAAGCTGGATGTTGTCTACGCTATCCAGATCGAAGCCCTTGCTCTGATACCAGCGACGCAGTTCTTCAGAATCACCCTTGGCCTCCCCGAAGATGGACACTACCCGCTCGTCTTTGCAGAAGCCGATAACCTCGTCTAACAGCGCAGAGCCAATACCTTTATTACGGTAATTTTGGCTTATCTTAATGATCTTTAGGCAATAACTAACACCTGGAGCGACATCATCTTTCGCCGCGCGACGTGCGAGCGATCGTCGATGGTTGTTTTCAGCGCGAGTGCTCAGCTGTGCAAATCCAATGGCATTGGCGCCACTGTAAACATGAAAAAACAATCTCGAGGCTAAGCCACTGGGCTTAGTTATTCTCAAATCTGGTACGTCACACTGTAAGTCCTGAAACATCGATAATGACCCAATTGACCCTTCTATTAGACATCGGTATTTTCGTTCTGATTGACGACGAATACCAGCGCGATGCAGGGGAGTGTGAAGGGGGTCACACAAAAATTCCAATTAAATCGACTATTTATATGTTTTGTAGCCGTGTCGGCTCAGCTGCAGTGCCACACATCAATTGTAAACTTTCTGCATAGCTGGCCTACTTTTCATGCGATAAAGCATGATAGCGGAGGCGATATTGCACAGAGCTATCGCCACTAAAGCGAGGTCGTAGTTGCCAACCTGATCGTAGTAGTAGGCAACCAATACCGGCCCCAACGCCGACATGCCAAAGGTAAATGGCATGGCTGTGGATCTCACCGAGCCAAGATAACGCCGCCCGAAGAACGTGGCCCATATCACCTCTTGTAAGGGCAATAAGCCACCCCAGCCAATACCCATCAAGAGAAACCCAACATAAACCAGAAGATCGAGATCATTCGCAACGCTGAAGACAATAAGCATAACCGCGCTACCGGTGACCGCCGCACCCACAGCGGCTAGTTTTCGCGGGCTGTAGCGGTCGATGAGAATGCCCCACAGGGGTTTGCTAAGGAAAGCCGGCACTGACGCCAAAGAAATCATACTGGAGGCAATGAGCCTCGAATAGCCAGCATCCGTCATCAGCGGAATCGTCTGAATCAGCATCACCGTAATCGAAATTTGAAATAAGCCGAATGCCAGCACCAGGAAATAGAAGCTGGAGGTGCGCATCGCCTGCGCACGCGTCATGGAATTCTCGAAATCAGCTTTCGCTGCCGCACCGTGACCACGAGACATCTCTTCTTCTGATTTCCCATCGGGGTGCAGGCCGTGATCTTCTGGGCTGCGCCGCATGATGAACGCGGTAGGCAGGGTGAGCAGACCCGCCGCTATACCGAGCAGTTTCCATGAGGCGCGCCAACCGAATTCATCTACCATCCATGTCGACAGCACCGGAAGTATGATGCCCGAAAGTGAGATCCCCATTCCCGCAAGAGCGACGGCCCTGCCGCGTCGCTCAACAAACCATTTACCCAGCGTGACATTCACCACCAAATTGCCGATCAGAGCCGCCCCAGCGGTAAGCATTAATCCATTCAGCAACAACCATTGACTGAGCGTGGTGATATTCCCAAGACTATAAGTCGCCGCAGATAGGATAAACGCGCCCACAATAATGAAGCGACGCCCACCATAGCGGTCAATATAGGAGCCAATCAAAAAGCCAGTACAGGCAAGAACAACCTGACCTATGGAGCGAGATAGGCTGAATTCGGCTCGAGTCCAGCCAAACTCTTCCGTCATCGGAATGAGAAAGGAGCCTACTATGTAATTGGACATACCTACGGCAACGAATTGCGTGACGAATCCCGCCACGACGATCCAGTAACCATAGTAGATACGATTAGATTGGAGGTTATCGTTCAAGCTTTCTTCCAACAGCTAATAGGTGGAACAGAGGTACGTGCGTCTTAACGCAGAGAAACCCGCGGTGCGCGCAGTCTAATCGAAGGGGGCCTTATAGTATATAAAGAGCACGCGCAGCAAGTACAGGCCAGTAATATGACACCTGACCCTTTTTAAGAGATTTAGAGTCTACAGCTAGACGAACCTAAGCTAGTAACAAATGAAATTCTACTCTACTGGTTCCTACGCCGGCTCTCAGATAGAGCACCTCGACCGCCTCGGCCACGTAGTTCGTTAGTCCCCCTAGATGACTGACGAGGTACAAGGGATGACCGGTTGGGGCGCGCCTGATTTTCCAGTTCACGCCTTGCGGTATTCTGCCGGGCTTGCCTTTCCAACACCCGGCTACTGTGCTCAAAAGGGGCTGTGCTGTGCACACCGCGCGAGCCTCTTTCGGAATTTTCTCTACCGGCCCGATCATTATTTCCACTCAAGCCACTTTTGCCTCTGCCTTCTCCTGCCTTTTGACGACTGGAAACGACGCCACTATTATTGCCTCGAAACACCGGAGGAACTGCACGCTCTGGGTGGGGCTCTATGCGACCATTCGACCTAGAGCCCTCCTCGCGGCGACCATAATCGGGCAAACTGCCACGACGTGAGCCTATATCTCGCGAGCCAGAGTAGGAAGAACTAGAGTAGGGAGAACTAGAGTAGGGAGAACTAGAATAGCGTGAACCCGAGTAGCGCGAGGTAGAGTAACGTGAACCAATGATTGATAGACCGCTGTGGGGAGAATTATAGGCCGGCCCGTAGTTCTGCTCACCTAAACCGGCATAGTAAAACTCTTCGCTTAAGTTAGTGAAAATATTGCTTAGTACGTTTATTTCACGGTACAAACGCGGAACACGGTTGCGCCTATCGGCTATAAAGAATGCTTGCTCTAGACGTTCATAACCACGCCTGACATCTTTGAACTGTGAGCGGATGCGAGAATTGCTGCGATTGCGCCCTAGTGTGTCAGCAAGTTGTGAAGCCTCCCTTCTCAGAGTTACCGCGCGTTGGCGCACGGAACCATAATGGCGGGTATAGCGAAGATCGTCTGCTAGTTGAGCACTAATCAATTCAATCTCGTTAGCGAGGCGCGCGAGCTCGAAATGAGTAGCAAAGACAGTGCTGGGCGCCAGAACCACAAGCACAGCGATAAGGCCTGCCCAGCGTGATATCTTTGCCAACCTAAACAGTCTGCTTGTCATTATAGCCACTCCTTATCGAATGAGCTCGATCTTGAATTAGGGCTCGCTGTTCGGGCCGTTTGGACTGTCCCGGTCTCTTCGTTGTTTCTTTTTGAGGGGCCACGCCTACCAACAAAGAAACGTCTTGATCTCGAAACAGTTCAGAGCGCGAGGTGCCATAGAATTATTCAAAGCTACCCTGACAGTATAGGCATGAAAGCTGAACACTAACTTAATAGAGCGCCCCTATTTAACTGGCATCTACAATAGCCAGGTAGCGCTTGATAACCTCGGCAACCCCCAGCTGCAAGGATTCGACTATGAGTGCATGACCGATCGAGACCTCAAGAATATTGGGAATCTGCAAAAACTTTGTCAGATTCTGTAAGTCCAGATCGTGCCCTGCATTGATCCCTATACCAAGTTGACCCGCCCTTTGGGCCGCCGCACGATAGCGCTCGAAAACTGCCTCCTGCTGTGGACCTGCGTGGTGGTTCGCAAAGTTTTCCGTATAGAGCTCGATGCGATCGGCCGCTACGCGAGTCACGTGACCAACCATTTCAGGATCTGGATCTAGAAATAGGCTGCTGCGAACGCCACCCTCACGAAGCTCACTTAATACCTGCTGTAGCACAAACTGATTCTCGGGAATATTCCAACCATGATCGGAAGTCAGCTGCCCGGGAGAGTCAGGCACGAGCGTGCATTGATCTGGACACACTTCTAGCACCATCTTTATGAAGTCTTCCGAGGGGTAGCCTTCTATATTGAATTCAACCTGCGGTTTGTCTCTTAGCATTTCGCTAAGCGCATAGACATCGCGCCGAGTTACATGACGCTCGTCTGGGCGTGGATGCACCGTTATGCCCTTAACACCCAAGTCGATCAGCTGCTCGCTGAATCCAACTACACAAGGAAAATCTCGACCGCGAGAATTTCTCAGTAGGGCAATCTTATTTACGTTAACGCTGAGTACTGTCACAAAAATTCCTTAAAGCAACTATCGAACGGGAATCGAGTTAATGCAAATCAACTCTGTAAAAATTTAAGTAGTATCCTCTGCAAGGCCTGAGGCTGTTCTGCATGTAACCAATGTCCCGCGTCCATAATTAGCTTTATCGATGCAGCGGGAAACAATTCTTTGATCTGCCCCTCGTGTTCAGGCTTTATATACGGCGACAAGCTACCTTTTACAAATAGCACAGGTTTAAAAAAGCTCTTTGTCGCTGTGAGCCCGGCCCGAAGGTTAGCGTAATTTTCACGTATCGAATCCTTATGCAGCCGCCACTCGAACAAGCCTTCCTTATTACGCACTAGATTTGTTAGTAAAAATTTTCGTGTTGCCTCCTGTGGAATATAATCCCTAAGCGTTACTTCAGCCTCTGCCCTACTTTTGATTTCATTGAGTTTAACCGCATCCATGCCAACCAACACACTCCTGTGACGATCCGCATTCTCGGGATAACTCACCGGCGCTATATCAACAATCACCAATTTCTCCACCAAATCCGGAAAACCAAGCGCAAGCTGCATCGCAACTTTGCCACCCATCGAATGCCCAACGATACAGCAAGATTTTAACCCTAAGCGAACAATCAACTCACGAACATCGTCAGCCATTACTTGATAATCGAGCTGATCTGAATGCGGAGAGTCACCATGATTGCGCAGATCAACCCCATAGACAGCGTACTGCTGCGCTAGCTGCTTACAATGCCACCCCCAGTTGCTCAGGCTGCCAAACAAGCCATGGAGCACGAGCACGGGGGCACCGGATTCTGAATACTGTCGGCAGTTTAACTTCATAGCGGCCAGGCCTAGGACAAATCCTTAAGCAGGTCGAGCACATCATCATGATGAGTCTTGGTCTTGAACTTATCCATAATATGCGCCAGACGTCCTTGCTTATCGATGATAAAAGTTGTGCGCACGATACCCATGTATTCACGACCCATGAACTTCTTTAGATCCCACACGCCATACTTATCAGCGATGCGATGATCCTCATCTGCTAAAAGATCGAAATTCAGACTCTCTTTTTCTTCAAACTTCGCCAATCTCTTCAACGGGTCTGGGCTCAGACCCAGTGCTACCGCATCAAAATGGGCTAGCTGCTTCTTGGAATCGCGCAGCCCGCAGGCCTGATTAGTGCAGCCAGGCGTCATGGCCTTCGGATAGAAATACAGCACTACGTTAGCGCTGCTTCTGAAGTCTTTCAAACTTACCTTCTCTGATGCTTGGTTTAGCAAGGTGAATGTCGGCGCCAAATTGCCTAGTTTCAAAGCGGTCATTGTGTTCTCTCTCAGATTCGGTAAGAAATGTGATACATGGATTTAATTAGCGCCATTATACTCTCTAGATGTCTATTCACTAGCTCGTAAAATACACCTATGTCTGCACTACTCGCAGCAGGTAATTTTACCCGCTCGATAAATTGCCATTATCTGAGCTGGATTTCTCCATGTTACACTACCCAAATGAGCGCAAGAGCTGAATCCATCGTCGTACTCACCGGAGCAGGCATTTCCGCCGAATCTGGCATTAAGACTTTTCGCGCGGCCGATGGCTTGTGGGAGAATCACTCCATCATTGATGTCGCCACACCCGAGGGGTTCGAGGCCAATCCACAACTAGTCTACGAGTTTTACAACCAGCGACGACAGCAATTACTATCGGATCAAGTCAAACCCAATCCAGCACATAGCTACCTCGCGAAATTTGAGCACGAGTTTCCTGGAAAATTTCTACTGGTTACACAGAATATAGATAACCTTCACGAACGCGCGGGTTCAGAGAATTTACTGCATATGCACGGCGAGCTATTAAAGATGCGCTGCCTTAACTCGCAGTTGCTATTCGATATCTCTGAGGACTTCGACTTCGATACCAATTGTCGTTGCTGCCGCTCACCTGGCAATCTACGACCACACATAGTCTGGTTTGGCGAGATGCCTTTGCAGATGAACAAGATCAATCAGGCGCTAGAAAGTTGCGATGTGTTTGTAGCCATCGGCACCTCTGGAAATGTGTACCCTGCTTCTGGTTTCTACCAGAGTGCAAAGATTCGTCGCGCACATACTGTTGAGCTGAACCTTGAGAGAACAAGTTCAGGGTTTGATGAGCACATTCTCGGCAACGCTTCAGAGATAGTGCCGGCATATTTTGAGAGTTTATTGCAGGCTTGTTGACGCAGAATTTCCCGATTGCTGCTCAGTGTACACAAAAAAGAGGTGTCTATGCTTCGTAAAATTGCTCTCGCTCTCAGCGGATTATTAGGCTTGCTTCTTATAGGCCTTGCCGTTACCTACTTGCTGAGCATGCCCTCGAGCCTGCCGCAGGACTCCAGTAGCAAACAATGGCTGCAAAGTGGCCCCT
>Ga0115003_10002757_pt1 | contig 14317 bp, 6 predicted proteins | sample ArcticOcean_MG_C_7_FD_88736 | JGI IMG/M metagenome (GOLD analysis project Ga0115003, IMG submission 88736) | Marine microbial communities from western Arctic Ocean - ArcticOcean_MG_CB11_88 | ecosystem: Environmental > Aquatic > Marine > Oceanic | place: Arctic Ocean: Canada Basin | collected... | reverse complement strand
GTCATATTGCACCCATGAAGTATTTTTATCATATTGCATAGAGATTGAAAACAGAATAATTTCGCATTGAGGTGGCGGATATTCGCATGAATCATCATCAACAGTCGCATTTTCATTATAATTTAGTGCTGTTGAATTAGTGCATCCTTCTATAATTTCGGGGTCGTATTCACATGAACCATCATCTTGTGTAGCCGCTTCATTATAATTATTCGCTGTTTCATCCATACAACCTAAAATTACTTCTGCCTCAATTATAAAAATAGGTTTGTGAGGTGATGTAAATTCATCTCCATGCTCACAAGTGCCATCATCACATTCAATCGTATGAAACTCTAAATCCCAATAATACTCACCTTCTTCAAGGTCAATATAATCACTTTGAATTTGTATCCCATTTCTAAAACCTCCTGTATTGATATAATTGCCATCATGTGAAGTCCCATTCATAAATAAAACAATGGTGAAATGGCCTTCTAATTCAAGATTGCACTCATTAGTATCTGCAAGTGTGAATCTAACAAATATATTACTATCTGTAGTATAGGAATAATCATCATAAATCCAATTAGGATTACAAAGCCAATCATCATCTTCAATAAAATAACAAGAACCATCATCCCACGATGCTGAAGAGTCATAATTTGTAGCACTAGGGTTTAAACAAGCACCATAATCATTAATTGGTTTTTCATCACCAAACATATCTATCATTCCTATCCCTTCCATAGTCCCTCCTGTAAGTATTAGGAAAACTGGAATTAAAATCAAAGCAATTTTTTTAACATTTTCAGCCTTTCTATGAACTGATGCGATTGCCCTATCAACAATATCACCCTCTAGCGTAGATTCAACAATAACTTCGGTCTTATTTTCACCACCATTTAATACCGTATTTTCAGATACATCTTTATTGATGTTTTGAACAGTATTAATTAATTCAGCCGCTTCCTTGAGTTGAGTAACTAAATCTTTATCTTTCTCATTAGAAAGGTTGACAACACCATCATCTAATAAGTCTTCAAGAACTTCTGCCTCTTCTCTCCCAGTAGCATCTGCAACAATTTTGGCAGTATTTTTAATATCTTCAAGAGAGTTATTATTTGACACCATACTACGAATAAGTATCTTTTGATATATAAGGGTTATTCTTATATTGGTGATTATTCTTGGAGGCTTTCTACAACATCTTCAACCACTTCAGCCGCCAAATCTAATTTGTCAGCAGTTTCCTCATCTATTAAACCGGCTTCTTCAAGGTCTTCTATTAAGCCCTCAACCCTATTCATTATTTGTCCATAGGTGCTTGCAGAGATTAAAAATGCCAACCCGGCTGCTATTGGAGAATATTGGCTTAAGGCCTCTATTTGACTTAGTGCTGCTGAAGCACCAGTTAAGACAGTAATTGCGTGAAGTCTATAATCTTTCAAGGATTCTTTGTTTAATTCCATAATTAATAATGTGGTCTTTTACTACTTAAACCTTTTGAAGGTCAACTATATCTCCATAATGTGGGATATATAATAGAGTATTTTTAGGTTCGCCAGCATCAGTAATATCATAAATAGTCCTAAGCCTTAATTTCTTATCGCCAATTTTGGCAACCAATAAATCAAACTCTGAAATGAAGAATGAGTAGGTAAGGTAATTATATTGTAAAATACTAGTTAATGATTTAGATTTATCCTTAGTTATCTTCTCAACTTCCTCCCCATATTTATCAAGGACCATTTCAATTTTCTTAGGCATCACCTTATCAACCATATCTTTTGCAAGCCCCAATCTTTTATTTTTAGTTGCTGCACTGATAATACTATTGTAGTGTTCTTCAATATTTTCTATTCTTGATTGCATTATATCAGTCTTGTTTTGCAATTGTAGTTGATTATTTTTTTCAAGAGTTTCTACCCTATATGCTTTCTTTTCTTCAAGCAACTCCATCACAACTAATTCATTTTCAGTTTCAAATTGGTTAATTAATTCATACATTTCAGTCCCTTTAGAAATAAATCCCATCAATAAGTCCAATGAACCTTCTGGTAATTTATAAGTAGTCTTATCATGGTGGATTTTAAGATACTGTATCATAGGGAGTGCCGTTTCTTTAATTATTGAATCTCCACCAGTTATTGGCTCTCCACCAACCCCCGTTTCTAAAAACCCTGTTTGACTTAGTGATTGCATAAAACTTTCAAAAAAATGAATATCAACCTCAACTATTACGCCACTGGCTAATTCTATTTCAAACTTTCTTTTTTGAGAATATTTCAAAGTTCTTAGTAATTGAGACTCTCTCCAACCAGTTACATAATTAGTAGGGGCTACACCATCATTAATAGTTTTGGCCTTTCTATTATATCTAAACATAATGTCACGCAACCGTTAAATCTAATACAATGTCACAAGGCTCACCGATTAAATTTGTATTTATAACGGATTCTTGTAATTTTTCCATATGATATTCTATTTTAGTCCTATCATTAATATTGAAATATATTATGGTAAAGTCATATATGTAAGTAGTATAGTCTTTTTCAGGTTGGATATCAATACCGTTAAATACTATGTCTGTAAGAGTTCCATCCTCTTTAAAAACAGCCTTGATGATGGATTCAACATCTACAGGGTCCAACATACTATACAATACGATACCTTGATACCTAAAGGTTTCTATACAATCTACACTACTAATTTAGACTCAATAGGTGCTTCAGAAATTTCACAAATACCCGATGGACAATCACTTTGAGCCGCACCAATTATAACTCCTTTGTTTTTTAGGTGTAATATTGCATCCTCAACAGAAAGGGGTGTCAAAGGTTCATTCCCTCTACTCCCTGACCTATAAACCGTAGTTCCCTTTAATTTAGGACCATACTTTTGTAATAGGCTACCATATCTCTCCACAGGATAATCATTAGGTAAATTAATAGTTTTTGAAACTGCATTATCAATGTGTTTTTGAACTATGGATTGCATCCTTAGGTGGTCTTCAACATCAATCTCATGCGCTGAAACAAATGAGTCCAAATCATACCCATCTTCATATAGTTGTTGGAAAAGAGGGTCTATAACAATTTCCTCCTCAATCACTCTATCATTAGAACCTTCTTTACTGGCATAATACCTTCTTTTATAGCCGGGGCTAAATACAGGTTCAATCCCTGATGAGGTAGCCGCCATTATGGAGGTAGTGCCAGTGGGAGCAATAGTTAAAATAGCACAATTTCTAATTCCATACTCATTAATCTTAGCCCTAATACCATTAGTTAATGTCTTACAAAAACCAGAGTCTAAAAATTTATCTGCATCAAAAGCAGGGAATGAACCCTTCTCAGCGGCTAGATATGTTGAAGACTCGTAAGCCCTCTTCTTTATAAAATTAAATATTTGCTCAACTTTCTTTCTACCTTCAGCATTATCATACCTAACTCCTAATTTGATTAGTGCATGACCAAGACCCATAATTCCTAAGCCAATCCTTCTTACATTTTGACAATTCTTTTCAATTTGGGGGAGGGGGTAGACATTAACATCTAAAACATCATCAAGAAATCTAACCCCTACCGTAACAGTATCTGCTAACATATCCCAGTCCATATCACCAGTGTTAGAATCAATATGCTCTACAAGATTTATAGCACCTAAATCACAACAACCATATTCTTCTAACCAAATCTCGCCACAAGGATTTGTAGATATGAGGGGTTTATGATACCAAATATTATTCATTTCATTAGCCAAACCAATATTCAAAATGCCCGGCTCTCCCGATTCCCAAGAATTGTGAACAATAATGTCCCAAACCTCTTTAGCAGGAATTCTACTAGTCTCCTTACCATTCCATTCAAATATAATATCTTCATTATTGTGAACTAATTCAAAAAAACCATCGTCTACCAATACAGAAACATTTGAATTTTTTAATCTTTGGTCTAATTGATACTTAATTAGGGATTTTAAAACACCTTCAAACCCTGCACCAAAGGATTCCACGATAGTAGTGACTTCTTCTCTTGGCAAATTTGGAAATGTATCCATCAAAGTAGATTGTAGATTCTCTTCGGTCAATTCTACCTTGTTGAACTTTTTGTGTAGGAACTCTAATATATCTGCATGGTCATACCTTAAACATTGCATTAAAGCCGTTCTCCTACCACCTCCTGCCTTAATAACTTCGCCAGTTTCATTTATGACTTCCATCAAAGATACTGCACCAGTGGCTTCACCACCAGTTCCTCTAATAGGTGTTCCTCTAGGCCTTAGTGGGCTGAAATTAATGCCTACTCCTCCACCAGTCCCTGAAATAATTAACATATCGCTGACCGTTTTCCCCCAACCTTCTCTACTATCTTCAGTAGGGACTACGAAACAATTCAATAATTGCCCCTTCATTCTCCCTGAACCATACCAAATCCTACCACCGGGTATAAATCTATTATTTACCATTACTTCAGTAAATCTACTAGCCCATTTCTCTCTACTCCCGTTCTCCGCAACTGCAATATGATTAGCAACTCTTTCACAAGCCTCTTTAAATGATTCTTCGGCATTAATTGCATATCTTTGTGTGAAAATCGTATGGGCAAATCCTGTAGGTTGATACATAATTTTCAAAGCGACATAACAACTATATAAGCATTTGTATTATATAATATTTAACCATCAATAATTTGCATATTCTATGACTCTATCTATGATAATCGCATATTGAGTAATTCCAAAAACTGGATACGATATTGGCTCTGGAGGGGCTACTGGTTTCGGAGGGGAGTAAGTAGTTCTAAGACCCATTTGATTATGACCTCCAATTGAAAATGCTTCAAAAGTTTCAGAGGCATACCCATCAAATTTCCAATCGTCAAAGTTTTGGACACTCTTTTGAACTATTGGTTTTTTCATGACATATTTTTCATTTAATGATTTAGTTACTAGATTTGATGCTGGAGTTGAAATTGGAGTTGATACGGGCTTAATTGGTGCAATAACCTTAGCCTTGGGAGGGCTATAAACCTTTTTCCAGATTCCTGTTACGCAAGCCAAATCGTGTGGATTAACCGCAGAAAGACCCTCATAAAGAGTAGTTAATTTTAATCTTATATCGGGTTCTAATGAAATTATTACCTTGCCAGCCTCTATGTTGGAAATGCCAAATACTTTTAACTCAGCAGTATCATAAACTCTAAAATCTTGTGAAATCTCTTGCAATAGACCTAAACAAAATAAGATATCTGAATTCTGCATTTCAATATTGACAAATTGGAAAGTAAATTGTAAATCGTCAATTTGTGGTATAAGGGTAGTATAGTATTGTAGTATAGACCCACCATTTTCAGGATTAACTATTAAGGATATACCTACACCCCCTTCACAATTAGCATTTATGTCTTCAACCTTTGAAGTAATGGCTTGAGCATCTTGCTCTCTTAATTTCATATATGCTAATAGTGGAATTATTGGTTTGGGCTCTACCTTCACACCAACACTTTTAACAATTGGTTTGGATTCTATTAATGTCGGCTCACCCCCATGCCTCTTAGCAGCCATATGCTGTTGAATCCCTTTTAAAGTCTTACTTTTCTTATCACATTTTGGGCAACCATAATCTCCCTTCTTAGGCCATTTGATGGCTACCTTTTTGCTTGCTTTGGCTATGACCTCTTCCACTATTACTGCACCTCTATGATTTTTTAAACTCCTATGAGTATTCGCAAGTTTTCTAGTTTTAAATTGCTCATTACAAGTCGGACAAATATAGATTTTAGCACTCATGATTTCATCTCCTACCTTGTATTACATTACCCATCTCTTCAATATCTAAGTGAGTTTCACCACTAGTGATACTATTCATTAATTTTTCCTGTAGTTTAATATTATTTGGATACATAATTTCACAATAAGTAATTAAGATATTATTAATCTCCGAATTAAATATCTTCCATTCGTATGAGTGCGATTCTTCGGCATCATTTACTTGAATATCTTCATCCCTCGTCATTAGAGTTAGATATTCTGCCAATCTTTTCTGTCTAATTTGTTTAGCCCTTTGCTTGACAGTTGCATGAATATGTGGCATAGTGATGCAAGCATAAACATATTGAATTGGAATTATATCTTCAAAAGATTCTTTCAAAATCCACAATTGCAATTGCTTTAATTCTGCAACACTCCTTGTTAAGATTTTCTTAACCTCTCCCTCATCTTCTGAAAGAGTTATATCAAACAAACTATTTATAGGCAATAAGTTCTCATAATTTGCATATGCTTCACCAGTATTAAATAATTTAATTAAATATGCATTGATAATTTCAGGAGTCCACTTATTGCCAAAATCAATTACTTTGAATATCGTATAAGGATTCATAGAATAGGCATCATCTTCAGTAGTATAATTAAATGACTCACCTACAGAATCAATTAATTCCAAAATCATAGGTGTAGTAACTTTAGGATTATTAATAATGTCTGTTAATGTTTTCATTACTCTTGATTCAGTAATATTCATCCTCCAATTAGGTAGTGATTTCACCAAGTTAGGATTGATAGTGTCAAAAAGAACTAATACTAAATCATCTCCCCATTTGTGGCCTTCGTCATCACCTCTTCTATCCAGTGGTATAAAATGATACATATCAGCATAACTATTATAAGTAGTATTTAATATTTCAGGGGTGGCTTCACCATCAATTTCATCCCAAGTATATGTGAATCCAGTAACTCTAATTAATCCCTCATCTTCACTGATTGTCTTTATGTATCTAATAGAACAATCATCCAATTCACCCATTTCAATTTGTCCATCCTCATTCTTAGTCGCACTCCCTTGCCAAATTAAGTGTTCATACATGATTGGGATTGGTTCATCTACGAGTGCCATAGGTCTATCTTTGTCAATATTGAATGGTGCTACATTTCTACTAGGTGGGAGATTCATTTTCTTTTTGAAATTACCACCTCTCCAAAAATTAATTCCCTTCATCTCTATAACCTTGTCCATAAGGGTTTGATAAATTTCATAATTATTAGAACTCAACAGCCCCTCTATTCTTGTGTTGCCAAATCCTTCTTTGGTAAAGCCAAAGGTTTTAGCAAATCTTTTAGCATCTCCCGATTGTTGAGATTTGAGAGTATCCATCCAACTCTTATAAGTATTAATGTAACTCTTAATATTCAAATTATAATTTTTTAGAATAATTGCAGGGTCTTCCTTAAGAACTTGTTTTACTAATTCATCACCCATGGTAATTTTAGAGTTTTGCAATATATTATTCCTAGTTATTGGGTAGTTTTCTAGTAGCCATGCAATGGTATCTCCCGATATCGCCGGATTGAGAGATAGATTCATCACTAATTTATTAAAGTGATAATCATAATCACCACCCAATTTCTCACTAATTTCAGGCCACTCAATCAAGAGTTGCATTTGAAGTTCACTGGGTAAGTAAGGATTTGAAGATAAACTTATTGGGAAATTGCCACCTATGGCTGCATATGAAATGGCCTCAATATTTTCTATATTATCATAATGAACTCCAAAGTCAATTACTGAAGGGTCTAATTCAAAATCAGTTAGGTCTTCGGTGGCATAGGGTCCTAATGCATAATCAAATAATATGCTGATAAATCTATTAAATTGTTCGGGAGTTCTTAACCACCCTGCAAAGACTGGTAGATTCATTGAAGTTACAACTTCAGGATTTGATAATAGTGAATTGATAATGATTTCAGGCATGGCTGTTCTAATATTTCTATCCGCCACCCCGTTTGAAGGTCTATAATCCCAAATTAATTCAGCGTGATTTGCTACACCCCTATAAATAACTCCATAAGTCCTTGCATTAAGGAATGGATTGACTATACTCTCACTAGCATTTTGTGGATTAGTTAGCCTGTCCAATAGAGCCCATCTTGGGATTTCAGTATTTCTAACTAATTCTTTAAAAGCACCAGTATCCCTTATGTTTCTTAATAATAATCCTTGCCAAGGGAATAGTGCGGAGATTGCCACTTCTCTCTCATCTCCCGCAGGAATCACTAATTCAGGATATATATCCATCATTCTCCTAACTGTTCCCGCAGATTGTCTAGTATATATAGGATATTTAATTTCATCACCATCAAGAATTGTAGATATATCTCTAAATCCTGAATCTGTATTGCCCATGCTTAATGTAATACCTCCAAATGAGTCCATATACCCCCAATCATCATGATTCTGTAGGGGTAAGCATAGAGTAATTGCAAAATGTTTCTTCATAATGTCAAGGACTTTATCAAATGCACCTTCATCATCAAGCCTCTTATTCCAAATTTTGTTAAAGTCAGTAAGTAATTTACCATAGGATTTTAATGATAATTTAGGTTGATAGATTAGTTGCTTCATAGCAATCAATTTCACAAGATATTTATGAATTAATTTTACACCCCTTTGCTCTCTTGCAGTATTTTTAGGGTCGCCCATCCTTCCTTGAATATTAGCACCTAATAGCACCCTCTCACTAATAGTCATGTGTGGTAAATTAGGGACTGGTTGTTTTGCAAAATCAGCCATAAAGTGTTTTTTAACTACCTCATCAGTTATAGAATCTAATATGTCGGCAGGAGCAGTAGTCAATATTGGATTTGAAGTTAACTCTCCCTGTAGAATATTTAAATAACCAATAGCCCAAATAGGTAAAGAGTTAGATGAGCCAACTTCATAGCCGGGATGTGAAGCCAATATGGCTCTGTGCGCTTCATCAGTGCAAAGAGGGCTCCTCAATAAGAATGTTAAAAATGCAATATTGGAGTTTATCAAACTATTATAATTCTCATCAAATATTTCCATAGTATCTAAAGTCCCAATAATCCAATCAAAGTTAGCAACTGAAGAATCTATTAAAAATCTAATAATTTGTGAGCCTTCTTCCAAATCCATAGCCCTTGTAAATAATCTCCTAATGGTATTTTCATAAATCCAAACTACTGGGTTTTGAGCCAATGCTAATAAGGCCTGTGCATTACCATAATTTAATACATATCCTGAATCAGCATATGAAAGAGCCTCATCAGAAGCCATTGAAACTAATGCATTTGCATTGTCAACTTCAACTACCCCTTGACCCTTTAAGAAAATCTTAGAATCGTAATTAATCCTACACTTTCCAGCACCAGCCTTATCAGAATAACCCATAAACTTATAAGGGGTTTTACAAACCTCATATTTTAACAACCCGGCATCTTTAATTATTTTGCCAATGGCTCCTAACAAGTTGAAACCCCATGGACTTTCTCTTGGGTCTTTAGGATATACTTGTGCTTCAACACCTATATCGTGTCCTATCACTGTCCCTCCTGAATATGCATCACCCCACCTCAAAAGAAATCTACCTATCTCATGCCTATATTCTTCAACTCCTTTTTTATAAACCCAAACAATACAATTTCCATATTTCACATCTGATACAGGTCCTTCAGCATAGCACCCATCCCAATTTTCACATGAAGCATTCCTTTCACTCCATTTCCTTCCAGTAGATTTTGTTAATAATTCAAAAGGGTCTTGTGTTATCCATAACATATAATCTCCCCCTGCTGAAACTGGCCATGAGACTCCTCCAGCCTTTCCATTTGATGGTGGCTTAAGCCTATTTAATCTTTTCAATAATGTTTTACTTTTAATTTTATTTAATAGAGGTCCTACTGCAATTTTCTTATAAACTTCAACTAATTTATCTTCATTAACTTCATTTTTAGTATTAGGCGTGTCCATAGTTGCCAATAATTTTGATAATGCCTCAGCACCATCTTCCTCCAATAGAGTATTGTATTCTGGCACTATGTCTTGCAATAGGCCTTGAATATGACCGATATGAGGTCTCAAAATATCACTATGTTTAGACATCACCAATCCAATGGCTCTCTTAGGCATTAGAGGTTGTTGCCTTTCATTAATATAATTTAATAGTTCATACCTCACAATAGATTCAATTTGACCTTCATCCTCAAGTTCTACTTTAATGACCTCAGGTTCATAAACTACATAATGCAAAAAATCAGTATTTTCAAGACCTAATGGAAATGTATATTCAATAGGGTTCATCTCACCCTCAGCCCCTACTTGAGTTATTGCTTCCTTATTAGTTAGAGGGTCATACCTTGTAAGGTATTCATCTTCCCTAATAATTTCAGTAAATCTAACCAATGTTCTTAGCCTATCTTTAAGTGTATCTTCATCAGTGGCTTCTACATCATATTTGCCAATGATTTTCTCAAAAACTCTCCAACCATTTTTATCTACTTTATCAAAGTTTTTCAGCCTATACAATAGGGCTTCTGGTAATTGCTCAACCATCCTATTAGTATTTCCAGAAGACATATCTCCAGAAGGCATTTTAATAGTCCTCGCAGATTTTGAATCATAATCGTGACCATAATACCTATAAATGCTAGATTTGGGGTCATGTTCAAATTCATTCCACCTTTTTCTTAAGTCTTTAAACCATTTGTTTGCTTTCTCCTGTGTTGTCTTTGTAGCATAAGCCTTAGACCACTTATAGTTTGGATTATCTGGGAAAACTTCTTCAGTAGACACTCTCTTGGTATATCCAATAGAATCTCCAGAAGCCATAATATATTTTAGACATTCCTACTACTTAATGGTTTTTATTATTTTTTCCTATCTGGTGCAGGGTTCTGTAGCCTATAATATTCAATAAACTCATTACTTCTTTGACCTCTAATCTCTCTAGCCTTCCTAATAACTGCACCATTGACGGAATTAGTTAAAACATAATAGACATATGAAATAGGGATATTTTCAAAGCCTAAAATCTTTTCTTGAATCGCAGGTAAGTCTGTCAATCCCACATCATAAATTTCAAACTCTTTTATCTCTTCCAAGGTTTGAGATATAGATAAATTTAGTATCATTTCTGTTGGCCTAATATTTTTGAGATTAATAAACTTTGCACCTCTGCTCCTCATCAAATAGGAGAGGTTATTATTGATTAATTCTACAGTCCATAAATCTTTAGCGTCAATTGCTTCAAATAGTTGAGTTAACGATAATTCATAATTCTTCATATTTCTATAGGTTTCTAAGTCTCCAATTAACTTATTAATATCCATACCTCTCTCAAGGTAAGATAGTAAAATATCATTAACCTTTTCTTGAGTTATATCAAACCTCCATGCAGGTATTTGCTCACCTTTGGTTTGGACTTCCATATCTTGGATAACTACAATATTATCTATGACCCACCTTGAGGCCTTAATAATTTTTTCCCCTCCATCATCTTCAACCTCTACAATATCCTCTCCTCTATTAGATTCTGGAATGTAATTAAAAAATTCATTAATTGTAAAGTTTTCAGCAACATGAGTAGAAGTCCTCTTATCACCATCCCAATAATTTTTGACACCTTCCACGAAAACAGTTTTATCGTCTATAGTCTTTAGTGTATCCAAGTTCCACAATTCATTTTTAAAATGTTCGTCAGCGTTTTCAAAAAACTTAATAACCATCACCTTGCCCTTAGGAGTAATTGGATAGTCTGCAATTGGTTCAGTGTATAAGTTCTTAGCATTGAGTTGGGCAAACTTCCCCTTTTTAATAGTTCCGGCCCTCCAAAACTTAGCATATGAATTATCACCTATGAACTTAATAATTGATTTTCTAATTGTGGACCCTTTGTGTGCCTCTAACACATCGGGAGCATCTCTTCTAAAATTATCAAAAAGTCTGTTAGGATTCTCTACTAGTTGAATATTTAAAACCTTCCAAGTATTATTCCACAATCTTGCATATGCATTATTGCTTAAACCAGCATTAGCCATCCCTTCAGAGGGGTATTGATTATATAGTTTTAACAATGTTTTAATATATGCATTGGGATTGCTAGCCACCTCATGACCAAAGTTAGTTGATAATTTAGATAATAAGGTAGGGTTCAAATTATTATTTAATGATAGTTCAGTCATAATGCTTCCAAAATATTCGCCATATGACCCCTCATAAGTAGTAGATAGTGATAGCCATTTATCAAAAAGTAAATATTGTATTCCACTGGGTAATTGAGGATTTCTACTCAATCCACCTTCATCAAACATAGGGTCTATTGCGGCTTCATTTAAGACCTCAATGTTTTCTATAGAATCATATAGTTCAAATATATCTTCTGGTGGTGGTGCGAATCTACCCTTTCCTAAATATAGGTTTTTGAATGCTTTTTTATAAACCAAATCAACATATTGATAAAATTGTTTTTCTTCAGTTAGCCAACCAGCGACTACCCCCCAACCTAATTTCTGTATCATTCCCACATCTGAAAGTATTGCTGAAACAAATTCTTTAGGATAATTTAGCCTTAATCTTTTTTCACCACTTAGCGATTCAAAATCATATCTAATCTTCCACAAATCACCCTCACCTATACAAGTCATGAACTGCTTACTTTCAAAATACGATTGTATGTGGGGTTCTTCTCTATCCTTAACACCATATGGGAATCTAAGTAAAACTTCTGGTTCAACACCTAATCCCTTCCTCCTTCTCCATATCCAGTCAAAACATTTCTTATCTCTAGTATTGCTAATTACTTTATCTCTCATAGATATTGAGCCCTTAGGAGTTTCAGTAAATATTTCATTACTATATAGGTGTGGTTTTAATGCTTGAAGTAATTGAGTGGTTTGTCTGGAGGTTACAAACTCAAACCTATTATATTTGGATAAACTAAAGTCTTGAAAATCATCAAATGCCCACGAACCTCTTGAATCCATGGGCAATATATATGCATACATAAATCTTTTGGCTAAGTTCTTGGAGGCTTCACCATCTATAGATGCTAAAGACTGAGATACATAAGGAATTAATCTAATCAATTGTTTATTCGTAAGTTGAGGTGCGAATAATAGAGCCGTAGTAATTGATACTAGTTGGTCAGGTGTGGCTGATTTAAGTGTGTCTAATAATAGGTTTATAATTTCTGCACCACCCGTGCAGATATAGGGTGTATTAGAATCGGCGGCTACTATCCCTCCAAACAATACCATCGCACCATAATTAAGCCCTGTGTAAAATTCAGTTAGCCTAAGTTCTTCTATAGATTTTTTATTTGATTCATTAAATTTAGTAATTAGTTTTCTATAGATTTCATCATTAGCATTAGGGTGTTGGGCAATTAAATAAGCAAGGCTTGAATGGTTGCTAGCCTTAAACCAATCATTACTAATATCTGGTAAAATATCTACTATGCCACTCAATGCTTCAGCATCTGCATTTGGCGAAGATATCAAAAATCTTAGGATGTCTGGGTCTTTAGTTCTAATCAATCTTCCAATACCTACTTCATTACCTGCGATTGCCCATATGTTCGGATTTTGGGCTAAAATCATTTTTATATTCAAATCTACAATTGGCCTTGAGAGTCTATCAAAAGCAACGAAACCAATCATTTCATTTGAAGCCATAAGTAAATCGGGATTTGCTTGATTTTCATCTATTTTAGTATAGCAAGTAGTTCCCGATTTATATTGGAGAGTTCCTGTCCCTCCACCCACATCACAATGACCGATATATTTATAGGGAGTTTGTAATAGAGTATAATCTAAATAGCCTAGTGAATTAACAATCATGGCTAATGCCTTGTTAAGTAATTTTGACCAAGTTGCAGCACCACTCCTTGGATAAAAGTAAGGGTCTAAACCCATACCTACTTCAGATTTATCATTTTCTTTATAACCCCATTTGATATTCTGCCTTCCCAATAAAGTTCCATCAGGGTCATTAATAATATTTCCCGAAGGTTTATTAGTGGGTTGAACTTCAGGCCACCCCTTCGGAAGTTCACCACCCTTAAATGCGAATACTGCACAATTACCATACTTCATATCAGTTATAGGACCTCTTGAATATGATGCATTATATGAGTTGTATCTTTCACAAGAACCTTGTTCCCAAAACCTCCCTGACGATTTAGTAAAATTTGCAAAGGGGTCATTAGAAATTACTAAGTAGTATTCTCCAGAACCACCTTGTGGCCATTTAGGTCCTCCATTTGGCTTGTGTTGATTTAACCAAGCATATGCCGACTTGTCATGTTTCATCCTCCTAATCAATTTAGTAAGTTCAATTTCCCTCACTTCTTCACCCACTTGATATTTAACATATTCGGGGAGTAAATCTCCTGATTTAAATTGATAAAATATGGATTCATCATCCCCACTATTTGGAGTGGATATGTCACTAAATAATGAAGGGTATATGGATTCAGCCTCTTCCTTAATTAATTCCAATTCACCATCTCTAACTCTTTGATTAATAATTGCCACTCCT
>Ga0115003_10002756_pt1 | contig 14320 bp, 15 predicted proteins | sample ArcticOcean_MG_C_7_FD_88736 | JGI IMG/M metagenome (GOLD analysis project Ga0115003, IMG submission 88736) | Marine microbial communities from western Arctic Ocean - ArcticOcean_MG_CB11_88 | ecosystem: Environmental > Aquatic > Marine > Oceanic | place: Arctic Ocean: Canada Basin | collected... | reverse complement strand
TATGCTGCGATTACTCGGAGGTAGCGATAAAGCGAGTCTGCATCAGCCTGCACGCCCAAGAGAAAAATTTCTCTCACGTTTTTATTTGCAATGGCCTGCTCCACTCAGCACAGGTAGCGCCAGAGAAACGCCTCGAAGATATCAACACAGAAAAGCTCCAGACTATCTTTCACGCTAATACCATTGTGCCGATGCTTTGGCTCGCAAACCTCGCCCCGCTACTGAAAAGTGAAATTGATTGCTCGGTTGCCGTATTCAGCGCGCGTGTTGGCAGCATCGAAGATAATTGCTCTGGTGGATGGTATGCCTATCGAGCCTCCAAGTCGGCACTGAATATGCTTATAAAAACCGCTAGCATCGAATTCTGGCGCCGCGCACCGAATGTCAAGCTGATTGCCTTTCACCCTGGCACTACAGACACACAACTCTCAAAGCCTTTTCAAACCAATGTTCCAAAAGGGAAGCTATTCACGCCGAAGTTTGTTGCAAGTTCACTACTTGAAATTATGGAAAGCTTAGACAGGGATGGCGGCGCGGAATTTATAGATTGGCAGGGAGAGCCTATTCCTTGGTGACGGAAAGTCTAAGATGCTAATCAGGCTGCACGATACGATAATTTCAGTCATTGTATATGTCACTATTTCTCACTTACCGCTTCACGTATGCCTGCGCCACTCAATGATCCGCCGCCCTCAACAACTCATCACTTTTTGAATAATTACATCCATGAATTAACACGCATCAAGAGCTCCTACCTTCACAATGATTAGTATCGCGCGCGCTGGCCGCATACAGCCCTTCTACGGAGCAGGCGAAAAAGGCAGTAAATTTTTCCAGAAGCATTGACGAAGTGATGGCATTCTTAATCAATCACTTGGTAGGCCCAAAACCTCACTTGGTATATGGGCGTAGCGCGCAAGACTCGTTCAGCCTCTTACCAGGAACGCTATCTATGGATTCCAATGGAATCTTCAGGCGGCTTGGCAGATAAGAGTGTAGCAATGATGCTCACCTAGTAGTGATTGAAATGAAATTACACAGATGCTTTAGGGGGCAAGACTCGATCTAGCCTGAGTGCCCCAGTGACCGTCCATCTTCGTGACTATATATAACGATTCATAAGTCGCAAGTACTTCGTTATCGCTATTAAAGCGCTGAAATACTGTGGCGATATGAACCTTCTCCGATGAAACCAAAACCACGTCTCGCGTCAGCCAATGGGAGTGGTCCCACCCAGACCTTGGCAGGGTTTCAAAGGCTCGCGTCTGCGAAAAATCTTCTGCACTGTCCCAGACAGTGACCGTGCCGCTGGCAAATCGAACATGCGGATAATTTAGAGAAGCAGCCCATGCTTCTGGATCTCGCCCGTTGAAGCCAAGCATGAACGCATCCATCGCCGCCATTGCCGCAGCAACGGCACCTTCTTCCTCCGCAGAAGTTTGTGCAACAGCGCCAATACTGAGAACACTGATTGCAACAAAAACACAAAATTGCTGAACGTAATGATTGAAAATACTAGATAAATGATTCACGAGGCCACCGTCTATTCAATAATGATAAGTCAGAGTAGCAGGGAAAGTAATTGAAGAGAAGATTGCACAGCCTTCTTACAGCTTCGCCTAGGGCGCAGTAATTGCACCTAACCCGCCTTGGTTGGGCAGATGAGTGACCTTCATCCAGAGCAGAGTTTCCTGTTCAACATAGGGCGTGTGCTTGCGCATGTGCGGACTGCGTTCATATGCATCGATGAACTTGCCACTAATGACAAACATTTCCTCACCGCCCATAGGTACATGACTGTGAAATTGTTCTGCCTTGGCCAATGCACGAGCGCGACGGACCCGCCATTCAGTCCTGTGAGTTACTATCAACAACTCCCTCGGCAAAACACTCTTTTGCGAAGAAAGACAGAACGCCGCAGGCAGTACTTTCTGCAGTGACGTTTACCCTGTGCAAACCTGCGACATCGTAGAATTCCTTCAAACGCCTTGGCCGACGGACTCCTTCATCGAGCAAGCGATGATCGTGTCGTTGGTACTTTATCTACCCATCTCATCCACACGAACCTGGGCGAGCAGAACCGCAACCCGTTCGATCTGATTACTGCACTGGGTGCTTGTACTAGAAAGAACACAACTATCTGCTAAGCTAGGCACTCCTCAAAAAAGAGTACCTAGCTTATGTTCGGATCTAAGTCACGACTCTATCTCCTTCTAGCGAGCAGCCTAGTCGCTCTGCTGAACCTCCCCGCGCAGGCTGATGATGCGATTGCGTTGTTAAAAAGCAAAATGGTCATTGCGGAAACGCTCACGCAATACCCTTACCGCTGGGATTCCAAAAGTACTCAATCCTTCGCAGAGCTATTTACCGAAGACGCGGTGATGGAGAGATGGCGAAAAGGCGCTTTGATAGAGGGGTCTAGACTGCAGGGAAAGGCGGCCATTTTTGAATACGCCCAAAAGGCCCATACTGGCCGTCTGGCAGACAGGCAAACGCGCCACCATTTCTCTAACTTGGTATTTTTGGAGCTTTCTGACAGAAATGCCGTCACACAGAACATGGCCTTGATTACTCATCAAACTGCAGAAGATGCTGTTGCTCGAGTCTCTAGTTCCGGGATCTATCGAATCAACTGGGAAAAATCTGCTGGCGAATGGATGATTGCAAAGCGCGTTCTCTTCGTCGATAGCTTTCCCACTAAATAGAGCGCTTAGAAGAACAATGTTAAAAATGTAGGGCCGATGAACTAAAAAGTCACGCTATGGTGGCATACTAATACAGCCGTGCTAAAGCCAATGCAAAAAAAAATTTAATTACTCCCTGTCTACTGTCAATACCACTGCTAAACAATATAGCTAATGCTGCCGAGATTGGCTGGATCAAGGGCGCTTTGAGTCTAGCTAGCTGCGCAGCTTATAACCTGTCTTAAATAGGTAGTAGACCACCCCAAGGCAGACAAACATAAAAACAAGAATGCTAGCCAGACTCAACATCACACTGACCTCAGAGATCTCGTAAAAGCTCCAACGCAGGCCACTCACCAAATACAACACTGGATTAAAATGAGAGATCGTCTGCCACGGCTCCGGCAGCATGTCAGTGGAATAGAAACTACCCCCCAGAAACACTAGTGGCGTCACCAGCAACATCGGCACTATTGAGAGCTTCTCGAAATTGTCTGCCCAGATTCCCAAGATGAAACCAAATAGGCTGAAGGATATTGCTGTGAGCAGGATGAACACCATCATCATTATCGGGTGAGCAATCTGCAGGTCGATGAAGAAATTCGCCGTAATCAGAATGATAATGCCTAGTATCACGGCTTTGGAGGCGGCGGCACCGACATAGCCCAACACCACCTCGAGTGTAGATACCGGCGCGGAAAGCATTTCGTAAACCGTACCAACAAACTTCGGGAAATAGATGCCGAACGAGGCATTTGAGATGCTATGAGTCAACAAATTAAGCATGATTAAGCCGGGCACGATGAAGGCACCATAACTAATGCCGCTAACCTGATCAATTCTTGAGCCAATTGCCGCACCAAAGACGATGAAGTACAAAGATGTGGTGATAACCGGTGCGACAATACTCTGCACCAAGGTGCGCTTGGTCCGCGCCATCTCGAATTTGTAGATCGCCATAATCCCGTAGATATTCATGACGACTCCTCAACTAAATTGACAAAGATTTCTTCCAGGGAGCTCTGCGTCGTGTTCAAGTCACGAAACGCGATACCCGCCAACTTAAGATCATCCATCAACCCGGTGATGCCTGTGCGGTCTCCCTGCGCAGTAAAGGTATAAACTAACTGCATGCCGTTCTCGCTAAGCTCAAGTTTATAATCGGCCATGCTCTGCGGCACCGCACTCAGCTGATCGCAAAGATCGAGGATCAACTGCTTCTTACCAAGCTTCGCCATCAGCTTGTCTTTGTCTTCCATCAGAATGATCTCGCCGTTGTTGATTACTCCAACTCGGTCTGCGATCTCTTCAGCCTCTTCGATATAGTGCGTGGTCAGAATGATCGTCACGCCTTCAGCTTTTAATTCGCGCACGATCTCCCACATGTCTTTCCTAAGATTGACGTCCACACCGGCTGTAGGTTCATCGAGGAATAGTACCGTCGGCTCGTGGGAGAGCGCCTTCGCGATTAACACACGACGCTTCATACCCCCGGACAGCGTCATAATCATGTCGTCTTTCTTGTCCCACAAAGACAATGAGCGAAGTACTTTCTCGATATACGTTGGACTCGGTGGCTTACCAAACAGGCCGCGACTAAATGCAAGGGTACTGAAAACAGTCTCGAAAGAGTCAGTAGTGAGCTCCTGAGGAACGAGGCCGATGACCGAGCGTGTCTTTCGGAAGTCTTTGATGATGTCGTTGCCATCGACAGTCACTGTCCCGGAGCTCGGATTCACGATGCCGCAGACGACTGAGATAAGAGTTGTCTTACCGGCGCCGTTCGGTCCGAGTAAGGCGACAATCTCTCCTTTGTTAATGTCGAGATTAATATCTTTGAGTGCTTGAAAGCCACCTGAATAGAATTTATTCAAGCCCTTGATGTGCAGAATTGGTTTTTCGTCTGAGTTCATGGGCGAAAGAGTATGAACACAGTCACATTCAAATACAACCAACGTCTAGGGTGGGTTCTATCCGGTGGCGCTGCCACCTATGCTTGGGCCATGTCTGAGGACCTCCACGTACAGATTGAGCTAGCGATTCTCTGGGTCGCTGCGATTGCCGCTGCGTTTCTTGCTTCTGTTTAAGCTGGGTGCCAGTCAATGTATGGCGAGATCGGGCATTGGCGTGGTACTTTACCTGCCTGTCGTATTTGCTACGGTATTTCTCGTGATACCCGCGCTAAGCATTACCGGCCCGATATTGAGTGAGGTTTATCCAGACCGAGTTCCGCACGAATGAATCCGCTATCAAGATGAGACGAATAAAATGAAACGAATGAGCAGCGACACTACACACACCAAGTTTTTGGATACGGACAAGGCAATGGAATTGAGAAAGGCCTCTCTAGTTTTATTGGCCGCAATCCTTTTCACGGTTTCTGGGTATGCACAAGATACTGTAGAGCCTTCACTGAATAGTGAAGAGGTTGAACTCACTTCCTGGCTAGATTCGCAGGAAGAAAATATGCTCGACATGCTGGAGAGAATCACGAACATCAATTCCGGTAGTCTCAACAAGCAGGGCGTCAATGAACTCGCTTCGATATTTAGCGAGGAGTTACGTCAGTTAGGTTTCTCCATTTCAACCCTACCCGGAGAAGTCATCGAGATGCCGAGCTGCCCAGGCAGCGACTACAACGTCGACGTCGCCGATCATGTTCTTGCAAGCAAGAGTGGCAGAGGTTCGAAACTATTAATGATGGGGCATTTCGATACAGTGTTTCCACCAAACAGTCCGTTCCAAGAATTTAGTCGCGATGGCGACACCATGTATGGCCCCGGCGTATCCGATATGAAGGGCGGACTGATTGTGATGCTGTACGCCCTCAAGGCACTAAACGAGAATGGTGAATTGAGCGATAAGTCTATTACTGTGTTACTCAATAGCGATGAGGAGATGGGTTCGCTCTCGTCGAGGAAGTACCTTGAAGCACAAGCCCTGTTGCACGATTGGGGCCTGGTGTATGAATCCTCTGGTAACAATCGACTTACGCGGGAGCGCAAGGGATTGGGTCAAGCACGTTTCGTCGTGCACGGCAGGGCGTCTCATGCCGGTGGCGCTCACGAACAAGGTAGGTCAGCGATCAAAGAGCTAGCCTATAAGATCGTGCAGATTGAAAACATTACAGACTATGAGACAGGAGTAACCGTCAACGTGGGTGTAGTCAGCGGCGGCGAAGCGCGGAACACAATCGCGCCCTGCGCGGAAGCACTAATCGATCTCCGCTATCCCCAGGCGCAGCAAGGGATTGATACGGTTGCCCAGTTCGAGGAAATATTCGACAGTATCTATAGCTACCCTGTCGATTCCGGAGAAATCACTACACAGAGCTGGACCAATCTGCATCGCCCAGCAAAAATAGCCACACCTGAGTCTGACTACCTATTGAACAAGACCATAGCCATTGGTCGCCTGCTAGGACAGGAGCTAGGTGTTGGTGATTCTGGCGGAGGAACAGACGGGTCGCTGACACAGGCAGTTGGCCTCCCGACACTGGATTCTCTCGGTAGCGCCGGCACCGGTGCCCATTCCAATCGGGAGCAAGGCCGGGTGAGTTCGCTGGTAGAACGTGCGAAACTCAGCGCGGTACTTATCCGTAGACTGGCAGCTGAATAAATGTTTTCATGCTAGTGATCGAAGTCCAGTCAATAAACTCGGCTCACAGAGCCGGTTAGAAATTTTCCTGACTGGTGAAAAAGAATAACGCTGAGGACAGCGAATGACTGCGAACATTAATAGTAACTCCGAAAACACCTCGGAAGATTCCGAATCCAATCTGTCCCCGGAAAAAGTAGCTGCCGCTAAGGCCTACCAAAATCCTTACTACCGCTATCTAGTGTTAGGCATCCTCACTGCCGCCTACGTCTCCAATTTCGTAGACAGGCAGGTCATCAATGTTCTCGCGCAGTTCATCATCGACGACCTGCAGATTAGCGATGGCCAATTCGGCATGCTATCCGGCCTCGCCTTCGCATTGATCTATACAACCTTAGGCATCCCCATCGCGCGTCTTGCCGACATCAGCAACCGACGCAATATCATTGCTATATCAATTACCATATGGAGTGTAATGACCGCTCTGTGTGGAGCGGCGCAGAACTTTGCCCAGCTATTCATGGCTAGGTTTGGCGTCGGTGTCGGCGAGGCGGGCGGATCTCCTCCAGCTCACTCTATTGTCTCCGATATATTTCCCGCCGCGCAACGCGCTACTGCTTTATCTATCTATTCTCTTGGCGTATACGGCGGCATTCTAGTCGGTACGGTCGGCGGTGCCTATCTCGTTCAATATTTTGATTGGCGTACTGCTTTTGTAGTGGTCGCCATCCCGGGAATATTTCTTGCGCTACTTGTTAGATTCGTAATTAAAGAACCGCCACGCGGCATGGCCGAATCACGCAAAGATGTGGCGCCGCCGGGCTTCCTGCGTGTACTGCATTTCCTTTGGGAAAGAAAATCGTTTCGACACCTCTCCTTCGCCTGCGCGCTGCATGCCTTCGTTACCTATGGCATGGGAAACTTCATGCCGCTATTTCTAGGGCGCGTCCATGACATGCCAATTTTAGATATAGGTTTGTACTACGGTCTGATCGCAGGCATCGGTGGTTTGGCCGGCACTTTCTTCGGTGGCTGGATGTCAGATCGTATGGCAAACAAGACCGGAGACAAAACTTGGTATATATGGATTCCCTTCATCTCCACGGTGCTGGCAATTCCTCTGGGACTGATTACTTTCTTAGTGATGCCAAGCGGATATAGCGCGGCATTCTCCTACTTTCTGCCAGTTTTCTGCGGCGGATGGTATCTTGCGCCCTGCATCGCATCAACGCACTTCTTGGTTGGTATTCGCATGCGCGCCATGGCATCGGCGATCTTGCTGTTCATGTTGAATTTAATCGGCTTAGGGCTCGGCCCAATGCTAACCGGCTTCATGAGCGATTTTTTCGAACCGAGCTACGGCTCTGATTCGCTACGCTATGCGATGTCGATTACGCTGATGGTGAATGTCTGGTGTGCCTTCCACTATTGGAAAGCGACCCACACGATTAGGGAAGATTTCGAAAGGGCTCCAGACTAGCTGGGGTGCTATCTGGATTACTAGATTGCCTCGAGCGCCTGGGTGATCTTGCTGACGCCGATTACCTCGAGGCCGGGGATCTTATTCTTCGGCGCATTCGCCTTCGGAACGATAGCCCGAGTGAAGCCATGCTTGGCCGCCTCCTGTAATCGTTCCTGCCCACCGGGCACAGGACGAATCTCACCCGCCAATCCCACCTCTCCGAACACGACCAGGTCCTTAGGTAGGGATTTATCCTGAAAGCTGGATACGATCGCGAGCAATAGTGCGAGATCGGCGCTTGTCTCAGTCACTTTGACCCCACCTACTACGTTAACGTAGACATCCTGATCCGCCATATACAATCCGCCATGACGGTGCAGTACAGCTAACAGCATAGCTAGGCGATTCTGCTCGAGACCGACTGCCACTCGACGCGGATTGCCCAATTGGCTGCCATCGACGAGAGCTTGTATCTCAACCAGCAGAGGGCGCGTACCCTCCCACAACACCATCACTATCGAGCCGGGGGTGTCTTCTTCGGTTCGTGCCAAAAATATCGCAGAGGGGTTCTTAACTTCTTTGAGACCGGTCTCAAGCATGGCAAACACGCCTAGCTCGTTGACCGCGCCGAAGCGATTCTTCTGCCCGCGCAGAATTCGATACTTACTGTCGTTACCGCCCTCCAACATGATGAAGCAATCGATCATATGTTCTAACACTTTAGGGCCCGCCAGATTGCCATCCTTCGTCACATGACCTACCAGAAATAGAACCGTGTTCGTTTGCTTCGCATACTGAATGAGATAGGCAGCACACTCGCGCACCTGAGAGACGCTGCCTGGTGCGGACGCTACGTCGCCGCTGTGCATGACCTGAATCGAATCCACAACCAGCAGCTGTGGCTGGTGCTCCTGCGCTGCTTTGCAAATCTGCTCGACATTGGTCTCGGCCAACATCTTCAAATTCTTTTCTGGCAGGTTCAAACGCTTCGCGCGCATGCCAACCTGTTGCAAGGATTCCTCGCCAGTGACGTATAGGGCCGGCTTTCCGGAATTTGCTAACAGGCACATTATTTGAAGTAAGAGCGTACTCTTGCCAGCGCCAGGATTGCCGCCGATCAAAATGGCCGACCCCGGAACCAGACCACCGCCGAGAACGCGATCCATCTCATCAATGGTGCTACTAAAACGCGGGAGGGCCTCTAGATCTATATCGGAAAGGTTTTGTACATTGGATTTATCGCCGGAGTAGCCCTGCTTGCGGAAGTCGACTTTGGTTGCCGGTGAGGTGCTACTGCTGCTGCCTAGATTGATCTGCGATAGCGTATTCCAAGCCTTGCAGGAGGCACATTGACCCTGCCATTGACCGTGTTCGGTACCACAGTCAGTACACACGAATGCGATTTTATTTTTAGACATACTCTGTATTCAGCTTTTTGTAGTTTGCTTTATTACAAATAGGGCGAAGAAAAGCGCATCGCAAGTCATTCGTCAGTATAGACAAATTCAACCCGCTTGGTGACTTTGCAAAACAATTCGTAAGAAATTGTATCTGCGTAGTGGGCTACTTCATCCGCTGGAAGCCCGTCTCCCCATAGCACTACCTCAGTGCCTATCTTTACCGAATCGAGTCCAGTCAAATCGATCGCAATCGTATCCATAGACACCCGGCCTAATAGTCCTGCGCGGCGTAGCCCCTGCTTAGAATTGACCAAAACTGGCGTACCATTCTTCGCCGAGCGTGGATAGCCATCTGCGTAACCTACGGAGACGATCCCTACCCGCGTGCGTTGCTCACAACGATGGATCCCGCCGTAGCCGATGGTGCCACCCGCCTCAACGTTATTGATGGCAATGATCTTTGCGCGAAGCGTCATAACCGGCAACAGCCCTATTTCCTCGGCAGTGCGATTCCCAAAAGGTGACCCGCCATACAACATGAATCCTGGCCGCACGAATTGATGATGCGTTTGGGAAAGGGACAATATGCCGGCAGAGGCGGCGAGGCTAGCTTGCACCGGTCCCTGCGTCGAGTTAGCGACCTGCTGCTTGAGTGAATCGAAGTCCGCTATCTGCCGCTGCGTGAATTCAACCGCTGATTGATTCTCAAGATCGTCGGCGCTAGCTAGATGCGACATGAGAACGACCTCTGTCTGTGGATGCCGGTGCAATTCTTCATAGACTCGCAAGGCCTGTTCTTTGTCAAGGCCGAGTCGATTCATGCCGCTATTGAACTTCACCCAGACTCTACCAACCCCGGATAGCTTCTCCGTCTCCAAATATTTTTCAATCTCCTCAAACTGATACATCGAATGGATCACAGGCTCAATCTTGTTATTGAAACAGCGCTTCATTTCCACTTTGTTACGAAAGCCGCAGAGAAGGAGGATTGGGGTGCTAATGCCGAGAGTACGCAGTTCCATCGCTTCTTCAATAGAAGCCACAGCAAGGGCTGCAAAATTTTTGTGCATCGCCTTGAGCGCTAAAGCCACTTGTTCGACGCCATGACCATAGGCATTCGCCTTTATCACAGGGATGATTTGTGATTCAGGACAATGGACGCTTACTTGTGAGAGGTTCTTCTTGAGCGCACGTAGGTTTATCGTAGCCCAAACTCTTAGTGAGGGGTCAATCATGATCGCTTGGACAATGGCGGGTGACTATCCATGGGTGTAACTGTCGTCGTATCTTGGTTGTGCATGATTCTCGAAGCGCGTGTACTTGCCAACGAAGCTCAGCCTTACTGTACCGATTGGACCGTTACGGTGCTTACCAATAATCACCTCGGCGACTCCTTTGTCCGGCGAGTCCTCGTTGTAGACCTCGTCTCGGTAGATGAAAGAAATAATATCGGCGTCCTGCTCGATCGCACCTGATTCTCGCAGGTCCGACATTACCGGCCGTTTGTTAGGTCGTTGTTCGAGGCTACGATTGAGCTGCGAAAGGGCTATAACTGGACACTCGAACTCGCGTGCCAACAATTTCAATGATCGCGATATCTCAGAGATCTCTCCGACGCGATTGTCGCCAAAGCCTTTGATTTGCATTAGCTGTAAATAGTCCACTACCACCATACCGAGGCTGCCATGCTCGCGCACGATTCTGCGTGCCCGCGCTCGCATCTCCATCGGACTCAATGCAGCACTGTCATCGATGAAAAGGGGTCGGTCTTTGAGTTTCGCCACAGCGTTGTTAAAGCCCGGCCAATCTTCTTCAGTTAATTGTCCGGTACGCAGTTTGGTCTGATCAAGCTTGCCAATCGAAGAAAGCATACGAAAGATGAGGCTCTGTGCCGGCATCTCGAGGCTGAAAACCAGCACTGGCTCGTTAGTGCTCATCACTGCATTCTCAACCAGGTTCATAGCAAATGCCGTCTTACCCATCGAGGGCCTACCGGCAACGATAACCAAATCCGATTTCTGCCAGCCGGAGGTCATCTCATCAAGATCGGTAAAGCCAGTGGACAGTCCCGTGAGGCTGCCATCTAAGCCCGCAAGTTCATCGATTCTATCGACCGCCTTGCTGAGCAAGGGATTAATTGGGACGGGGCCCTGATCCTGCGGTCGCTCATCCGCAATGCTAAAGACTTCTTGCTCTGCCTCGTCCAAGACGACGGCGGCCTTCTTGCCACCGGTGTTGTAGCCGCTGTTGGCAATACCGTTGGCAACACTGATCAGCCGGCGCAGAATCGCCCGCTCGCGGATGATCTCAGCGTAGGCATGGATATTTGCCGTGCCTCTGGCATTGTCTGTCAACTCGCTAAGGTACTCAATGCCTCCAGCACTTTCTAATTCATTCAGGCTATTAAGGGATCCCATCAGTGTCACGACATCGATAGGACTGCGGTCTTCGCTTTGCTGCGACATTACTCGGAAGATGATCTGATGCTCAGGGCGATAGAAATCTTCGGGAAGCAGCACATCTGCCAGATTGTCCCATTCTGTGTTGTCCAACATCAGACCGCCCAATACCGCCTGCTCCGCATCAACTGAGTGAGGCGGCACTTTTAATGCCGCTACATTATTAATTTCACGGTTTTTAGGGCTATGAGGGGTATCGAAAGACATCTTTTGCTTCTGTGTGTTCTAGGGCTTTATTTTAGAATGACGGCGAAAAAAAACACCATCTGAGTGAACAGATGGTGCTTGATGAAGATAGATTGGTCAAGGGCTAGAACAGACTCCTCCAGCCCAGATGATCCTGTCTTAATCTTCCTTTGTCTCTTCTTCGGCTTGCTCAGTGACTTCCTGCGCTGCCTCTTCAGCAGCCTCGGCCTCGATGATCTCTTCGATCATACTGCCGTCAGCACTGATCCCTGCAACAGCATCAAGACCTTGTACTGCAAGGTTGATAGTCGCAGTCACTTCGTAGCCAAGATTCAATACGACCTCAAAGCTGCCCAACTCGCGGATAACACCGTTTGGCAACAATACTTCTGCCTTAACGATATCGGACCCGCATTGCTCGTTCAAAGCGTCCGCAATATTCTGAGTACCAACAGAGCCGAATAACTTGCCTTCATCGCTCGCATTAACCTGCATGCTCAGCGCAACACCAGCAACGATACCCTGGCGCTTCTGCGCCGTAGCTACGTTCGAATCGTGAGCCGCCATTAGTTCTGCTCTACGACCGTCAAAATCAGCCAGATTCTGCTTTGACGCAGGTATCGCTTTTCCCTTTGGAAATAAGAAGTTACGCGCAAATCCAGATTTCACATTAGCGGTATCGCCGATTTCACCCAGGTTTGCCATTTTTTCAAGCAAGATAACGTTCATTTGTTCTTCCTCATCTCTAATTCTTATCTAGCACTGACTGCCAATGCTTCATTCTGTTTAAGCCGGCTTCTGCAGGCGCGTTCTAAAGTCGTACCAGCTATCTAAAAGTGCAAGCAGCACGATCATATTCGCTATAAGGGGCAACACGATTAGCGCATACAATACAGCTAACCAGAGACTTGATAACTTCTTTGCCGCCACCACCGCATGCACTAGGGCAAGCCCGGAGAACATCAGCGGTAAAACCAAATACAGCATCCAACTCTGCGGGATGAGTATTTCAAAATTTGCCAGCATCATTAAGCCGACTAGGAGCAGTGCTACTTTTTGTTCTACTCGCAGTCCATGGAATTCTTTTTGAAATCCACCGGGATTGTACAGCGCGGCCTGCATCCAGCGAGACAACATCAGCAGGATTATGGCGAGAAACATATAGACCGCGCCCATAAAGCTGGTCATAACATTTCTCAGCGAATCCAGTTGCTCGCCTTGTATACCGTTTGCATCGAAGTAGGGCTGCATCTGAAGAAAGATCAAATCCAACACTGCCGGCTGCAAACGCAAATAAACCTCTACGCAAACACCAACGGCGATTGCCCCTAACAGGGTAAACTCCCAAGATTCTGATGCTCTGAGTAGTCCTGCCAACCCAGTAATTCCCAATAACATAATCAAGGGAACCGGATCGCCTGCGATGGCCCACCCTCCTATCGGAAATATGGCCCAAACCAAAACCTGCGTGGCCTCGATTAAACCTTTGCGTAAGACGACTAAGCCGATGACTACCGGGCTTAGAAAATTGACGATAGGTATCAGACCTAACAGCAGTACTGCCATTATGGACTGCTTGCGTCCCTTCATTACGAATTCAGCAAGGCCGCGCATGCTTATAACCTTTTAAACCTGATGGCTATCCGTATAAGGAATCAACGCCAAGTAGCGCGCACGCTTAATCGCTGTTGAGAGCTGACGCTGATAGCGAGCCTTCGTGCCTGTGATTCTGCTAGGGACAATCTTGCCCGTCTCAGAAACATAGGCTTTCAAGGTTTCAAGATCTTTGTAATCTATTTGTACTGTGCCTTCTGCAGTAAATTTGCAGAATTTACGTCGTCTAAAATAACGAGCCATAATTTTTATCCTGTCTGTCTATCTCTATTCTTTCTAAGAATGGGTTCGGATTTGCAGTGACTTAGTCCTGCTTCTCTTCTTCAGCTGGTGCTTCCGGAGCAGCTTCTTCAGCTGGTGCTTCCGGAGCAGCTTCTTCAGCTGGTGCTTCCGGAGCAGCTACAGGAGCCTCTTCAGCAGGAGCGGCAGCTTCTTCAGCGGCTTTTGCTGCGGCTGCTTTCGCTGCCGACGCTGCGGCTGCATCATCTTCCATCTTGCGCTTCTGCTCGGCACGTTGCTTACGCTCTTTGCCTTCGCGCTCGCCCTTTAGAATAAAAGTTTCTTCAGTTACAGCTGCCTTAGTCTTAATAACTAGGTTACGGATAACCGCGTCATTGAAGCGAAATAGCGTAGTAAGTTCTTCCAAGGCCTCACCGTTGCACTCTATGTTCAAGAGTACGTAGTGTGCTTTGTGGATCTTGTTTATTGGATAGGCGAGTTGGCGTCTGCCCCAGTCTTCCAATCGGTGAATCTGACCACCACTATCGGCCATCAACTGAGTATAGCGCTCGATCATCCCTGGGACCTGTTCTGACTGGTCGGGATGCACCAAGAATACAATTTCATAGTGTCTCATAGAGACTCCTTCTGGGTTAATGCCTTCCTCAGCACTGCTGTGCGCGGTAAGACAAGGAGTTA
>Ga0115003_10002755_pt1 | contig 14320 bp, 11 predicted proteins | sample ArcticOcean_MG_C_7_FD_88736 | JGI IMG/M metagenome (GOLD analysis project Ga0115003, IMG submission 88736) | Marine microbial communities from western Arctic Ocean - ArcticOcean_MG_CB11_88 | ecosystem: Environmental > Aquatic > Marine > Oceanic | place: Arctic Ocean: Canada Basin | collected... | reverse complement strand
AAGCCCGGCGAAGGAGGCCAGTTGCCAGGCGGCAAGGTCAATGAGCTGATTGCTCGGCTGCGCTTCTCGGTACCGGGGGTGACATTGATCTCGCCACCGCCACATCATGATATTTATTCCATTGAAGATTTGGCTCAGTTGATTTTTGATCTAAAACAGGTCAACCCGACTGCTTTGGTCTCGGTGAAGCTGGTGTCGCGCCCTGGTGTCGGCACTATCGCCGCCGGTGTCGCTAAAGCCTATGCCGATTTGATTACCATTTCCGGCTATGATGGCGGTACCGCTGCGAGCCCGCTGAGTTCGATTCGTTACGCTGGATCGCCTTGGGAACTGGGTCTGACTGAAACCCACCAGACTCTTCGTGCCAATGATCTGCGCAGCAAGGTTCGGGTGCAGACCGACGGTGGTCTGAAAACCGGTTTGGATGTGATTAAAGCGGCAATTTTAGGTGCCGAGAGCTTTGGCTTTGGCACCGGACCCATGGTTGCCCTAGGCTGCAAGTATCTGCGTATCTGTCACCTGAATAACTGCGCCACTGGTGTAGCCACTCAGGATGAGCGTCTGCGCAACGATCACTATCGCGGCACGGTGGCCATGGCAACCAACTTCTTTACCTTTATTGCCATGGAAACTCGCGAGTGGCTGGCAACCTTGGGTGTCAGCTCCCTGGAGCAGCTGATTGGTCGCGTTGACCTTTTAGAGACTCTGCCCGGCGAGACCAGCAAACAGCAGCATTTGGAACTGTCACCGCTGCTCGAAGTCCGTCCCGAGTTAGATGGCAAGCCCCAGACCTGTTCAGAGCCAAAGAACAACCCGCTCGACAAAGGTTTGCTGGCCGAGGAAATGGTCGAGCAGGCACTGCCGTTTATCGAGACCCAGAGTGGCGGCACATTCGACTTTAACGTGAATAACTGCGATCGTTCCATCGGTGCACGACTGTCTGGTGAGATCGCCAAGCGTTATGGCAACACCGGCATGTCAGCCGCGCCGATTCGTTTGAATCTGAAAGGTGTAGCAGGACAGTCTCTTGGAGTCTGGAATGCTGGCGGCCTAGAGCTGTATCTCGAAGGCGACGCCAATGACTATGTTGGCAAGGGCATGGCTGGGGGCAAGATTGTCTTGCGCCCACCCAGTGACAGTCGCTTTGCCTCTCAGGATACGCCTATTATGGGCAACACCTGCCTCTATGGAGCCACCGGCGGTCGTCTGCACGCTGCTGGTACCGTGGGTGAACGATTTGCTGTGCGCAACTCAGGCGCCACAGCGGTAGTCGAAGGCGCCGGGGATCACTGCTGTGAATATATGACCGGTGGCATAGTCACCGTGCTCGGCGCAGCAGGTTACAATTTCGGCGCTGGTATGACCGGCGGGTTTGCCTATGTTCTGGATATGGAGCGTGAATTTGTCGATCGCTACAATATGGAACTGGTGGATATTCAGCGCATTACTGCTGAGGCCACGGAATCCCACCGAGTGTTCCTTAAAAAGATGATCCGCGAGCATGTCGGAGAGACTGGCAGTGCTTGGGGACAAGAGCTTATTAGCAATTTTTCTGATTACGCATCGAAGTTTTGGTTGGTTAAGCCAAAAGCGGCGACCCTGAACAGTCTTTTAGCTCAGGCCCATGACAACCCGCAATAGCGTTGATTAGAGAATAGAGATAAAACTTATGACCCAAAGATTAGATAACCAATTTCAGTTTCTCGACCTTAAACGTGTCGATCCGCCAAAGCGTGATATGAAACGCCGCGTCGGTGAATTTGTTGAAATTTATGACCCCTTTACCGCCGAGGGTGCAGCCGATCAATCCCACCGTTGTCTGTCTTGTGGCAACCCTTATTGCGAGTGGAAATGCCCGGTTCACAACTATATTCCCAACTGGTTACAGCTGGTTGCAGAAGGCAATTTGATCGAAGCCGCCGAACTCAGTCATCAGACCAATTCCCTGCCGGAAGTCTGTGGTCGCGTTTGCCCGCAAGATCGTCTCTGTGAAGGGGCCTGTACCCTGAATGACGGTTTTGGTGCTGTGACTATTGGCTCTGTGGAAAAGTATATTACCGACACTGCCTTTGCTATGGGCTGGCGTCCGGATATGTCCGACGTTGTTTGGACCGATAAAAGAGTCGCGGTAATCGGCGCTGGACCTGCAGGTATTGGCTGCGCGGATATTCTTATTCGCAATGGCGTCAAGCCAGTGGTCTTTGATCGCTACCCTGAAATTGGCGGACTGCTAACCTTTGGTATCCCCGAATTTAAGTTAGAGAAGTCGGTTATACGCACGCGCCGCGAGATCCTCGAAGGCATGGGCGTTGAATTCCGCCTCAATATCGAAATCGGCAAAGACATCATGGTCGAAGAGCTGCTCAGTGAATACGATGCTGTGTTTATGGGCATGGGCACCTACACCACTATGAAAGGGGGATTCCCCGGTGAAGACCTCGAGAACGTTCACGAAGCGCTGTCGTTTTTGGTCTCCAACGTCAACCGCAATCTCGGCTTTGAAAAATCTAAAGACGACTTTATCGACCTGAAGGGCAAGCGTGTAGTGGTACTCGGTGGTGGTGATACCGCCATGGACTGTAACCGCACCTCGATTCGCCAGGGCGCCGCCAGCGTCACCTGTGCCTACCGTCGCGATGAAGAGAATATGCCCGGCTCGCGGAAAGAAGTAAAAAATGCTCGCGAAGAAGGCGTGATCTTCAAATTCAACATGCAGCCAGTCGAGCTTATGGCTGATGCAGAGGGCCGTGTTGAAGGGGTTAAAGTGGTCTCCACATCCCTCGGCGCTCCCGATCAAAATGGTCGTCGCCGACCGGAAGTTATTCCTGGCAGCGAAGAGGTTCTTCCTGCGGATGCAGTGCTGGTAGCCTTTGGCTTTAAGCCAAGCCCTCCAGCCTGGCTCACCGGTATCGAAGTGACTACATCCGACTGGGGCGCAGTAATGGCCGCAGAAGAGCAGATATTCCCCTTCCAGACCACCAACCCGAAGATATTTGCCGGTGGTGATATGGTCCGTGGATCGGATCTGGTGGTTACCGCTGTCTGGGAAGGTCGCGAGGCCGCCAAAGGCATTTTGGATTACCTCGACGTTTAATTAGCGGCATCCACTAGCGTCGACTACATTGCTTGTAACCATTTAGCCTGTAGCCTGTAACGAAGTAGCTTGTAGCCAAGTGGCCCTTAACTAAAAGCACCTAAAATTTATTACTCTGGAAATTGAATGTCTGACTTAAAGAATGATCGCTTCCTCAAGGCGCTGATGCGCCAGCCTGTTGACCGCACTCCAGTATGGATGATGCGTCAAGCGGGCCGCTACCTGCCCGAGTACCGAGCGGTTAGAGCTGTTGCCGGCGACTTTATGAGTCTGTGCAAGAACACTGAGTTGGCCTGTGAAGTGACGCTGCAGCCTCTAGAGCGCTATGAGATGGACGCGGCCATTCTGTTCTCCGACATTTTAACCATTCCCGACGCAATGGGATTGGGCCTCTATTTTGAAACTGGAGAGGGACCCAAGTTTCGCAAGCCGGTCAGAACTGAGGCGGATATCGAAGCCCTTAAAGTGATCGACACTGCCAGCGATCTTTCCTATGTTACAGACGCAGTCACCATGATTCGTCGCGCGCTTAATGGTCGTGTGCCCCTGATCGGTTTTTCCGGCAGTCCCTGGACATTGGCCACTTATATGATCGAAGGTCAGAGCAGCCGCGACTTCGCCCGCGCCAAAACCATGCTTTATACTCAGCCTGAATTGATGCACCAGTTACTTGAGAAACTGTCGCTGTCGGTAATTGATTACCTGAATGCCCAGATTCGTGCCGGTGCTCAGGTCGTGCAGATATTTGACACCTGGGGTGGCGCACTGAGTCACGCCGCTTACGCAGAATTCTCTCTCGCCTATATGCAGAAAATTGTCGATGGATTAATCAGCCATCACGATGGTCGCGATGTGCCGGTTATTCTATTCACCAAGGGTGGCGGCCTGTGGCTTGAAAAGATGGCCGACACCGGCTGTCACGCTCTGGGTCTCGATTGGAGTACCGATATTGCAGCGGCCAAAGGCCGAGTAGGCGATAGAGTAGCCCTCCAAGGCAATATGGATCCGGCTGTTTTAAGAGCTGATCCAGCCGTTATTGAAAGCCAGGTTGACGCTATCCTGAAAGGATTTGGCGGCGGCCCCGGGCATATATTTAACCTGGGTCATGGCATTACGCCAGATATCAACCCAGACCATGTGAAAGTGTTTATTGATGCTGTTCACAAGTTTTCTACAAAGTACTGATTTACCCCAGCTCCTCTTAGTCTATATTTACTAAAACCCTACCGGTGCACGCTTTTACTTTGGTGAAAGCGTTACATTTCGCAATGGTTCGGTTATGTATTACTAGCGCTGAAAGAGATCTGGCACCCTATGTCACTACAGCAACTTAAAGTCTTTATTCATGAACTCGAAGTGGGAATGTTTATTTCTGCTCTCGACAAGCCGTGGGCGGAGACACCGTTCCCGATCCAGGGCTTTTTGATTAAAAATGCTGCCGATGCCTCTCGGGTCAAAGCCTACTGTGACTACGTCTATATCGACATCGCCAAAGGCGCTTCGCCGATAGATTTTAAAACCCCCTCCGCCGGTAGTCGCCAATTTAACAATGATCTTCGCAACAAGGCTCAGGACATTAATCCGATGGTCCGTGGCTTGATGGATAGCCGCCAATATTCTGAACCACGCAGCTTTGTGATCAAACCCGACATCTACAGAAAGACCGTCGAACTCTCCAAAGAAATGCCTGCAGCCCGCAGGGTGATGAATAATTTAGTCGGCTGCTTAAGTGTTGCCACGCGCCAAGTTGCCAAGGGTGGGCCATTTAATCTGCGCCAACTCCAGCAGTCAGTGGACGATATGGTGGATAGCGTGGTGCGCTGTCCCGATGCCTTCACCTGGTTGTTACAGCTCCGTGCCAAGGACCGTCACACTCACGATCACAGTATTCGCTCCGGTCTCTGGGTGACCCAGTTTGGCCGCCATATTGGCCTTGAAATAGACCAGCTTAAAGATATCTGTCTCGCTGCCCTGTTAAAAGATGTGGGCAAAGCCGGTATGGATCGAGTACTACTGCGCAAGTCCGATCGCAACGCCGAGGAAGAAACTGAATATCGCGGCTTTGTCAGTGCCAGTTTACAAAAACTAAAACAGTCTGATTTCGATAACCGGCGGGTTATGAATATTATTAAATTCCACTGTGAGCGTTTTGACGGCAGTGGGTTCCCCAAAGGTTGCAGCGGTCAGCGGATTCCCTTTTTGGCCGCCGTTGTTGGCATAGCCTCTGAGTTTGACCGTCTCTGTAATCCCCGAGAAGTCTCTCAAGTACTGACACCGTCGAAAGCCACAGCGAGACTCTATGAGCTTCGCGGGCAAGCCTTTGCCGAGGATGTGGTGATTGAGTTTATTCAGTCAGTGGGGCTCTATCCTGCCGGAACCGTGGTGGAATTAACCACCGGTGACCAGGGCATGGTGATTGAGCAAAGCCCCAAGTCGAGACTGTCGCCGCGACTGGCAGTATTTGAATCCACCGAGGGGGGCGCCAATGTCGACAACTACATCTTTGTCGATCTAAAAAACGAAGATAAGGCCCGTGCCCAGCTGCAAAAATTTGGTACCCGTCGGGCTTTTGATGTTGCCAAGCTGGCGATTGTTAAAGATGTCGACTCAGAGACTCTCGGTGTCGATGAAGATATGCTCAACTTACTTACTACTAAGCCTTTTTCTCTCGCCTCCAACGCCGGGCCACTGGCGCAAGGCTAGCAGTCATCCCATCTAAACCATGGCTTTTTTGCCGCATTAAAAGAGCGTCTATTAGGTTAGCGCCTTTTTTCCTTAGCTGCCTACTTGCAGCTGGCGATCTTCTCGCCCATCTGCACAGGGGCCTGAGGAAAAAAGGAATCTTGCCAGTCAATTTTATCCTTTTGAAACAACAAAATAACCGTTGAGCCAAATTTAAAGCGTCCGATTTCCTCACCCTTATCAAAGCTTAAATCGCGACCTAAAAAGTCTGCGTTGCGCACTGCGCCGCGCCCGGGAGTTTCAACCCCCCCCCAGACTGTTTCTATACCTGCCACTAACATGGCGCCGACAAACACCAGTGCAAACTGTCCCAGTTCCGAATCAAACTGACAGACAAGCCTCTCGTTGCGGGCAAACAGGCCTGGAAGAGCCTGAGCAGTTTTATCATTTACGGAAAAGAGATCTCCGGGAATATAGCGGGTGCTAATCAATGTTCCAGCGATCGGCATATGCACGCGGTGGTAATCCTTCGGCGACAGATAGATTGTCGTGAAGGCACCATCTGTATAGAGCTTGGCTTCTTCGGTATTACCCAGCAGACGGCCAGCGGAGTAATCACTGCCCTTGGCCTGAATAATCCGCTCCTGGGTAATTGGCCCAGCTTGGCTCACTGCGCCATCGGCGGGTGAGACCAGAGCGTTAGAACCCTGATCAATGGGGCGCGCGCCATCTTTTAACGCGCGGGTAAAAAAGCTATTAAAGTTTTCGTAATCATCCGTGTCACTGCTCTCGGCTTCGTCGATATTAATATCGAAAGCGGCAATAGCGCGCTCGATAAGTCGATTTTTTAACCAGGGCATCTTTGATTCAGCCGCTCGTGCAATCAGTCTTGAGAGAGCGTGCTGGGGAAGTAGTCGTTGCAGGGCAACAAATAATTCTGCTTGGTGATTCATAGTTTCAAACTCTTAATTTATTGTTAAATTGATTTATTATCGAGCCTTCAGCCTCTCAACTAAAAAGCACCTGCAGCGCCTCTAGAGCCTTCAGCCTCTCGACTAAAAAGCCCGGTTCTATCCACGCTCAACTGGAGTGTGATCGAGGCTGCCCCATTCGGCCCACGAGCCGTCGTAAGCACTGATATTTGGATAACCCAAAATCCGCGCCACCATATAGGTGAAGCCCGAACGGTGGTGGCTCTGACAGTGAGTTGTCACAGACTTATCACTACCCAAACCTGCGGCTGTGAGTATAACTGCGGCATCATCGCGAATCCGCAAGTTGCGCTGTGGATCCATCAGCTCCGTCCACTCAATATTAATTGCCCCGGGGATATGACCACCGCGAGCTGAGCGCACCATATTGCCACTGTACTCACCGGGACTACGGGTATCCCAAACGGCAAAATCTGCCTGACCCAGCTGGCTGATAATCTCGTCTGCGCTGATTAGTACTTCTGGATTGGTGATGCTTGCAACGCTGTTTGAGGCCACTGGCTGATTAGTCTGACTCTCAGTAACAAAACCCTCTTTAATCCAGGCAACAATACCACCATTGAGATAAGACCAGTTTTGAAAGCCAAGCAGATCCAGAGTCCAGGCAAAGCGTCCAGCCCAGCCGCCACCCTCATCGTCATAGATCACCACATGACTAAGGGTATCAATGCCCAGATAGCGAATAATATTTTCTAACTGTTCCATTGCTGGCAGCTTGCCAGGGTAGGGCGCAGTCCCCGCCATCAGGGCGCCGGGCTGCAGATGCACAGCACCGGGAACATGCTTCTGGCGATAGAGTGCATCGCTACAGAGGTCGACAATAATTAGATTGCCGTTATCTGAAGTGGAACTCAATAGTGATTCTAATTGCGCCGGTTCTAATAGGCGTGGAATATCAGCCGCCATTACTCTTCATCCTGACTGGCAAGAATATTGCGATAATTGAGCAATCTGATCGGCAGAATTTTACCCTCTTCCGCCGCCGCCAGTAGCGCGCAACCCAACTCAACCGAATGTTTGCAATCTCTAAATTTGCAGTAACCGAGGAAGGGTCTGAACTCGATAAAACCATCGATAATCTGCTCATCACTTAAATTGGTCACAGCAAATTCGCGAATACCTGGGGAGTCGATCAGGTGGCCGCCATTTTCAAGATGAAACAGACGCGAGGCGGTGGTGGTATGTTGGCCTTTGTCCTTGCCAGCGGAGAGTTCGCCGACCAAGATATTGGCATCCGGTTGCAGCTCATTGATCAGCGACGATTTACCGACGCCAGACTGGCCAACAAACACCGAAGTGTGCGCCGCCATATAGTCTTTCAGTTCCTTGAGACCCTCACCAGTGGTCGCTGAGACGCAAAGCACCTCATAGCCCACAGTGCGGTAATCTTTTAACAGCTGCTCAACCTTTGGAAAATCACTGTCGCTGAGCATATCGAATTTGTTGATGATTAATACAGGCTGAATGTTTTGCGCTTCTGAAGCAATCAAGTAGCGGTCGATAAGGTTGCTATAGGGCGTTGGCTTGGCGGCAAAGACAATGGCGATACGGTCCACATTGGCCGCTACTGGACGCAGCTTGCCATAGGGGTCAGGGCGCAGCAGTTCTGAATCCCGTGGCTCTCTGGCCACCACAACGCCCACTGGCTCGGCATAGCGCCAGACCACGCGATCGCCGGTTACTAGAGGTTCGAGATTGGTGCGCAGATGACAGCGGTAGATATTGCCCCTAAAGCGATCTTCCAGGCCTTCGATATCCACCTGGGCGCCAAAGTTGGTAATCACCGTACCCAGTATCTCTGGACCCAGCTGAGTAAGATTCTCAAGCTGCTCCTCGGATACGGATTTTTTCGTAATAGCCCGCGCTCGACGTCGCTCCTGAATCGTTTGGATACGACCTTTCTGCTGTTTACTGAGATTGCGTTTCGCCATTAATGCTCTCGCGGGTTTGGGTTGTACGCCATGTCTGGCGTTATCGGCTGCAAGGATATAGCATATCCGCCTCGAGGAACATTTTGCTAACCCCACTTGGAAGATTTAGATGACCGCTACAAGCGCCAATGCCAACACTGACCCGATGAATTTAATCTGGATCGACCTGGAAATGACTGGATTGAGTCCCGAACATGACCGGATTATTGAAATCGCCACAGTGGTCACCGACAAAGACCTCAATGTTCTGGCTGAAGGTCCGATGATTGCAGTGCATCAGTCCGATGAGTTACTCGACGGCATGGACGAGTGGAATACCCGCCAGCATGGGGGTTCAGGTCTGACTGAAAGGGTGCGTCAGAGTGTCGTGACTGAGGCTGAGGCCGAATTAGCTACAATTGAGTTTTTGCGTCAATGGGTGCCAGCGGGCAAGTCGCCCATGTGCGGCAACTCGATCTGTCAGGACCGACGTTTTTTAGCTAACTATATGACTGACTTGCAGAGTTTCTTTCACTATCGGAATTTGGATGTCAGCACACTGAAAGAATTGGTTCAGCGCTGGAAGCCGGAACTGGCCAATGGCTTTAAAAAGCGTGGCAGTCATTTGGCTATGGATGATATCTACGATTCTATTCGTGAGTTGGAATACTACCGGGAAGTGTTTATTAAGCTTTAAAAAACTTTACGCTGCTATCGTTGCTTTGCTGCTCTAGCGCCCACAGAACATGCTCTCGCACCAATGCAGAGGGATCGTCGACCCTTTTGTTCAGTGCATCGATAATGCGCTGGGAAGCTAGCGCATTGCCCAACCCCACCGAGAGATTGCGCAGCCAGCGCTGATAGCCAATACGACGAATAGGTGAACCCTCGGTGTTGTTCAAAAATTCTTCTTCAGTCCATTCAAACAGCGTGACTAAATCCGAGTTATCGAGATTGTGCCGCGGGGAAAAGTCTATTTCGTTGGTTTTCGAAGAATAGCGATTCCAGGGACAGATAATCTGACAGTCATCGCAACCAAACACCCGATTGCCCATCAGCGGACGCAATTCTTTCGGGATCGGTTCCTGGCTCTCGATAGTCAGATAGGAAATACATCGGCGGGCATCCAGCACATAGGGTTCGGGAAAGGCATTGGTGGGGCAGACTTTTAAACAGGCGCGACAGTTGCCGCATTTATTAGTTTGCTCGCTGGTGTCAACTGGCAATTCCAGGGAAATATAAATCTCCCCAAGAAAAAACCAAGAGCCGGCTTTGTCATTTATGATCAGGGTGTTTTTGCCAATCCAACCCAGTCCAGCCTGCTCGGCGATGGGCTTCTCCATCACTGGGGCACTGTCGACAAAGGGTCGCTGGGTTAATTGCAGATGATTGAGGCCGTGAAAATCTATTTCAGCTTCAATTTTTTTACCGAGTTTGGCCAGACGTTTGCGAATCAACTTGTGGTAGTCACGACCCAACGCATACCTTGATATATAAGCCTTATTATCATCCTTCAAGACTGCGATCATATTACTGTCGGTAAGATAATCCATGCGCACTGAGATCACTCGCAGGGTTTTTTCCACCAGCTTATCTGGAGTGTAACGCTTCTCGCCATGTTCCCCCATCCACTGCATGGAACCCTGATAGCCTTTGGCCAGCCAATCGAGAAGATTTTTTGATGCGGAGCTGAGGTCCGGTTGGGAAATAGCCACCTGCTGAAAACCCAGCTCCAAGCCCCAGGCTTTAACTTTTTTCGCGAGATCATTGAGCTTATCGGTTTCGGGCATGGTTTCAGGGCTAATCTGACATATAATCGCGCTAATCTTACTGGGAACTCGCGGTTATGTCGCACATTGTTATTCAAGACGCCTTATACAAGGCTGAATCTGTCCGTAAACTGGATCAGCTTGCTATTGACTCGCTCTTTAACGCTTCGGTCGGTGGACCGGCCGCTGCCACGATGCCCAATAGCCAAAGTATCAGCCTAATGAAACGTGCTGGCCGTGCCGCCTTCAACGAGCTGCTAGAAGCCTTTGGTAAACCGTCACTAATCACCGTATTTTGCGGTTCTGGCAACAATGCGGGCGACGGCTATATAGTGGCGACATTGGCTGCCGAGAAAAGTCTCGCCGTGCGAGTGGTCGAGTTGTCGGTTCCAGCGAAGCTATCAGCCGATGCTGCTGTAGCGCGAGACTATGCAGTTAACGCTGGCGTTATTTTTGCCCCTTTCAGCGAGACTATTGATCTCACCGAGGGCGTTGTGGTCGACGCCCTATTGGGCATAGGTGCCACTGGCCCCATGCACGAGCCCTATGGCGCAGCTATCGACATGATTAATCAGGCCGCCTTACCGGTCTTGGCCATCGATCTGCCCTCAGGACTTTACGCCGATTCTGGCGCTGAAGCCGACGCCGCTATCAGTGCCGATATCACCGTGACCTTTATCGCTGCTAAGCAGGGTATGTTTACTGGTCGCGGCCCGGTGCTCTGCGGTGAGGTTATTTACCATTCCCTAGATGTGGACGAAGAGATCTTTCAACAGGTTGCGGCCTCTGCACAGCTGATGGATCTCAATGAGCTGATCGAACATCTTCCAACCCGTGATGTGGATGCCTACAAGAATCAATTTGGTCACAGCATGGTGATTGGTGGTGATCATGGCTTTGGTGGCGCGGCAATGATGACCGCTGAGGCGGCGCTGCGCACGGGCTCTGGACTGGTCAGTATGGCCACTCGCCCAGCCCATGTTGCTGGAGCGCTGGCACGTCAGCCAGAGGTTATGGTTAGTGGGATTGTCTCTGGCCAAGAATTAGAGCCGCTATTGGCTAAGCCTTTAGTGCTAATTGTCGGCCCCGGTCTCGGTCGCTCGCCCTGGTCTGAGCAGTTATTGCAGAAGGCCGTTGCCACAGGTTTACCCATGGTAGTGGATGCCGATGGCCTAAATATTATTGCCGAGGGCCGAGTTGTATCACAGCCGGATGGCAGTAACTGGATTATGACGCCTCATCCCGCTGAAGCTGCCAGACTCTTAAATACCAGTGTCGCTGAGGTACAGGCTGATCGCTTTGCCGCGGTGCGCCAGCTACAAGAAAAATACAATGCGGTGGTTTTATTAAAAGGTGCCGGCACATTAATCGCTGCGCCCGGCGATGAGATTATTGCGGTCTGTCCCTACGGTAATCCGGGAATGGCCACTGCTGGCATGGGCGATGTGCTCTCGGGTATTATCGGTGCTCTGTTAGCTCAGGGTCTTGAAGCAAAACTGGCAGCCCAGTTGGGTTGTTGTCTGCATTCGGCAGCGGCGGATATGGCTGTGGAAGAGCAGGGCATGCGCGGACTCACGGCAACAGATTTACTCGGTTATTTGCGCAAGTTATTAAACGGTGAGATTACATAAAGCTGTTATAACAAACGCCTAAAAACACTACAAGAAGCTGAGAGTGCAGTCTGGTGACTGAGAAAAAAAATCAACCCGCTCTAGAATTTACGCTAGAGCTAATCGATGAAGCGGCAATGTTGCAGTTTGGCAATCGCATTGCTGTGGCGCTTAGTCGTGGGCTGAAAAACACGCTTGAGAATGACTATCCCGCAAAGGCTCTAGAGCAGGCTCTGCTTATTGCCCTGCAAGGGGATCTGGGTGCTGGCAAGACAACCCTTAGTCGCGGGGTGTTATTAGGCTTAGGTCATAGTGGCGCAGTTAAAAGTCCGACCTATACTTTGGTAGAGCCCTATGAATTGCTGATGGGTCAGGTATGCCACTTTGACTTCTATCGGCTGCAGGACCCGGAAGAGCTCGAATATATGGGCTTTCGAGATTATCTGGTGGAATCGCGGCTGTGCTTGATAGAATGGCCCGAACGGGGTGCCGGTTTTTTGCCTGAAGCAGATATTTTGATTGAGATTGTGCAACTCGATAAGGGTCGCAAAGTGACGATCAGTGGGCAGTCAGAACAGGCCAAAATAATAATTTCTCAGCTCGACCGAGAAACCAATGGGGTTACCAGTGCCGATTAAAAGCACTTTAATATTCAAATACACTGCTCTGACAGGTTGGTTTATCACCTGCCTAGCAATGCTCCTGATCAGCTCCAGCTCCAGCTACGCTGCCGAGGTCGACAGCGTAAGACTCTGGCGGGCACCGGATAATACTCGTCTAGTACTGGATCTTAGCGGCCCTATTGAGCACAAGGTATTCACCCTAGATAACCCCAGTCGTCTGGTTATCGATATTAAAAACAGCAGTCTTAAAACCAGCTTTGATAATCTTGAAGTCGCCTCCACGCCGATTGCTGCCATGCGTTCAGGCTTGCGTGGCAGTGCCGATCTGCGGTTGGTGTTTGATCTCAAAGAGCCGGTAACCGTAAAAAGTTTCACCTTAAAAGCCTACGAACAGTACGGCGATCGACTGGTTATCGATATCTATGATAAAAAACTGCGTGCCACCAAGTCGGTTAGCAAAGTCGTGCCAGTGGATAACCGCCGCATTGTTATTGCTATTGATGCCGGCCATGGCGGTGAAGATCCCGGCGCTTTGGGCCCGAAAAAAGTTCGCGAAAAAGTGGTTGCCCTGCAAATTGCCAAGCGCCTTGAGCGACTATTTGATAAAGACAGTTATTTCACTGGCGAGCTAGTGCGCACCGGTGACTATTATCTGGCCCATCGCAAACGCACCGCCATCGCCCACGATAAACGCGCCGACTTTTTTCTCTCGATTCATGCGGATGCATTTACCAACCCGAAGGCCAATGGCGCGTCGGTTTATGCCCTCTCTACTCGAGGCGCCACCAGTGAAGCGGCACGCTATTTAGCTAGCAAGGAAAACCGTGCTGATCTAATCGGCGGCGCTGGCTCTCTGAGTCTCGATGATAAAGACGATGCCTTGGCTGAAGTGTTACTGGACCTGTCTATGACCGCGACCCTGAGTAGCAGTTTAGATGCTGGCAGCTATGTGCTAAAAAATATGGGTGGTGTGGCGCGGCTGCATAAAAAAAAGGTCGAGCAGGCGGGTTTTTTGGTGCTCAAGTCGCCAGATATTCCCTCGCTGCTTATTGAAACCGGATTTATCTCCAACCCCACTGAGGCCAGTCGTCTCAGTAATGGCAACTATCAGCAGCGTATGGCACAAGCCATATATACTGGCCTGATAGGTTATTTTAACGATCACCCGCCAGCGGGTACTGCTCTTGCGGCGGCGAAAAATACTCGGGTGCGCAGCTATGTGATTGCTCGGGGCGATACTTTGTCAGGTATAGCCCAGCGCTACAACACCTCGGTGAAACGTATATTGAGCTATAATAAAATGCGTTCCAGCACCATTAAGGTCGGCCAGAAAATAATGATTCCTGCCGGCTAATGTTCGCGAATATCGCCTCAGAATTAACTATGATTCCATTTTTAACAGGCTGCTAACACGCCAAAGAAAGGCCACCGCTTATGTCCGTCATTAAAATTCTCAGCCCGCAGCTAGCCAATCAGATTGCCGCTGGTGAAGTGGTGGAGCGCCCGGCTTCAGTGCTGAAAGAGTTGGTGGAAAATAGTCTTGATGCCGGTGCCCAGAGTATTGAGATCGATATTGAACAGGGCGGCGTCAAGCTGATCCGTATTCGCGACGACGGCGGCGGCATTGGCCACGACGATTT
>Ga0115003_10002750_pt1 | contig 14339 bp, 12 predicted proteins | sample ArcticOcean_MG_C_7_FD_88736 | JGI IMG/M metagenome (GOLD analysis project Ga0115003, IMG submission 88736) | Marine microbial communities from western Arctic Ocean - ArcticOcean_MG_CB11_88 | ecosystem: Environmental > Aquatic > Marine > Oceanic | place: Arctic Ocean: Canada Basin | collected... | reverse complement strand
TACTTGAACGAGATCTATTTCGGAAGGCGGGGCTCGACGTCGATCCATGGGGTTGGCGAGGCGAGTGGCTTCCTGTTCGGCAAGCGCGTCGACGACCTTCAGCCCGCGGAGTCGGCGTTGATCGCAGCGATCATCCAAAGCCCGAACCGGCTGTCGCCTCACCGCAATCCGACCCGAGCGCTCGAGCGCCGTAACCTGGTGCTCGAGCTGATGCGCAAGCAGGGTCGACTCGACATGGATGCCTTCAACCGGGCGCGCGCAACGGCGATCGAGGTGGCGGCGCCCCTCGATGACGCGGGTGACGCGCGTTACTTCCTCGACGTGCTACGCCGGCAGCTCCCCGAAGTCTACGATCGCGACCTGTTGCAGACCGAAGGGTTGCGGATTTACTCGACCCTCGACTCGCGATTGCAGCGTGCGGCTGAGCGCGCACTCGTCGATGGCTTGCACGCGATCGAAGCGCGTAAGCCCGAGCTAAAGAACGACGATCCCACCAAGCGCTTGCAAGGCTGTTTGCTCGCAATGCGCCCGCAGACCGGTGAGATTCTCGCCCTGGTTGGCGGGCGCAGCTACGGAAGTTCGCAGTTTGATCGCTGCACCCAGGCGCGTCGGGCCGCGGGCAGTGTCTTCAAGCCGTTCATTTACTTGGCCGCATTAGAAAACCGAGACGGTCGTCCCGTCGCGACGATGGCGACCTTGCTGGACGACAGTCCGCTCGAAATCGAGACCCGCGACGGCCTATGGCAGCCGCAGAACTACGACCACAAATTTCGCGGACCGGTTCCGCTGCGCACCGCGATCGAAAAGTCGCTCAACGTTCCGTCGGTTCGCCTGGCGCTCGACGTCGGGCTCGATCGAGTGGCCGAAATGGCGAGACGCTTGGGGGTAAAGAGCTATCTGCCCCCGGTACCGAGCCTTGCATTGGGGACCGCGGAAGTATCTCCGCTCGAAATCGCACGTGCGTATTCCACCTTAGCGAGCGGCGGCATTCGGCCGACGCCACATACGTTCGAAGACGTTACAGCTCAAAACCAAACCCTTGAACAACGCAAGCTCGAACTCGAACAAGTCCTCGACCCCGGCCTCGCCTACCTCGGCGTATCTCTTCTTGAGGGAGTCGTGAATCGCGGCACTGCCCGAAGGTTACGCAGCATGCAGTTGGAAGGCGCGATTGCGGGCAAGACTGGGACCACTGACGATGAACGCGATTTGTGGTTCGTCGGGTTTACACCTGAATTGGTGGCCGTGGTTTGGCTGGGCTTTGATGAACCGCGCAGTATTGGAATCTCGAGTAGCGAGGGGCCGCTAACAATTTGGGCAAACTTTATAAAAGAATCGATGGGAAACCGGCCGCATGGTTTCTTTATCCCGCCTCGCAATATTGAACGACTCGAGATTGACCCCGAGTCGGGTGCTCTTGCGGTTTCGGGTTGTCCGAGTCGAAAGAGCGAACTCTTCCTCATCGGAACAGAACCCGACGAGATCTGCGACGGAAGAGGAATTCGTGCAGTCGCCGCGGGTGATCGAGAGCGCGAGATCAAACGAAAGCGGCGTCGGCAAGGAAAGCGGAACGAAAATCGCAAGAACAACCGCAACAAGAACGCCGACAGCGTATTCGGTTGGCTTCGAGAACTATTTTAAACCGAAACTCACAATGACATCGCTGCGAACTCTCAAGCTCGCAGTCGCTGATGATTGAAAGGGGTCCGAAGCCGTGGGTTTGATGTATCACTCGAGCCTTCTCTCTACCGCAAGAATATTCATCGTCATGCTCACGCTCGCCGGGGTGACTGGCTGTGAAACGTTTGCTGCGAGGGATCTAACCGTCGAGCCGGTGCGGATTCGCGATGTGATCGAAGCGGGCGACGCCGCCCGTCGCGCCTCTCTGCGGTTGATCGACGAGGGCTTGGTGGCGGACGCAAGTGGCGATGAACCGCGCGCGCAGGCACGCTATGAGCGCGCTCTGCAGGTCGATGCGTCGAACCCGTACGCATATCTCGCCATTGCTCGGCATCATGTCCAAACCCAAGACCCAACTCGCGCGCTGCAGTTTTTGGATCGAGCGGACTCGTTGTTCCGCATGCAGGGTGAGGTCGAACCTGAGATGGAAGTCCATTTACTCGGACTGAGGGGCGGCGCCCTCTATGATGCAGGCGATGTAGAAGAAGGGGGCAATCTTCTCGACCAAGCGCGCGAAATGTCGCCGCGGGTTTGGGGGGATGGGGCGTTGCACCCCGACGAACTTCGCTAGCCCGATACCTTCACACAATCCCCCGGGCATTGTACCGATTCCTTGCTGGTGCAATTTCGATCTGGCTAGGATGAATTTGCATTGCGGGTGGTCGAGCGTGTCGCGCTTGCAGCGCGATGTTGGACTGTCGTCATGCCTTACAAGGTCGCGCGTGGCACGAAGGTTCGACGTGGTTTTCGAACGTCGTGCGTGCGACAACGAGTCGGCGTTCGCCTTGACGAAAAACTTTGGTTTGATCACAAATAAACTGGCGCAGAAATTTTCCTTTTGGATCGGGAACGTCCCACGGGTTGTGACAACATATAGTGTTATTTGTAACCCGCGTGTGTGGCGAGTCGTTGACAGTTCGAGGGCGGTTGCGATAAGTAGTCGGCGTCTTCGAGAAGCAACATGAAGAATGGCCGTTGGCCGCGAAGCTTAAATTCGGTGTCCCCCCTGAAGCTCCACCGAGTCGTGCACAATGAAGCTCAGTTCTGACGCAGCACTCATTGCCGAAGATCGCGAGGAGCGATCGGCGCTCCTTCTCGGAATGCCCGTCTATGCTAAGCGCATGGCTAAGCCCGGCTGTGCCAAGCCCGTCGCTAAGCCCGTCTGTGCCAAGCCCATCTGTGCCAAGCCCGTCTTCGTCGGCAGTTCTGTGATTGGATTTTATGACGAAGCTTTCCGTGTGCTGAACGGTCGGTCATTTTTTGAGTTCTCGGCAGAGCGAGGCGGTTCCGTCACGGATTCGCGATGCACTCGAGAACGAGCAATTCCTGCAACGCCATCTACTAACAGCTCAAGAACCTCTCAAACAGCCATGACAAACTCAATCCTGGTCGACTTAGATTTGGCCCCTGTCGTTTTGGCCCCTGTCGTTTTGGCCCCTGTCGTTTTGGCCCATGTAGGTATTTGGCCTTCGGGAGCCCATGACTCACGCAAAGCATTTGCGCCAAGCACCGAGAGAAACAATCGAGACCGAGTCATAGAATCGCAGCAATACAAAGCACGGCGAGAAGTCAGCAACGGTCAGCGGCAACGAAGACCAATCACGGCCCAGCGCACACACAGCCTCCCCCCAACCCCTTGCATCTGAGAGCAGCCTAATTCATGACGAAAGCGAAGAGCGATTACTCCATTCAGACGGTCAGCAACGCACTGAGAGTTCTGGAAATGTTTTCAGAACAAGACGAGATCGGGGTAAGCGATCTCTCTCGCCGCCTCAGCCTGCACAAAAACAACGTATTTCGTCTTCTTGCGACTCTCGAAGAGAACGGATACATCGAGCAGAGTGCACGAAGTGAGCGGTACCGTCTCGGAACGGGCTGCTTGGAACTCGGTCGATCCTTTGCCCGGGGCAACTCGCTCCTGCGCAGCGCGCGTCCGATCCTCGAAGAGTTGAGTCGGTCCCTCGCCGAAACTGTTCACATCGCATCGCTGCGTGGCGGCGAAGTGATTCACCTCGACGCCGAAGTCCCGGGGCAGTTGATCACGACCGCCTCGCGCGTCGGCTTGCGGCTTCCGGCTCAGAACACGGCCATCGGCAAGGTTCTTTTGGCTGGCCTCGACGCACAGGCGAGAGAAGAGTTTGTGTCTGGCCTGGTCGAAGACCACCGGATGGCCGGGCTCACGCCCAACAGCATCACCGATCCCCACAAGTTTGTGGAACACCTGTCTTCCGTGGGCCTTCAGGGTTTCGCCGTCGACATGGAAGAGTGCGAAGCGGGACTGCGCTGTGTCGCGGCTCCGGTCCTCAATGACGGCGGCAAAGTTGTCGCTGCGATCTCAGTCTCAGGCCCGACGTTTCGTCTGTCCGAAGATCATCTGCTCGGCGCTGTTGCGCCGGCGGTGGTGGATGCGGCAGAGCGGTTGAGTCGGAACCTGGGGTAGTTCGGTTTCTGGCTGGTTCGCTCGGGGTAACTCGACGGGTGGATTGACACGGAAACCGCGCATGTCAGAACCCAAGCTCGGCGATCGCGATTGTTGGGCAGTAGTCTGTAGGCATCCACGGCGTCTTCACGTCGTGGATGACGTGGATGACGTGGATCTGTGATCTCCGCGTAGCGAGCGGCTGGCATTCACAGTGCGGCATATTTTGCTGCCCACTGAGAAATAGCTGGTCCGTCCCACGCCAGGGTGTATCTTCGCGCGTCGTAGGGCTTCACCTTCACATGTCACAATGGGTCGATGCGCTTCCGCACGTGACCCGGGACTCGTCGGTGGAACTCCCTAAAACTCCGTTCCTATCGGGTTCCCGAGACGGGAGACCTCAGGTAGAGTCGGATTTTATTTTGCAAACTTCCATTTTCGAAATCTAAATTTCGTATCCCCGGGGTCTCAGGTGGAGGCCAACACGTGGGGAACGTCATCGTGAGTCGCGTACACCCCCCCTGTAGCGGCATAGGGAAATGTCCACGTGGGACTGAAAGAAGAAGCACTCGCTTATCACGAGAACGGCCGCCCCGGGAAAATCAAAGTAGTTCCCACCAAGCCCTGTAAGACGGCTGAAGACCTTTCGCTCGCCTACACGCCGGGAGTCGCGGCGCCGTGTATGGAAATTCAGGCCGACCCAGATGCTGCCTATCGCTACACGGCGAAGAGCAATTTGGTCGCGGTGATTACGAATGGCAGCGCGGTCCTCGGACTGGGCAACATTGGCGCACTTGCGGGCAAGCCGGTGATGGAAGGCAAGGGTGTTCTATTTAAACGCTTCGCCGACATCGATGTGTTCGACATCGAAATCGATAGCCAAGACACCGAAGAAATTATTCGAACGATCGAACTGATCGCACCGACCTTCGGGGGCATCAACCTCGAAGACATTCGTGCGCCCGAGTGCTTTGTGATCGAAAAGCGCTTGAAGCAAAGCCTCGACATCCCGGTCTTTCACGACGACCAGCATGGCACTGCGATCATTAGTGCAGCGGCCCTGCTCAATGCAGTCATGCTCACCGGTCGCCACATGGAGTCGATCAAGATCGTCATCTCGGGTGCGGGCGCAGCCGGGGTTGCGTGCTCGAAACTCTACAAGGACTTGGGCGTTCCGGCCGAGAACCTGCACATGATCGACAGCCGTGGCGTGATCTACAAAGGTCGCGAACACGGGATGAACATTTATAAAGAAGAGTTCGCGATCGAGACGACTCGGCGCACACTTGCGGAAGCGATGGTGGGTGCAGACGTCTTCGTGGGCTGTTCTTCCGCGGGCATCGTGACCAAAGAGATGGTCGACTCGATGGCACCGCAACCCATCATCTTCGCGATGGCGAACCCCGACCCCGAGATCACGCCTTCGGACGTACACGCGGTGCGGCGTGACGCTATCTGCGCGACGGGCCGTTCCGACTACCCCAACCAGGTGAACAACGTCTTGGGGTTCCCGTTTATCTTCCGTGGCGCACTCGACGTGCGCGCAACTCAGATCAACGAACCCATGAAGCTCGCCGCCGTGCGCGCGCTTGCAGAACTAGCCCGCCGTGGTGAGATGGTGCCCGAAGCGGTGAAGCACGCGTACCCGGGCGAAGACTTCGACTTTTCGCCGGGCTACATCATCCCCAAGCCCTTCGATCCGCGCGTGCTTCTGTACGTGGCTCCCGCCGTGGCAACCGCCGCGATGGATTCGGGTGTTGCACGCATCAACATCGACGTCGCCGAGTACGCCAAATCGTTGCAGCAAACCGTCGGTGACATCTCGAATCTATAAGGTTTTGCGACGAGCGAACAACACGTCGCGACGACCTCGAACGCGCGCGTGACAATGCGCGCGTGTCGGCCGGGCCGGCCGGTTGCGAAGGTCATGTAGGGTTCTGATCTAGCCATCACACAAGGATGAGGTGGCCCCGCGGCTTCTTCCCCCAATGCTTGGTTACGGCATACAACCTCGGTTAGCATCCGATCCGATTATGGCGACCTTGTAGCCGAACGATACGAATCGCGCGCCCACCCAAGCGGAAGAAAACGCATCGAAGTGTATACTTTTGCAGCGGAGGCCGAGCGCTTTGCCGAGTGATCCATCCGATATCCAGGCGGGCCGGAGTTTGCGAGAGCGGATCGTCAACGATCCGATCGCGAAATTCGCTGCCTTCGCGATCGGCGGGCTGCTCCTGACCGGCGTCATCGGGTTGGCGGTTGGGTCGCCATCTTGGAAGCTCTTCCGAACACTACAAGTCTATTGGCTGATCTATCTCGGCCTCGTTGCGTCCGTCGTTCTTCCGCGGTTGCGTCAGCACTGGCGCGATTTTTTCTTTACCGACGAGACATCGATCAATCTCGGGATCGCGCGCATTATGATCTTTGCCTCGGTTTTCGCTCGGTCGGATGGGCTGGTGCGAACGGTCGGCTCTGCGATGCAGCGCGGGCCCGAGCTTTTCGTTCCATTCAAGCTTCTTGATACACACGTCATTTGGCCCTCGTATGAAGTGATCTCATTCATGGCGAGCACCCTCGAGGTGTCGGCTCTCCTTGCGATGTTGGGCCTGTTTACACGGTTCACCACGATCTGGACTGCGGTCACACTCTTCTTGGTGTTGGGCACTATCAACTCCTTCGGCAAGGTCGACCATAGCCATCACACCATGTGGTTCGCCTTGATCATTGCGGCGAGTCCATCCGGGGCGAGCTTGTCGGTCGATTCTCTCGCTCGGTCATTCGCGCGCGGGTTGGGTGGGCTGCCTCCGGCACGACATTTGAGCTACGGGCTGGCGATGCGCGCGCTTTGGCTTCAGATCGGTTTGCTGTATCTCTCCGCAGGCATGCCCAAGTGGATGACGGGCGGTCTGCAGTGGTTTTGGAGCGACAGCCTCCTCTATACGATGCACGAGCGATGGTATATGTCCCGTTGGATTCCCTCGATCCGTATTGACGAGTATCCGCTCCTCGTTCGTTTCGGAGGACTCGGAACCTTGCTCGTCGAGTTTGGCGTGATCATTCTCGTGATTTGGGGGTGGCGATGCCGTGTGTTCGCCGGCGGCGCAGCGTACTTATTTCATGAGAGCAACGGTCTCTTTATGAACCTGCGCTTTGGCAGTTTACAGTCGTTGCTCTTTGTCTTGATGGACTGGCAGCGGTTGCTCGCGTGGATCGGAAATCGCGTCTTCGGCGCTCCGCTCGTCGTTACGGTGGCGGCTGGTGATCGGATATCCGCGAGGCTGTGCGCCGCGGGCAAAGCGTTCGATTTCTTCGACACGCTGCGCGTCGAAGAATCGGCGGATGTGGAAGAGACTCGTGCCGTTCAGGGCCAAAACGAGTTGGTGGGTGGCGAGGCTCTGAGAGCGATCTGTATGCGGTCTCCGATACTGTGGCCGATGCTCGCCATCTATCGTTGGCTGAAGCCAACACGTTCCAACACTAAAAACTTCGAACGCCTGCAGCCCAAGGCACGCATTGGATGGACGCGTGGCGTTGCGACGATGCTCATCATCATGACGCTCGGGAACGCGATCTTTACGCTCGCAAGAGAGAAAAAGGGGTGGCCCTTTTCCGCCTATCCGTCCTTCAAGCAAGTGCGTACGACGGATACGACCTTCACGACTTTGATTCGTATCGCGTCAGCGAGCGGCCAAACGGTGGAATTGCCGATTTGGTCGTTGTCGACGAACAAGAAAATTGAAGGGCTCGAGCGAAGCGCCCCGATATTTTCGAGCAATGAGTTACGTGCGTATTCGCAACGGATGCGGGATAAGAAGAAGTCCTGTGGTGAAGCTCTCCGCATCTGGTCCGCCATGAGCAAAGCCTTCCCAGATCTCGCCGATGCAGATCAAGTGGACTTCTTCGAAGTCACCGTTTCGATAAAGCCCGGTCGGTGGGACGAGGAGTTGAGTCGCAAGCACATGCTGAAGCTCCACTCGGTGCGCGAAGACGAGCAGGGCTACGTCTGCGAACGAGTCTGATTTCCCCCTCCTCCCCCGCCACATCTTCGCCATCCGCAGGGATCACGATCTCGCCACCAAAAGTCTGGCCGATCATGCCCTTGACTTGAAAGTTCTAGAAGGGCGGCAAGGGGATTCGCACGAACACCAATGTGTCGACCCGTGCGCAGCGCGCGTGATCACAGACACCCACCATCGCAGTGTGAATTGCGGCCTCGCGCCGCAACAACTCCGGCTCCATCAAGATTCCGGCTGCTTCAGCGCCTTCGGCCTCGGGGATGATCGAGGCTTCGTGAAGGAGGACGTCCGTGCCGTGCGCAGCCTCGAGGACGTCATCGAGTGCCCACAACCCGACTCTGCGACGACAACCGAACGATGATTGTGTTCGAAGCAGCAGGCGAGCGCCTCGATTGGGCCGCCGATGAGCCGTCAGCAGCTTTCGAACTTTTGGGCGACCTCATCGAATAGACACTTTACGGGGTTTCGCACCCCGACGAGAGCCTCCCCGAATGGGCAGTCACTCCCGGACTCACGCGGCCAACCTAGTGCGAGGGTTCTCCAGAACGCAGCTTGAAGTTTCGATCCTCCAAGCCTCTGAGAGGGGACTGACCCTTTCGCTTCTCCGGGTTTCCCGGCGTAGCAGCCTTGCTCTGCTATTCCGAACAATTCGTCATAGTGTTACTGATCGGCGCCAGCGTAAACGCAGCTTGCTTCTCTATTTTTCCTGCGCTCGTTTACGGGATAGCGTTTAAGATCTTTCGCAAGTTTCATCTTTCCTGTGTAGCCCTGCTCGCGAATGATCTTCATGCTCGCCTTCGGATCGCTCCAAGACATTAAATGACTCAGCACGAGCTTTTGTACGCCAGCCTCGTTGGCTACGCGACCAATGGTGCTCGGGATCGCGTGCCAATAGGTTGAATCGACATCAGCTTCATCAGGTTCTGCGGCAGCTAAGTGCATGACCAAAATGTCCACGTCGCACACAAAAGCAACAAAGTCTTTATTCGCTGTCATAAATGCCTCATCAGATTGACGTGCATTTTGGTCGCCACTGAAGGCTATGCTGAAAGTTTTCCCGTTCTTTTTAATATCTATTCGATAGGCCAATGCTGGCACATAGGCATGTTCAACACCTAGGGCGTAAATTGACATGTCCTCGGTTTCCATTACCAAACTAACTTGTCCGAGTTTCGCCGGTACGGGTTTTGCGGTGACCTGCGCATAATAGTAATGATCATCCGGATGATGTTGGTCTATGCCCAAATAGGCGAAAGCTGCATCTTCTGAATTCACTAAAGTGTCTATGAATTTCTTGGTGTCGGGAAATAATTCGCTGCCCGGAGCGGCGTCACTGCCGCGGCCTTCTGGACCCGCCACGATTAACTTCGATGAATCACCGTCCACCCATTCGAAATAGCTGCGTTTGATAATCGATAGAGTAGAGGCGGTATGATCGGCGTGGAGATGGCTGAGCAGTAATGCGTCGAGGTCATTGACCTTGGCATTGGCTTGACCAAAACGCAGGCTGGCACCTTCCCCCGCATCGATCATTACGCGAGACTTGCCATCTACCCATAACAAATATCCTGTCGACGCTCGGCCCTGAATGTTTTCTGGGCCGCCGGAGCCTAAAATTTGCAGTACGACATTATGATGTTTTTCTTCACGGACAGCGCCGGTTGTATCGGCGGCGGCGATGCTGGTGATAATGCCGATGATACAGCCTGTAATGACAGCGCTTATTTTATTAATCCATTGGCTGGTCATGTTGATTACCTGTCTTATCAATATAAGTTAGTGGTGGGCCATATTCGTGGATAGCCCGGAGTAGGTGACATGGTTGTATCTGTTCGTCACGCGTAACAACCTTCTTCTGAGCCGCTAGTCGGCACTTTGGGTGGTCTTGATCGCAGCGGCGACCGTAATCGGCCCGCTCGGCGATTGCTATTTTCGGGGTATGCAGCAGCCCGGAGGCAAGAAAATCCGACCCTGGAACTGACGCGCGACGCTGACTTCGACGATGGGTACTTCGGTGCGATCGCGAGATAGAGCGTAAATGAAAGCGGATACGCTGCGTCTGGCCGAGACGACTCGCCGTTCGACCAAAGTCGCATCAATCCTCGAACGTCGGATCGCGCTTTTCCAGGAACGCCCCAACGCCTTCGGTCTTCTCCGGTCGTGAGAACGCCAACCCGAACGCGTTCTGCTCCAGCGCGTGGGCGGTGCGAACATCTGCATCCTGTCCTTGTTGAATCACCCGCTTTGCGGACCGCACTGCGTGTGGTCCCGCGGCTGCGACGGCTTCGGCGGCCTCGAGGGTCTTGGGCAGAAGGTCGTCCGGTTCGAAGATGCGGTTTGCGAGCCCGATGCGTTGCGCTTCTTCGGCGACCAGGTTTTGGCCCGAGCACGCCAGCTCTTTCGCCCAAGCGACACCCACGCGGCGAACCAAGCGGCTCGTTCCACCGAAGCCGGGGATCAAGCCAAGCTTGACTTCGGGTTGGCCGAAGCGCGCCTTGGTTGACGCGTAAATCCAGTCGCACGACATCGCGAGTTCGCATCCGCCGCCGAGCGCAAAACCGTTTACTGCGGCGATGCTGGGGACCGCCAATTCTTCGAGTGCCGAAAATGCGCGGTGTCCGAGTCGGCTGAACGCTTCGGCTTCGGTCGCGTTCATGTGACTCATCGCTTCGATGTCCGCTCCCGCCGCAAACGCGCGGCCTTCGCCGGTCACGATCACCGCGCGAACGCTTTTGTCTATCTCCACTTCGTGCACCGCGGCTTCGAGCGCGAGGAGGAGCGACTCGTCCAAGGCGTTAAGGGTTTTGGGTCGATCCAAGGTCAAGATCGCGATCGCGCCTTTGCGCTCGCTGCGAATGAGGTCGGTCATGGGGAGTCATCCTTTTGGGTAGCAAACGGCGACGCAGATGCGGCCGCTCACGGTATCGGAAACTTGTGATCTTCGGGGCGGTTCTAGACGTGCCCCAGACGAGACATTCGCTCAGTCCTCGGGGGTCAACTCGCTCGTCTCGTCTTCATCATTTTTCTTTCGCTTGGTTACCAAGAACGCGGCCCCCACTCCGGCCAGATACAAGCCGATCATTGGGATGGCAAGGAAGAGTTGGCTTACGACATCGGGTGGTGTCAGGAGCGCGGCGGCGACGAAGACACAGAGTACGGCGTACGGAGTGAAGGAAAGCAACTGCTTCGCGGTGACGATACCCGCCATCGCGAGGAAGAAGACCAACAGTGGCAACTCGAACGCAACGCCAAACGCGAGGAAGAGTCGGGTCGTGAGTGAAAAGACTTCGCGCATCGTCCATGCCGAAATCACCAACTCGTTGCTGAAGCTGTTAAAAAATTCAAAGATGATCGGGAAAACGATCGTGTATCCGAAGAACGATCCTGTGGCAAAGAGGATGCTGGACAAAAACGCAAACGGAACGACGTAGCGTTTCTCACCGTCGTAGAGGCCCGGTGCGATGAAGGCCCAACCCTGCCAGAAGAACATCGGCGATGAAAAGATGAAGCCCGCGAGTAGAGCGCACTTCACGTAGGTGAAGAAGATCTCGGTGGGCGCGATCGATTGCAGCGAAGCGCCATCGCCAAGGGCCGCGAGTGCGGGGTCGAGCAAGAAGGCAAAGATCTGTTCCGCCCACGCGTACGAAAACCCGGCCGCGATGAACCAAGATCCCAACACCCAGGAAATGCGCGAGCGCAGTTCAGCCAGGTGATCGGTGATCGGTAGTTCGTGATCAGTCAACGGACGGTTCCGTCTCGCGCTTTACGGCGGGCGCGGGGCTCGCTGCAGGGATGGGTTCGTCGTCCGCGGGTTCGGTTTCTAATTTGGACTCAGGTTTCGGGTCAAGCGGATCTTCGCCGAGTTGCTCGACTTGCTTCTTCGCGTTGCTGCCGACCTTCTCGCCCTTCTTCGCTGCAACGTTGGAGACGCCGGTTTGAGCGGGGCCCGCTGGCGGCTCGATCTTGTGTTCTTCGAGGTCCATATCGATGCTGCGCTTGAGGTCGTTCGAAGCCCGACGGAATTCCGCAAGTCCGCGCCCGAGGGTGCGAGCGAGTTGGGGCAACTTCTTCGGGCCCATCACGAGCAGGGCAACAACGAGGATCACAGTGAGTTCGAGCGGTCCGATTCCAAACATGGTGGGAAATTCTAGCAGCAGCGAGATCAAGAACCCCGCGGAGGGACCCGCGTTTGCTGCCAGTACTCCCAATTCTGTCCGCGGTGGGGCACCAGAGTTGCTGTTGATTCGTCCCGTATTTCAAACTTGAAAAGCAGGAACAAAAAAAGGGCCGGCAGCACACCCCCCCGGATTTAATGCTGCCAGCCCTCTGATTTAACTTTCGTCATCTCGCGGACCCTGGGTTCGGGTTCGCCCTGATCGATGTGATCTGAAAACGGGAGCCGGTGACTACCCCCCCGGATTTATTGCCATCGGCCCCCATTCTTCAGTTTGGGAGCCGGCGACACCCCCCCGAATAATCGCCGGACCCCATAGAACTATCTTTCTTTTCGGTCCCCCGTTTCGCGGTTTCCGAGAGTCTTAGCCTCGGTTTGTCGCGAATCGATCTAGCGTGTGCTCACTCTCATATCGCACGCGTTCCATTTGCGGCTGATTCTCGCGCAGGAGCTTAAGGCCCATGCGGCAGCGTCCTTCGTCGGTGGCTTCGCTCCACACCACGCGTGCGACAACGTCGCGCGAGGTGTGGCCGTGAAGACCGCGCACCATGACGCGAAGCAGGTCTCCGACCTCTCCAGGATCGCTTGCAATCATGCAGAAGCCCGAGTCAGATTCGTTGATGAGTAGACCCAAGGTCTGGCCCGCGTCGAGACTCACGCGGGGGAAAGGGCTGAAGCCGACTTGGCGAAGTCCGTCGCGTCGCGATTCGCGGTTCTGTATTTCGATCTGATTGATCGGTGTCGTGTCGGTCTCCCTGGCACTACTTCGAACTGCACTCATCGGGCCAACTCTCCGTTTATATTCTGGTCGAAGCGGTTTCCGAACACTTCCGTGTTCAGAGCTTCGCTAGGGGGTTCAGATCGTTCTGATATTGGAGCGATCTCGCAGTGCACGCCTACCACCTGGGGCTTCAACTTGAATGACGTCAAAGCGTTTGATGAGGAAGTTGCCGATGTCGCCGTACTTTCCGGAGCCCGCGGCTTCCAAGCTGCAAAATCTGTGGCGTTCCTGACTTCGAGGCTCGCGGTCGCGCCGTCGGTGGTGAGGACTTCGTATTCGGAGGGCTGCATCATGCGCAGCGATTCATGAGGCCCTAGTTCGTCTTCGGCGACCAGCACGACACCGCGTTGTTCGCTGGTTTGTCGGGCGCTTTGAGCTTTAACTTGCTGCATGGACTCTTACTAAAGCAAGCGCCATGCCAGGTATCAGTAGCTGGCAAAACTTTCGCAACTAGCTGATTTTAATTACAAATTTCGCTCCCAGTCGAACACGGTTTTGGTCGACTCCCCTTCGAGCTTGTTCGGTTGCGAACGGCTCCCCAATAAAATTCGCGTAAACCATTGAAAATAAATGGGAAAAATTATTTGTTCCAAATTGAACGCCAAGGGGGCGGGACCGTTCGCGCGCGAACAACCTGGGGGGCGACGATGCTCGCGCCTATTCGCCGGCTTCGGGGTCCGGGGCCACGATGTGAAAGCGGTCCATCTTGAGTTTCAGGACGCGTCGAGTCACACCTAGATCTTCGGCGGCACGGGTTTGATTCCACCGCTGGCGTTCTAGGGCTTCTAGCAAGAGCTCGCACTCGAACCTGCCGACGGTTTCTTCGAACCCTCCGCTACCGCTACGTAATTCTTCTCGGAGCCTGTCGCTGCGGCCAGAAGATACGATCGAATCTGGGAGATCTTCGAGGCGGATCAGGCCGCTTTCGCAGAGCGCTGCCCCGCGTTCGATGGCGTTTTCGAGTTCGCGCACATTGCCGGGCCACGCGTATCGCTCGATGGCGGTGATTGCCGCAGCGTCGAAGCGAAGGTTTCGTCCATCTTCCTTACCTATTCGCTTGATGAAGGTGTCGGCGAGCAGGCGTACGTCTTCCCGCCGCTCGCGCAGGGGCGGGAGTTCGACCGTGATGACGTTGATCCGGTAGAAGAGATCGCTGCGAAAACGACCGGTTTCGATCTCGCGTTCCAGGTTGCGGTTGGTCGCCGTGATGATTCGGCAATCTACGTCGATCGAATGGGGGTTCCCCACGCGTTCTATCTTCTTCTCTTG
>Ga0115003_10002748_pt1 | contig 14346 bp, 7 predicted proteins | sample ArcticOcean_MG_C_7_FD_88736 | JGI IMG/M metagenome (GOLD analysis project Ga0115003, IMG submission 88736) | Marine microbial communities from western Arctic Ocean - ArcticOcean_MG_CB11_88 | ecosystem: Environmental > Aquatic > Marine > Oceanic | place: Arctic Ocean: Canada Basin | collected... | reverse complement strand
TCTTTTTTTAACTAGTTAATTAATATTTTTATAACTTAAATATACAAAACAAATACTATAAAGTAAACATGCTGTATACATAAAAACCCAACTTTATTAGGGTTGGGTTAATGTTATACTTTTTTATGTTGTGTGTCAACTACTAGGGACCATAAGGATATCCTAACCCTTGCCAGTCTATACACAGTCCAATCATAACCCCTAACAAAATACCAACTAATATCCATATCATACTCACAACTGGATCATCATCACCAGTAGTATCTTGAACTTTATCAGCGGTTCTTTTAATTTCTTCTGGGGTTGGTAGACCTTTTTTATCAGTTTGACAACTGTATATTTCTCGATAATTACTTACCAACTCCTCCATATTTTTAGGGTATCCTATTACTTTTTTCAAATCCTCAATACCTCTTACCGTAATTTTATCACCTCCTTCTTCATAGTCACGTTTATTTGGACGTGTTTTAGACATATCTCCTTTGTTACCCCCATAGTGACTATCTTCTTTTAATATTCTTCTAACTATATTAGTGATATCAGATTCTTTTAATTTAATTACTCTTGCCATTTTGTTTTTTAATTTAATTCTTCAAATTTTACATCTATCTTTGAGTAGTCAACCATTAGTGTCCCTTCTGGTCCAACGAAAGAGGCTGATGGTACTTCTTGTGCCATCACTCCACGATATCTTCCGTTACCATATTTTTTATTAATATAATCAAACTCGTAGATATTAATACCTGACTCTGATTTTCCTACTAAATCTATATTTTCTTTTAGTGTTATGTCAGAATCCCATTGCCATGGTGCTCCATATCCATTTATCCAACGAATTCCGAGAGCGACCAAAGTTCCTACTATTAGAATCCAAAACATTGCAGGTGATGGGTTTGGATTTGTTTCTTCTATCTCCATCATTTTTCCTTCCATTTCCTGTGGTGTTGGTATTCCTTTAACTTTTTCATTAGCGTTATAAAGCTTTGTATATCCTCTTAACACCTCGTCCATATTTCTAGGGTTACCTAAAGCCTGTCTCATAGAATCAGAAGTAATTTCTACCGCTTTTCCTTCATAGTCACGTTTACCTGGACGTGTTTTAGACATGTCTCCTTTGTTACCTCCATATGTGTCTCCCCCACCTCCAGTGTTCCACGTCCAAGGGTCTCCACCTTCACCAGGTAATGGAAATTCAGGAAATTGGGTATGCATTCCCTTAGTACTATATCTTTCTTTTATTATTTTTCTCACTATGTTAGTGATATCAGATTCTTTTAATTTAATTACTCTTGCCATTTTGTTTTTTAATTTATTTAGTACCCTCCGCTGTATCCCATTGGGTTATTTTGGTCGTAAGCTGGCTTAAATGACCTATCAATAGTAGTTGGGTCCCATTCATCAGCTTCGCCTTGAGTTAGTGTGTATTCTTTTTCTGGTGCTTGTACTTCTAAATCAACACCTCTTAATTTCTTGTATTGTGCTTTTTTGTCTTCAAAATATTTATCTAGTCTCTGATTGTATGGAAAACTATCTAAAGACCTCAATTCCATTTGTTCTATTGGTGTTGGTGGTTTTAACTCACCTATCTCATTTTCAATCGAATCTATTTTTTGAAACAACATGTCCATATTACTGAGTTTATCCGATAACTCGGCAAATTTAGACTCAATATCTGTAAGTTGTGATGCGAATTTTTGTACAGTATCACCAATTTGTTCGGTATTATTTACAATATCAGTAACATCTATTTCTTCTACTTCTGGTTCACTCACTGGAGGTGTTGATGTTGGTGGTATTGTTGTTGGTTCCTCTACTCCCATATCAGGTGGAGGGGGCATTGGGGATTCTTCTCCTGTTGACATTCCTGGTGTTGGTGGTGTTACTCCTGGTGTTGGTGGTACTGGTGGTGGTCCTTCTCCCCCTACATCTACCATGGTTTCATCATCCATTTCGATATCCATATCGGCCATGTCATCAACTTCTGGTGTATCACCAACCTCTTCTTCTGGTTCTTGTTCTTGGAAGGTTACCTTAAATTTCTCTTCAATAGTTTGTTTTCTATTAAGTCTATCAGTATAGTTAACTATATCTAAGTGTCTTTTTAGTTCTTCACTAAGTTGTGATTTCACTTTCATCTTTTTACTCATGCTTAAAAGTTACTTCTCGTAATAATTCTCTTCCATCCTCAACTATTACTCTTTTATTAATAATCTTAGTTGATTCGATAAGACCATCTTTAGATTTTAATTTACACTCTTCAGTTTTACAATCTTCAGTTTTAACCACTAAATTCTCTTCCAGAAAATCTGATAAAGCGTCGTTTGTTTTTTTAATTTCTTTGTTCATAATAAGAATTCTTTTATTATAAATATCATGTATCAAGGAAAACTCTATTTATAGTTCTTATATATAATTCTTTTTCTTTAATCATAATAAAATTATTTTCATATTCTTTCCAAGGGATGTCATAACCTTTATAATTTATATTACCAGAAGTTAATTTATATATCTTTTCAATAAGTTTATTAAGTCCATTAATAGTAAAAAATGAAGTACCTTTTTTATGTAAAGGAAATGTATTTCTTACTCTCTTTCTAAATTGTTTTCTTTCTTCGTAGTTTAAGGAGATTTTATAAGTAATAAGATAATTATCTTCATTATCCTCTAATTTATGGATGAATACTTTACTTTCTTCTACGTTGAAGTCTTTTTTTAGTAATTTTATTATTTTTCCTAGTGAAGTCTTTTCTACAAAAGATCCCACTAATGACGATTTTTTAATTTCTTCTAGTGACATTATATTATAAATAGATTAAATTATGTTAGGGGTTGATTTGCTGCCATTTTTTCTTTCATAGCTTTTAACCAACTCAGAAAAGGTTTGTATCTTTTTTGGTTTTTTTGACCAAATAAATTATTAAATGACCACCACCTTATTTCAACAGCTCCGTATGAGTCATTACCTGGTATTGGTCTTGCAAAACCATTCCATTGTAAATCTAAAGTTGTTTGTATGTTATACCCAGGAAATTTATTACGATAACCAGCTAAACCTCCTATTAGATAAGGTTTACCGTCCCTATTTTGCATATCCGACATTCTTTTAGCACCTGCCGCGTTATAAGCTTCTCTAACTCCTGCTCCGTATCTTCCTTCAACGTCATAACGATCATCTAAACAATATCCATTACCGTTATAATTTTCCTCCGGGCCCCTCATAGGGTTATCACAAAAAGCATGTTTTGAAGGACCACACTGCTTAGAACATTCTCCAGATCCATTAGTTGCACAACTACAAGCTTTAGCTCCATAATTGGGTCTAAGAGTACTTTTCGAACCATTCATAGCAAAAGTATGACTATACCCTTGTCCACAAACATAATCAACAGCTGTAGAAAATTCTGGAATAGATCTTGATGTATAGTATTTTGGGTCGGCAGGGTCAACATTGTCATTGGTCCCAGCATTCCAGTTAACCCCCATCTCAACATCTGTTAAACCAAGATCATTTAACTCCTGTCTATGTTTTTTTAACATTGCTAAAATAGTATCTCTCTTTTCACCACCCTCAAAATGGCCTTGTGGGTAATATCTTAATTTAGGACCACTACTGTAATTTCCACTACCAAAACCTGAGCCCTTTGTTTTTATATATTTACCCTCACAATCCCATTCGATTGCTTGAATTACTTTCCCACCCGCGTAAGTGTTTAATTCTTTTGCTAGTTGAGCGAAAGTCATTGGTTGACTTATTCCTTGAGCCTCCCAATCTAATTTAGTGTATGAACTATCAGGTTTAGTCCCTCCACATTGGTCTTCTATTCCGTAATAAGAAGCGGCAATATTATCCATTAATGTTAATTTTACAGCTCCACCACCAATTTCCCATATTGTTTTAGCATATGTCTTTAAGGTACCTAATGAAAATGAAGCTCTTTGCGTCCATTTATGTGATTTAGTACTACCTGATGCAAATTGTAAATAAGGGGCCCAATACCATGCTCTTCTTGAGTCATCTCCAGTACACTTATAACTTTCATCACCTTCTGTTGGTCCAACACATCCCCACCCAGGAAAATGATTTAACTCTAGTACTATGTTTGTAAACCCATGGTTCATCATTAATTTTATTTCGGAACTTGGATTTTTTGAGTCCCATATTCCATCAACCCATATACCCATTCTCTGTACATTTCCATTAATTACTGTCATAGACTCAGCGTCAAACACATCATTATTTCCAGTGTACTCTCCAACTTCTCCTGATGATGCTTCTGCATTGACTGAAGTTAGGAAACCGGAAACATAAGGACTTACTGTTTGGGCAACTCTAACCCCCTTAAATCTTGTACTCATATCTCCTTGTGTTATTGTATGTTCTACATTTGTTATTAAATAAGCCCCATGAAACATAGGTACATGGTCTAATTGGAAATATTGTAACGGTAGTATTTGTGGCATCCCAAAACCTTCCACCTCACAGGAGTATGACCTTTTTTGGTATACGTTTAATAAATTTTGTCCTTTTAATTGTGGATTTTTAGTTGACGCCTCTTCTTTTACTAAAGCATCAATTAGAGCCAAGGACTCGTGTGTTTCTTTGAATTCTGATTGGTCTAGTGTTAATGACTTGAAGAAGTTTTGATTTTCTTGTCCAAATGCAACCCTAAAAGCTTTTACTGTCGCTCTCTTAACAGTACATGTACCCGTTCCTGAAGTTCCATGACATTCCCAATTACCAGCAGGGACGAAAAATTGAGTCCCTGGAACATCTGGTTTGATGGTACCTGCCGCATATTCTGCGTTATCAATAGCAATTACAGTTCCTTCCACAAGATAATCACCGTATTTTACAGATTGTGTTGGTAGAAGAACAAAATCTGTATCATAGAAGTCGGGAGGGTCTTGTCCAAATTCATTATTAGTAATATCAAACCCATCATTCTTAAATTCATATGATCTATCTGACGTGTTTGAATTCTGTAAATCTAAACTGTCTGACATACCCCCCATATACATAACATAGAATTGAGGAAACATGGTAAGATATTCTTTATCAACAGTTAGGAAAGGAGTAAACGTGTCTCCAAAATTTCTAGTAGATTGTTCTATTCCTGTGGGTAATGGGAAAAACTCAAATTTATTAAAAGCTATTAAACTATACATTAAGGTATAGATACTAACTTTAGGGTTCTTCTTTATATCAAGTAAGGGAGTGGGGTCAATATATTTATCCCCAATATTATTATATGCTCTATCAACAAAGTTGAATTGTCTAAATAACCATGTTATGTCATCACTGGAGTACCCCATGGTAGATTCTTTCATTGTATCAGTCCCCGCAGTTAACCATTTATCGTGTATATTTTTTAAGGTTAGGTAAGTGTCTAATTTAATATCATTATCATTAATGATATCATCCTTTCTTTGAGTGGCTTGCATACTTTCCTCTCTCTCACCAGCTTTATTTAACACTTCCGATATTTTATCCGTTAGTCCTTGGAAAAAATCATCTAAGTAGTCTTTGTTTGTCCAAATAGTTTTGATTGAGGTTGTTGGGGTATCTCCTTTAGGAACTCCAAGCCAACTTAACCATGTTGGGTTTTTAATAGTCACTCTATTTCTCATCAAAGTTCTTAGTTCTGCGTAGTATTGGTTTGGTTCAGACTCTACAGATTGTTTATATGAATCAGGTTTTAAGGAATATTCACGTATAGTAAATGTAGGTTTCAATGTACCACCTCTTGCTGGTAGGTTAATAGGCCACCATAGTAGTTGTAACCATAAGTCAGTTTGTACCTTGGCATAACTCGCATCTTCCTCGAAAACGATAGTTGACCAATTAGAAAATGTTGACCCTCCCCTAAATTGTCCTGACAATGTCAAGATTGGGTCCTGATATTGAATATTTCTATATATTGAACTCCCTACATCTGGAAACCCCCCTAAGGAGTCGTTTTTAACGGTATATGTCGTACCATTATATGGTGACGCTGAATGTACCTTATCTGATATCTGAGGGGTTGATACTATCTTATCTGTATGACTAACTTTTCTAATATAATAATAACTAAAAGCGTTCGCATAAGTAGCCGCGAATTGATAATTCCCACTATTATTGAGGTAATATTGTGTTGATATAGCTCTCATAAACCCTACAAATGTTGTATCGTCGTTTGGGTCTGACGTGTTAATCCATTTTGTAACTGTTGACATGTCTTGTCCTATCCCGTTAGCACTTTTTGATATTAAATCAGAATATGTCCAGTCGGACGCGTTTTGCCCTTGGGGTCCCATATTTGTGGTCATGTTCAAAAATAATGGTAAGGTGTAAGTTGATTGGGTCGCACTCAAATTTTCAACAGCTATCTCAGAAAGTGCCGGAGGATTTCCTCCACTGACCATTATTGGGTTTGTACCGTCTGGTATCTCTCTTGTTGCGTATGTTACTACCATATTTCTAGCTGCATTCCCTCCTAACGCTGGATGTCCGCCCATACTTCCTGCTTCTGAATGAGCATCAGTTTGTCCTACATAACCTTCTACGAGTCTGGTACATAATCCGGTATTATACACCTTCATGAAGTTTGTGCCGTTGTAATTTGAACCTCTACACCCGGAAACGTGAAAGTTTGACCCATAAGGATAGGACTCTTGATCAACACCTGTAAGATTAGGATTAGCGGCAATATCTGCGGACCCATATATTGAACTTTTACAAAACGAAAGAAACTCTCCTCTATTATCATCTTGAAAAGGTAAATCAACTGTTTCTGTTGCATATTTCTTTAATGTTGGGAAGGTTGGTGCAATTTTAACACCAGTTTGGCCTATATGTACCCCTGTTGCCCAAGATACAAATCTTTCCTTAAATTGTTTTCTAATGTGGGTAGGTAAATTTAATAAAGCTTTAGGGATTTTTTCATAGGTAACTACTTCAGTAACTGGCCATTCATCAAAAGGTCCCATACCTTTACTTAAAAAGTGAATTTGGTTACTAGTGTCTGTACTTGATGCCCATTGGAAATCTTGCATTCTTCTTGATCTTCTCCCTTGTTTAGCTGCTAGAAACTGACTCCCTTGTGGAAAGTTACTAAAAAACGCTGAACCAGGTGCCATCCTTTCATCTTTTTTAGGTATCATGAATTGCTCCTGACCATTTGGGCTACTGATTCCAGTGGTGTTGAATAGGTTTGGCCATTTAATAATATCACTAGCAATATTATCGTATCTATATAATAAAGAACCTATTTGGAGAACGACATATTGTGGGATTACCATATTACTCCCAAAACCATTAAATAAATCCAAAATGGAGTTTTCCTGACCGTACTCGTCTAATTTATCACTTAAGGTATATTTCTTACCCAGACTATTAATATACAAATAACCAAGTGCGATATTACTAGCTAAGTCTGGTCTACCTGTCGCACCAACACCAATAGTGGCTAAAGTAGGTTTAGTTATCATTGCCTCATTATATCCAACAGATTGGTCAGCTCCCCAACTATATGGAGCAGTGGTTGAGTAGTCAGAATTTAATGTATCATTTTGATAATCATTTTTAATCCAAAGAGCGTCTTCCAAAATAAATGTTTGACGATCAGTATTTAGATAACCATCTGAACCAGCCACATTTGCTACCGTCCCACTCTTTCCATATCCTGGAGAACTATATAGTATCGCATGTCCCATAAATTGATCGGGAGTTATCCAATCACTGTCACTTTCTGACAATACTTTATCATTATCGTTATATTGTTTATCCGCTTCTGCCCTACTATAATATGAAAAGAAGTCCCACCCTATCCAATGTTGGTAATTATAATCTATTGTTCCTTGTGGACCAAAGGTTAATTTAGTCACTGGTGATGAGTCTCCCACTGCATTTGTTCCTTGCATAAAATGACTGTCATAATAATCAATTAATGATGTAGTAAAATCTTGCTGTTCCTTTGTTGCCCCAGCGATTCCTTCTGGTGTTGCCTCGTCGCCTGTTTTTAATTGGGTCTTAACCCTGTAGTATCCTTCGGAAGAAATATAAAAATCTGCACATTCGCTACTTGTTGCCATGTTTTCACAATTACTGTACCAAACTGCACAGGTTAACTGCTGATTAACATTTGGTAAGTAAAACCCAAACGGAGTAGTTATATCCACTCCACTCTTATTTCCTATAATTCCATAAAAACTATAAATATCTGTTTTTGCTACAGTAAAATTATCACCTCCATTCCCACCATCGTAATCTTGACCTCCCATTTGTGTCATAAAATAATCCCCAGATTCCTTAGCCACGTATCCTGCATCTTTGAATGCTTGCCAAGCCACCTTTCTTGATGCCGTACCAGCAACATTAGTATTTGCTTCCCCAGTCAAACCCGCTTGACCTGTTAGTGCCTCATATATAGACCTTAATCTTTCATTACCGGTATCAAGTATACTACTTATTAATGATTCCGCTTCAACACGTCCTAGTTGGTTTAGTGCATTTTTTTTCTTTTCCTCATCCCCTTCTCTACTATTTGCTGAGTTGGCCACAAGTCCCGCTCTAATTTCCATGTTCGGTATTTTAGAACAATTTGTTGTAGAGGTTCCATCACACCCCCAATCAGGGAGATTAGATTCCTCTCCTACCACCGGAAATCTATTAGTATATCCCACCCTTAACATAGTCCTTAACATTAATAGGGGTATTATTTGTGTTTCTACATCCGTAAGATTATGGTAGGGTCCAAGTGTTCCAAGAGGTATTTCCATTAAACAAGCTGGCATATAGATACCTTCTCCAAAGGATTGGTCATCACTTGACCAAGTAGAATTCATTTCTTTTCTTTTTTTAATAATAGTGGTAATCATTTCCTCTACCAATTTAATCTCAGGCCAAAAATTTGGTTCAGTTGTAAATTCTGGAACTCCATAAATATTTCCTCTGGTTTTCCACCCAGGAAAAGTTTTCTCACTTCTACTAACATTAGTAGAGTCTGTATGAGTCTCATAATATAACGGAAATGCAAAAACGTGTTCCGCATCTTCTGAAATGTCTGTACCTCGATTAGTAGAACCTTCAAACATTTTTCTTAAGTTACCATCTCCATCGTGTTGTTTCTCAGCAACAATACCAACATTCTTTATTACTTTATTAAACGCTCCCACACCATTACATAACATTTGGAAAATGTTATTCAATGTTGGTTCCATTACCAGACTTTCTAATTTTATTCTTCTTTCAGCGTCTTCCTTATCTTTCTTTATTGTTTTTAATTCTGACTCTGCTGTATTAATTGCTTGGTCAAGATCTGAAAAATATTTAACCCCATCAATTATACCACACCCGTACTGGTTTAATATATCATTTTCATCCCCTGGTAGGTCAATATCTTTAACCTCACCATAAAATTGAAGATCTAATCCTGTTTTTGCCGGCATAGTAATGTAGTTTGACGCCGTAGAGTTTAGTATATATTCTTCCACCTCAGTTACATATCCTAAAAAACCTCCATAACCTTCACTAGGGGCGTCCTTACTGGAATATCCTCGATATTTTAATAGTAATTTACTGTACATCGAGTTCTTGTTTGCCACTCGTAGAGTTGCTGCAACAGTCGAATCGGAGGCAGGTAGTTGGTACTCAGCAGGAACAGATGCGTCGTATGGGGTCCCATCCGCTTGAACATATAACTCATTTACGATTACCTTATATTGGGTGTTGAGTGAGTAGTAACAATTATTCTCCATATTTCTACAACAATCCTTACCAAAGGCTAACCATCTCTTTTTAATTCCTTTCATTTTATTAATGGAGTCATTAACGTCTTGGAATTCTTGTGTTTTCGATTCTTTATTAAAGAACTCCAACTTTGCGGACATATTTTCTATGTTTGAAACGTATGTCCCTAGTGTCATTGATCCACCACCACCATACGGTTTAGTTATATCTCCCCCTCCGGTATATTGTGCCCAACCGTTTTTTACTTCTCCAGTCGTTCCTTTTTGTTCCCCATAATAAGACATTAACTCTGGACCAACATCGGCATAGATAGCTGGAATATCAGCTAGGTAAGTAAAAGTGAAACCAATAAATTCACAACTAATGACAAAATTACCAGTTTCTGCATCAAATTTTGAATTGAATTTTAGTAAGTGTAGTTTGTAGTTTATTCCTTTGCCGTAGTGTCCTTTAATTGTGAGACTAAACATTGGATATGGCATGTGGAAAAACGCAGCGTATGGTGACCTTAATCCTGGTTCCATTAATGAGGCGCCTCTAATGTCTACAAATTCAATAAAAACTTGTGGTTCAAAAGAAGCATTCAATTTCACACTAATACTAGTAATTCCGAAGGTTTCACTTGGGTTTCCGTTTCTTATTAAACTACCCGAAGCGTCTATTTTGTAACCTCCTTCTTCTTTTACAAAACCTTCTAACCCACCAATATTTGACCACGATGTCCCTAATTGTCCATAATTATCGTCAAAACTATATGGTTGTTCGGTTCTTTCCCCCTCAGTCCTACCTGGTATATTATCTTTTTTAGGGACAATGAAACCTATATCTTGTCTATTTTCGGTTTGTTGTGCGACATTATCAATAATAACTGTTCTTCCTGGAAGAATTACTTCAAGATTTGCAAATAAAACTAAATCTTCTAATGGGACACCTACAGGTCCTTTGTTTTGAGCATCGAAATAAGACCCCATACCAACATCCCCTGAACCAGATGACTCAGTGATATACCTCCTTATTTCCTCATTTGGATCTATTAAATCTATCCCCATTTTTAACCATTTAATTTTATATGTCTATTTACTCCATCCTCGTACTCTTGTAAAGTCTCTTGGAATGGGAAAGGTATACGTAACATTTCTCCGTCCTTTATGGTGAATTCTAAACCCCCTAACCCTCCATTAGCTAACATTATTAACCAACCATGAAAAGGATTCCCATAGTATTTCTGACTTAGTCTATCAAACCTAGTAACACCATGTTTATAAATGATGTGTTTATCGGAAGATTTTTTTCTAAGTTTAATAAAAGGCACCGGTTTTGGTTTTCCTCCCGGACCAGTCATTTTATGATATCTATTGTAATATATTGACATAATTTATTTTATATTAATGGACCACTTTCTCCATAACCTTCACCAAAATTAGTAAGACTTGGTGAATATGTTGAATCTACCTTTTGACAAGCGTCCCAATTTGGATTGGTGAATGGATCTCCTTGTGCGTCTGCACAAAATTTTATTACCATAGTAGGTCTAGTAGTTGGTTTCGTCCCATCTAAGAAGGTAGAATTTAGTGTTGGTGTCATATTCGGTTCCTTAGCGGTAAATTCATTAGCAAAATATAGTTTGGTTGCCTCATGAGCTTCTGATATTTTTTCCATTAATATAGCACATCCTGGTGTTTTAGCCGCAACACACCCTTCAGTGTCTGCGAACACGTCTGTTTTATATTTTGTCTCATCGTCATAATCAAATATGTCATCAATAAAATTCATAGACACTGTTCCGAATTTCCAACGTACTCTATAGTTTTTAATGGCCCCAGTAGAAGACATTTCATCAACCCATAGTGTTGATGCGATTGGTTCTAGTTGAATACCATCTACACCGTCACCATTAGGTCCTGTAATACCTGTACTCCATCCATAATATTCTCCAGCACAATGGACAACAACCCCTGCATTGTAGACACAGGAGTCTAGATAATTATTCCAGAGATGATCAAATATCGTATAGAATCCGTTACCATGCCATACTTCACCTACATATGTAGAATTTTGATTATCTACATCCGTAGTACCTCCTGGTTGTTCATCACAACAATCTGGATCATCACTTGGGCACTCTTTAGGGTCGCAAGGTTCAGTCTTAGGGTCACAACAATTTGGATCATCACTTGGGCACTCTTTAGGGTCGCAAGGTTCAGGAACAGGTGCTGGTGGTGGAGATGGTGGTGGCGCTGCTGGTGTTGGTGGTGGTGGTGGTCCTGGTGTTGCACCATAGTTAGGATTACTTCTAATTGGTTCGCAAAACTCAGTATTAGCGTAGTAATTAAATGACGTCGCGTTTTGTAACTGAGAAAGTGGTCCAGCTAGAGACATCCCTCCTACTATAAACATTTGCATAGATACCCTCACCAACCAAGGTTGTGCCCCAATACCTTCAGGATTAAGATCCCAAAGTGGTTGTTCATAACTAAAATCGATATTATTAATAACCACTTTACAGTTGTAAAAATCTCCTAGTCGTAAAACACACACTGGAGGTCTACCAAATGCCATGTTATTTACTCCACTTGTTTTTTCAATAGAAGGACCAGCTCTTAAACATTGATTTAAGAATGTCATCCTTTCATTTAACATACAAGGATGCATAGAATGAAAAGCTGGGTTAAAGTTTTGTATTTTTTCCTTAAAAGTTTCATAAGCAAAAGAGTCTTTTTCTTGTACTTTTTCAAAATAAGTACCATCTGGTATCCTAGTATTTGTAGTATTAAAAGTATCTGTAGCTTCTTGTTGTAAATTTTGGAACTCAAGTTCGGCCTCCTCTTGTGCACTGTCTGAAGTTAGAATAGGGTTAAATTCAATCAAATATGTAACTGGTAGAACATTTACTTGAGTTTGTTCTATCGATTGTTGATTAGCGTCGAGTGGAATGTCCTTCCAATCTGGTTTCATCATTTGGTCCACCCATTTCATATCTGGTCCAGAAATAACTTGCCACCTTTCATCTTCATACGCACTACTACCATCTGGTGCTGCCTCATCTGAATACCACGTTTCTTTATTTTCGGCAGTTCCTTCGGCTGTTACAATTAGGTCTTGGAGTTTCTTTTTTGCCTTTGCCGCTCTAATTGGTCCACAAACTTCATAGTCTTGTTGAATCGCTTCCATTGCAACATCAGATATTGTAGAAGCGACAGGTACCGCCTCACCATTCCAAACTTCATATTCCCCTGTAAAGATTTGTCCTGGGTCGTAAGCCACATTATACCCTCCAGTATTAACTGACCCACCTGGAGTTAGTGGGGCCTTCAAATAAGCTATTTGTATCTTAAATCTTTTCCCTGCGTCTGTTGCTAAAAACTTAGCCAACTCTTCTAAACCCCATTTAGCTCCACAAATTTCTTTATTGTCTCTATTCATATACGATCCAGAATCTTGATTAGTCTCTTGGTATTGTCCCTCCCATAATTCTACACAATCTTCACAAACAGGTGCGGGTGGTAGTTGTTCTGGTGGTACATCTGGATCTTGGGGAGCTGTACACCCACTAAAATACCATAATTGTATTGGTTCTGTTTCTGGATTAATGTTCGTAAGATCCGGAGTCTCGTATGGTTGACTATAATCATTAGGATCGGTTAATGGAACATTATCTAAAACCTCACTTAGTTGTTCATGTTGTTCTTGAGTTGAGTATACTGATTTTTTCTTCTTTAATATGTTTTCTTTGTGTCTTGATTCAAAATCTTCACCCCCGAAAAATTGAGATGCTTGTGTATCGGAATTATCGTCACTCCATTCTTTATTATCTTTCATGGTGTCTAAAACTTCTGGATAGTCTGTAACCATCAAAAAGTTTATATTTGTTTGCCTATAAGAATTCTTATAAGTAAAGATAGGTTCCATCCTACCAATAATATCTGTTTGTGTCCAATTAGCGGAAGAGTTTTCTGTCCAACTTTCTATATAAGGAGGGAACCACATTAATCTTCCATTATTTGGTCCTCTTTCGTGAGGTGCTAATCTAGAGAAAGCCTCGTCTTTCCAAGCTAAATTCTCAAAAGAAAACATAAATCTTTTTATGTCATTTTTAGAACTTTGGGCAATGTGTGGAACCCCACCATCGTCTAACACACTCATCCCCCCACTCCATGTTGTTCCGTCTTTTATAAGTTTTTGATGTCTAATTAAAGCGTCGTATCTAGAATAACTTTTTGGAGTGTCTCCTTGTACCGTACTTCTTGTTGTTCTTTTCCAACTTCTTGAATATGGTACTGATAAATCTTGACTCCCCCCTCCTTTATATCCTTTAATCCCAGAACCCCTACTTTTAGGTCCATGTTTAGTATTAATCCAAGTGGTATCTTGTCTCATAGCGTCTCCTATTCCACCAGAAACCCCATCAGGTGAACGATTAATTATCTTTTGTGTATAATCTAATAGTCCTTTACTACCCACATCTTGACTCATAATTGAAGTTATGAAGTCGACATCAGATGACCCTACAGGTGCCCATACAGCCTCACTTTCAACCATATCTCCCTTACTATCATTATATACTAATGCTCTATCTTGACCGAATTCTCCATCTATTACCCAGTCACCACGTCCTC
>Ga0115003_10002738_pt1 | contig 14361 bp, 1 predicted proteins | sample ArcticOcean_MG_C_7_FD_88736 | JGI IMG/M metagenome (GOLD analysis project Ga0115003, IMG submission 88736) | Marine microbial communities from western Arctic Ocean - ArcticOcean_MG_CB11_88 | ecosystem: Environmental > Aquatic > Marine > Oceanic | place: Arctic Ocean: Canada Basin | collected... | reverse complement strand
TTGCGTTCGTTCGCCTTTGAGGCGTCGTAGATGTGGTACGTGACGAAGTCGCCGTCCAATCCGATAATGCGGGCGCAGTACGGCTCATGCTTGCCTTTGCCTGGCTCAAGCTCTACAAGGCAAAAATCGTTCAGCTCGAGTTCTTGGGCTTCGCTGTACCGGTTAGGGCTGAGCGTGCCGTCGAGCAGGGGAACGTAACGACGAAGCTTCGAGGGATGCCGCTCGATGGACTTCGCTTTACGGCGGGCCACGCTCTGCAAGAGCACATTCCCGGACGGCAACACCTTGACTACGGAGTACACGGCGGCATGCATCTGCGACCGCAGCTTCGGGGTCACGTACGAGGTGGCCGAAGAGACGTGGGCACGTTCGTCTTCGAGGAGGACTTTCTCACCTGGTGCGTACTTGACCTCGTACCTACCCTTGTTCACACGGGACCTCATTTTCTCGGCAGCAACCCGCCTGAGACTGTACCTCTTGTCCCGCATGAACTCCTGCGACAGCTGAAGTTCCGCGAGCACCACCTCTTCCGGTTTCTTCACTAAGTCGACCACCGGGCATTCGATGATCGCGTCGAGGAAGCTCCTAGGATCCCGCCCCCACGCCAGTTGGTACGGAGTGTACTCGCTGGTCTCGGTCTTGGAGTTGTTGTACACGGAGACGGCGCTTTCGAGGAGAGTCGGCCAGCTGCTGCTGCTACCAGATTCAAGCACCATCGAGCGAACACGTTCGAGTAACCATCGGTGGCTTACCTCCGATTTCCCGTTTGTGTTCGGGCGATAAGGTGTTGTCAGGGTCCTTTTTACGGGACCATGCGCGGACACTGATTCAAGCACTAGATCCCACACCGAGTTCACGAATTCGCCGCCACGGTCCGACAGAATCTCCTTCGGTACACCGTGGAGCTTGAGCAATGTCAGGAGGGCCCTGGCTGTGTCGGCCGCTGTGTGCTCCGAGAGGAGGAAGGCGAACATGAAGGAAGAGCTGTGGTCTATGACGCTCATGAATCCTCGGTACTTGTGCTCAGCGGCTGCGGTGTTCAGCTTCTGCGTCGTGAGGAGCGGGTCGACGCTGACGTAATCCAGCGAGATCCTATCGAAGAAATTGAGAAACGAGATCGACTGGGTATTGGCCGCGAGGCCGGCATTTGTGGCCTTCATACGCAACGCATACTGGCAAATCGGACAGCACCTGATGCGCTCTTTAATATCCCGCACCATGCCTGGCCAAAACGTAGACTTCTCGAGCATGGAGCACATACGCGAATGTTTGAGATGGAGATTGCTCGTATGGACGATGTCTATCAAGTGCGACCGGAAAAACGGTGGGATGAAGGCGCGCAGGCCCCCTGAGCGGGACCCCAATCTCACAATGGCATCTTCTACGGAGGACAACGGCAGGTCCTGCCTAGACGCATGTCGCTTCGCCACTAGGGCCGAGTACATGAGGAGATCGTCGACGAGGAATAAGGCTTCCGCCAGCTTCTGCGTCTCATCTCGAGGGTTAGCGTCGTCCTCGACGCCGTTGGCGACCAAGTCACGGAGGTGTGCACACTGCGGGTCTTCCATCTGCGCGGTGATGAGGTTGGCACGGGTCAGGGGTGCATCGAGCGCCAGGCTCGACTTGCCGTAAATCTCTTCTTGCAATAGCCGCTGCGCAGCGTTGCGAGCTCTCGTCGCCTGCTCCTCGAGACCGGCGTCGTGACCGCGAATGCAGGACGTCAAGTTGTCCATGAAGTGCTGCCACGCATCAAGCTCCAACGCATTAGCCAGCAGAAGCTGCGCGCTATACTCGCCCTCGGGACCTGAATCGTACCAGTCCTGAATAAAGTTGGCGTACCTGTCGGACCACCCCTTGAGTTTGGCGATCTCGAAGGGGATAATAACACGAGGCTTGCCGGTGACCGGGTCGAGGACCATATTGTTGGTGAATTTTGAGTTCTCATAAAAACGGCTATCCAGCCTGGCATAACTGGTGAACGCTGTGAACGGGTGCGCGGGGCACTGGACGTATGTGCCCTTTAGCTGATCGCTCCGCGAGGAGCCGTCTTCGGTGTGACCTTGTGCGTTCGAGCGTCGCATGATTCTGTACAGGTGCTTGGACTTCCTCGTTGAGCCACCATTTGAGAGGGACTCGGGAATAGGACGGCGGATGAAGCTGCTGAAGAATGGATCAGTAAGACGACGATCGAGCTGCCACGGGCGCAGGATTGGTATGGATTCCTGCCGCGTTAAGCCGGTCGCGTCCTCTTCCGACAACTGGTGGTCGCCTGCCTCGTCTATTAGGTGTAGGTAGGCGCCCTTGACCCCGGCGGGCGGCACCACAAACTGGACTACTACGCCCTTCAGAGAGGCGGAGCTGACGGTTGCGCCCACCAGGTCGTCGAAGCGTTTGTCCCACCCGTGTTGGCTGGGCCGCTCGAGCGAACGTGTGGGAGGTGCCTCCGTCACTTCGCGAAAGTTCATGTATGCGTGCCGCACCCTTGGGTCGTTGCCTGGCAGCAGTCTGTCACGCGGGAGACACGCAATACCTCCCATGCGGTTCTTCATTTTGGTAAGGCGGTTCAAGCTGGAAGCCTGCGCGACCCAGTGCGTCTTCGAGATAGGTGAGCCGTATTCGCTGAAGTCGTAGTTGCCGTAGTGCACCGTGGGGTAGCACTCCTTCAGGCCTTTGATTACCAAATCGAACGCAGCTCGGACACGCGCGGAGTCAGCGGTCTCGCCACGCTCACGCGGTAGCGGCTGCGCCACCATCTCGATCATGACGGTGCGTGGCAGGATGCCGGCGTCGCGAAGCCGAAACAAGAGTGCCGGTATGCCAATGAAGTGTTCCGAACAGGGTGGTACTGGAGGGGCACGACCGGAGGTGAAGCGGGCGGTGCTGTACCCTTTGCAAGACGGGGTAAGCACCAAAATGTCTGGGTACGGAATGGAGAACTCCTTGCGCTCTATGAGAGAGAGAAGCACTTCGAGCGATGGGAAGACGATTCGACCTGCCTTGTGCAGGAACTCGATCACCACCGGATTCGATTCGACGTAGATCCAATCCACTTCCGACGACAGCATGCCTTCTGAGCCGACTCCTGCATAGACGGAGATGCCAAAAAGACGGCGGGTGGCCTGCGGAGCAAGGCGCAGCGGCGCGGACGCTTCACTGGCGTCTTGCAAGGCGGCCGCGTCGGCCGACCCCATGATCGACGACGAGGCTTGCAAGCATAGGTCCTCGGCCGCGCGACTCGAGCGTTCGTACTCCGCCGTGGCCGGGGCGTCGTGGCACAGAAAGCACATCGGGCTGTAGCGCAGCTGGTTCTCGCACACGCACTGTACCAGCGGTGCGGGATGCACCGAGTAGGCTGCCGGTTCTTCCGCCCAAGTCCGAGAGAGGCCGTCAGCCGCTCCGTTCTTGTCACCCTTGATGAACTTAATTTTGTCGCGAATGCCTGGGAACTCCGATAGGCGGAGCGCCCAACGCGCCAAACGGCCACGCTCGGGCGGCGCATCCATTATCCATGCTAGATTGTGGTGGTCGGTCCAGATCGTATAGTCATCCGACAAGTAGATGCGCAGTTTCTCCACCGCCCAAATGATGGCGAGTGCTTCGCGTTCCGCGATCGCCCAGACACGTTCGGTTTTCGACAGAGGCCGGCTGATGTAGCACACCACGCGCGGGCGCCCCTGCTTGTCTGCCTGCTCCAAGACGGCGCCAATGCCACTGTCACATGCGTCCACCCGAAGGTCAAAATGGTCCTCGAAACGAGGGTGAGCGAGAAGCACGTGATCGGGAGATATCAGAATAGACTTGATGGTGTCGAACGACCGCTTGACTGCGGGGTCGAGGATGCCCTCGGCAAAGTTGGTCTCCAGCCCGGTCAGCTCTCGGAGCGGCTCGCTGAGGTGCGCGAAGTGCTTGACGTAACGGCGATAATAGCCCGCGAGGCCGAGGAAGCTTTTGACCCTCGTCTTGGACGTGAGCAGCTCGAACTTCCAGTCGGCGACAGCCGAGACCTTAGTGGGGTCCATGCTGATGCCTTGCTCCTGCACAATAAATCCCAGAAACGGCACGGAGGCGCGGCAGAACTTGCATTTGGAGAGCTTCATCATGAGGTGGTTTTCGTCGAAGCGAGCCAAAACGACCTCTAGATCCTTGAGGTGCTGGTCGAACGAGTCCGAGAAGACGAGGACGTCGTCGATATAGGCGATGGCCGTAACAAAAAGCAACCCGGAGAGAACGGTACTGATCATGCGCTGGAACACGCTAGAAGCGGACGCTAATCCCATAGGCATGGTGGTGAAAGTATATTGGCCGTCGGCGGCCACGAAAGCGAGCTTATGCATGTCCTTCTTTCGCAGGGGAATCTGGTGGAAACCGGCGAGCATGTCCATACTGGAGAATATGGATTTCCCGGCCAGAGCATCAAGACAATCCTCGGCACGCGGCACGGGATATCTCTCGGTCTTGAGCACCGAATTCAGCCGTCGATAGTCGACGACGAATCTCCACCCACCGCCGTGCGGCTTTGGCACAATCAGGGCCGGAGCCGCCCATGCCGACCGGCAGGGGACGATAACGCCGGAGGCCAGGTGCTCACGCACCATGGTTTTCATGATAGCCATGGTCTTGATGTTCATCCTGTACGCGCGGGCGGCTTGCGGTGCCGCATCACCAGTGTCGATGTGCGGCCTCAGGTCGTCGGGCATGGCGTCGAGGTTTGCTGGCTTAAGGGACGTATTGTCCCGACCGAAGCACTGCCGGTATCGCAAGAGCAGAGTCTCCAAGGCCTTGCGCTGGACGGGGTCTTCCAGGTGCGCAGCGGTGGCAATAATTTCCTCCTCTGAGATAGGAGCCGACACGTCTGCATCCTGTACCGCACTTGCATTGGCCTCGTAGTCCTCTGGAACTGTTGGCGAGGGCGTTTCCACATCGAGGCCTACGTCGACGCCGTCGATCGAGGCGTCGAGCTCGGCCACGCAAGATTCCCGGTCCCATGAAGCGGCTTTCAGCACGGCTAGCGCGGCTACGGACGCGGCGCCGACATGGTCGACCGTCGCCTCGTTCGTCAGCGACTTCGCCCGTGTTTCGAAATTGGCGTCCGTGCAGGCCGTGACTTCGTCGGAGTCCTCGAGGAAGGTATACGAGCCGATGCAATCGCCCGCATGCAGCCTCGCCTTGCGCCCGGCACCAATCACCACGGGGATGCAGATTTGCGCGGCCACTACCATGCCATCTGGCGCTTCGGCCTCCTCGACGTCGAGCATGCCGTTGAGCGTATCGGCCGACCAGTTGGTGCACTGGCCTGGGTTATCGCCAGCAACGTCGGAACCGATGTTCGCGATGCGGGGACGCTCAAGCGCTTTGACGGTGGTGGATTGCTGAAACACGCCAACGCGGCGGGAGCAGGCCCGCACCCGAGCGTACGTCGCGGCGTCGACACAAACGTTGACGAGCATTTTGCCGTACGAACCACTTTTGCCGCCCTTCACGTACTCACGTCTCATGATCCGCACCTGCCCGATCATGGGCGGCGCGGCTGCGGGAGTCTGCGGGACGGGAGTCTCGGAAACACGCGGCGGAGCATTCACGCTCATTGAAGTGCCGGGCGAGCTCTCTGCCGGTTCGTACAAGCTCTCGTGCTCGTGCACGAAGAGGCACTTTGACGAGTCGTCCTCGTAGCGCTGGGATGCGACCACGTCGTCGTAATCGCCGCCGGGGTTCGAGCTGGACGCGCCTGCAGAGCATGCTTGGAGTACTGAAAGACGCTGGCGCTGCTCCAAGTACTCGATCTGCTCCGTCGCGTTCGAAGTGAGCAAAAACGAGAGAGTACCCCTGCCCTTTGACTTGTGGAAGTTATGCAGCCGGTCGCTGCCGGGCCACCCCTCTCCTCGAAAATTCGGGTCGCCCTGCGGCACCTCCTCGGCGCCCAAAAGTACGGGCCACGGTACCTCGCGCGGCACACGCATGAGTGGCTCGGGCGGTGGCGGCGGAGGAACGAAGCGATCGGGCTGAAACTCGAAGAACCCTCGACCGCGAGAGATGCGATCGACGACGACGTTGGCGTCACTTTGCACGTGCCGGACTGCGAAGGCGACTAGGTGCTGGAAGGCGGAGCCCATGGCGGCCACGCCCTCGGTGTGCGCCACGGGTGCGCGGCACGCCTCCACCCGGAGGCACGCAGCCCCCATGTTTCCTGACGAGGCCAGTGCGAAGAGGAGGCACCTTTCGGCATCGACGATGGATTCGATGGGAGGGTCACCGACTGCGACGACAGCCTCGTGATCCGACACTGCAAGGACGGGGTTGGACACTCGCTTGGCCAGGAGAACGGACGGCGGCTGCATGGGCCATGACGCGCCAGCCAAGGGACCACGGGTGCATGTAACGTGTTGTGTGCCATAGTCGATTACCATGCCGGTGTCGATCATCTGCTGCCGCCCGATGAGCAACGGAACCGGTAAGTTGTCGACGCAGATGGCCTTGAATGAGAAGCTCTTGCCTTCCCAGGAGATGGACTTATCCACGGTACCCTTGGATAAAAATTTCCCGCCCACGCCCACCAACGCTTGCGGTGTGGGGTCGAACGTGGGCTCCCGACCGGTGCTCTCGTCGTAGCGTGCTATGGCCGAGAAGGCTCCCGTGTCGATGACCATGCCGTTTGCGATGCACAGCCTGCAGGACTGCCGAGTTGGCTGGGCGGGAGGCGCGCGGTACGCCACCTGGGAGGCAGTGGATAGCGCCTGCGCGGCTTTGCACAGCTCGACTGTAATTTCGGCCATGGGCACGACGATCTGCCCTAAAGTGACCGAACCGTTGTTGTAGTCCAACCGAGCGTGCAGCAAGTTCAAATGGTAGCTCCCGATGATCATGGACCCAGTGCCCATCTGGACTGCCTGCATTGGAATTACAAACCCGCCAGCGCCCTGCTTGGCACACTTCCCCTCGGAGATGTACAAATCGTACTCTCCCAAGAATGCGATGGACCGACCGTCCGCAGCCCTCACGTGCCCGTTCGAGGATTTTCTGTCGTGGCACAACTCAGCCGCCATGTCGAGAGGGCTTAAGCTGTGCGTCGACCCAGTGTCTACCACTACGGAGACGGGAGAGCTCCCGGAGCCTTTGTTTGGACGGAGTATGTTCAACTGGATGTAGCCTGCCGACGATGCCGGGCCGGCTGCGAGTGCGACGTCGTCGGGGGTAGCCTCGACGAGCGTGAGAGCAACTCCGTCGGATATCGACGACTTGGAGTCGAGCACCAGGTTGCTGACGCAGTCAAGCTCGGGCCCACGCGCGCACGCTCCTCGGAGGTCTTCACGCATAGTCTTGCTTGCCCAGTTCAATCCGAGCCGGCTGGCGCCGGCCTGTCTCGAGGCCTTGGTCACCGGAAGGTACGTGGGCAGGTGCAGATGCCCGTCGACCGGTTCGCCCTCAGGTCGGAGGTGCAGCCGAGCCATGAGCATGAAGTACGCGGCGCCCCACGCATTGCTTACGCCTAGCCAAGAAATGTATGAGCGCTCTAGCATACGCTCCATATCGACCGCTTCCGGCGTGTCGACGTATGCCGCCACGAAGCTCATGGCCGCGTTCGACCTCGTCACCACGTAGCCGTCGAGCACGGGTGGGGCGACGTGGTTGAACGCGGTTAGCAGGCCGGGCGCTTGGGACGCATGCAACCACCCATGCGCCAAATCCTGGACGCGGGTAATTTTCTCCTCGGGAACCCTGTGGCATAGCACTTTGCACGTGCTGCCCTGTACGCCCGCCCACAGGTCGACGAAGGCCGCCCGCCGCAGAACCATGTTGATGTCTTGCAACTGGTGAAGCCGGAGGGCGGGGTCGTCGGCTCCGGCGACCGCGAAGGTTATGGCGCGGCGCACGGTCAACTCGCTGCTGATGATCAGGCAGATGAGGCGCGCAGGCTCCAACACGGTGCTGACCGCGACCGCGTTTCCTGTGGCCATCGATGCGACCGCGAAGAGGCGAGCCGCGACGAATCGCGTGTCGCTGGGAAAATGGCTCACGTCGTTGCCGAGGTCGCGTGCCGCGATGCTCGACATGGAGACGGCCTCTACCTCGGGCTCATGGGCGGAAAGCGCATGAACGGCGGCTGCCCCTCGGGAGGATGCTACGGACGCGAGAGTAGCCGCGATGGCCTCCAGTTCCGTGAACAGCTCCTTGTGAAGCGTCCATACGAGGTGCAGAATCCAAAGGCCGAGCCCGTTCTTCTTGTCGCCCTCGATAACGAAATCTCCTCGGGCTAGTACGCAGGTCTCAGGAGAGGTGATGCGCAGGGAGTAACGCCACGAGTGCACCAACACTCCACCCCCTGACCTTCCAGTCTCTGGGATTATGACCTGCCGGATGCGCGAATAGTCCAGATCGCCTTGGAGACCGGCTCGACGAAGGGTTTGTTGAATCGGATCGTGCTCGATAGCGGCTCTGCGTTGGGGCGATCCGAAGACCAGGATGTAGTCAGCGCTGCTCGGAGAGCCATCATAGAACCCGCAATCTTCCCGGCGGCAGGGGAGTCCAGTCTTTTGGTCGAGTGCCGGACGTGGGTTCGCGAGTGGGTCGTCCGCGAACCGCTGGAGATTCCGTACCTGGGCCTTGTAGACTTCGGCTGGAGGAGCGGGGTCACCCTGCTCGATCGTCAAAGTGAGTGGCCCTTGGCCATCCTCGGCCTCGGGCACGCTCGGCAGAACCTTGAAGAGCGGCGGACCTGCGCTCTTTGGCTCGACCGAGTCCCCGTCGCTATCGTCCGAAACCCCCCAGTCCGAGTCGGAGCTGCACTCGATATTAGTTGTGTCGAACCCGTGAGCGACTCGTGCGTCGTCGACGTCCATACGGCTCGACCTGAGGTGCGGCACGCGCGGCTGCGTTTTCTCTATGGGATACGCAGGGAGCTGCTTAGAAAGCTGCAACGCGAGTTCGTCCATGGCGACGTCCGAATCGAGGTCGATCTCCTCCACGTGAACGTGGGGTGGCTTGATAATGTCGTCGGCCGGAGGGACCGCAAGGCACGGCGTTTCGGGCAAAGCGTGCATGGGCTCGACTACCTTTGGCGCACCTTTGACGCACACTGACGCACACTGACGCAACTCCTCGGCGCGCGGGACGCTGTTGGTGGGCACCGAAGTGTCGGTTGCGTCGATCTCGTCACCCGACACGTACAAGGGCTCGAGGCCGTCGGGCGTCACGAGAACCCCGCCGATGGGCGGGTCCGTAGGGTGCCGCACCGCTTCGGAATAGGCCAGAGCGGAGCCTCGGACGGGTGGAGCGGGCTTTGCAGAACCAAGTCCAAAGACGGCGCCTGCAGCTTGGCCTGGAAAGCTGTTAACTGGTGTTGGAGATTTCGCGAGCGATTCGACAGGGTTTCTCAGAATCGGAGGACCCGTGGCCGTCGATGCAGAGGACTTGCCAATAAATTCGAGTGCAGGCTTGCTCAAAGCGGGTAAGGACACGGGCACCTCTGGCTCGGTGATCTCGGTGCCTGGGACACTGACTCGCGGACCCACGACGATGAACTCCTCCACGAGATCGGTCGTCCTACGATCGACGTGTTTGGAAATGTCGGGTACCAAGGTCACACCGTCGGGGAATGCCGACGCGAGCCGCCACGAAACCGGCTCGGACTCGCTGAAGAATGACGGGTTCCTCACGGCCACGCAGGACGCTACCATGAGCACGGTGTTGCGCGCGCGGTCGGTTCGGGCGTCCTCGACTGCGCACGTCTCTTCGATGACGTCCGCCTTCGAATCGCACTTGCAGCATACATCGAACACGTCGTCGTCCGGGTCCACCGCCATCGTTCGAGATGGCCCGGCGGGCGGGACGGCGCCAAGCTTGCGGAAGCCAAACGGAGCCCCGGCGCTTTGGTCTCCTGAGGAGGCGTTATGGGCGGCCAGTAGCCGAATCTCCGCCATCATGAGCGAACGAGCGTCCACCGACGTCGACCGAGGGCACCGGGATTGGTGTGCCTTCAGGTCGCGTTTCTCCACCGGAGTCGAACAGCCCCAACATGTGGCTAGGTGGCCTACAATCTTGACTGGCACGCCTCGGGAATGCCAGAGGATCACGTCTTCGGGCTTTCCGGTATATGCCGTGTACTTAGCAAGGGCTCGAAGGGCCGCGTTCGGGTGGTTTTTCCAGTCGATGTAGGAGATGCCGTGTCCGTCGACCTTAAAAGTTGTGTTCCCGCGGGCCTCTCGCAACGCAATAGAGACGGCACTCGGCGCGCCACGGTCCATGCCCAACACGACGCTCAATTCCCACTCGATCGCGTCCATTGCGTCGGCCGGCGTTCTGACGTCGCACAGCAGCGTGGTGTTAGCAAGGAAGAGTTCACCGTCGGTGAGCATCGTGTCAGGTTGTGCAGAAACGGCCAGTGCGGGAGCTCGGTGCTGCGGGGCGCTACGGTGGTGCTGCGGCACGGAGGCGGCGGATGCATTCCCTGAGGTCGACTGCATCGTAGCGACCGCCGAGTACACCTCGATCAGGGAGATGCCGCTTAAGTCGTTCCCGACGAAGTCGAACTTCTGCTGCAGCACGATGAGCCGAAGGGCGTTGGCCTGTGGGTCGTCTGCGGCATTGATAAAATTGGAATTTTCCAGACTACGGCTGAGTTGCAGGTATGTATAGGCGGAAAAGTGTTGGGTTAACACGTCCGCGATCGCCCTGGCCTTTTGGAATGAACTCAACCTCACCAAATAGTTTGGGGGCCAGTTGGCTGCCGCCGCTGCGCGGGAGGCCTGGACCAGGGTCGACAGCTCGCTGGCCATCTGTTGCGCTCTAGCCAGTGGTTCCACCAGGCATATTGCGGACACGGCCTCGGCCAAATCCAAAGCCGATTTCGTGTCGGTGAGATCGGCCTGCGTGAGAAGCTTGCCGACCTTATGCGTCACGTCCGTGCTAAACACCTTGTTGCCCTGCTTGGTCGCTGCCCAGGCCAGCACCGCCTCCACCATGATAAGGTCCTTGACGGAAGGGTCACACCTGCACGCCCTAGCTAGGCTTGGGTTTTGGAAGGCAACAGAGGCGAGGTCCTCCGCGTCGTAAGGCTTGAGGAACACTGCCGGGAAGCTCGTGCCCTCGATGTACAGCAGTTGCTTGAGGACGTCGCCCTGGCTCTTAGAGAGCTTGGGCTCGCCCTCCTCAGGGATGGCGTACGCCCCAGCATCAGCCATGCTCTTGAGAACGGCTTCCACGGCCCTCGGATACCCTTTCAAAGCTTCTTTGAGTAACGTCTCGTTTAAAGTCTCCGTCGGTTTTGGCTTCGCCGACGACGAACGAGGGCCTCCGCCTGTCTGAATAGCGAGCCTGGCGTGGGCTTGGAGATCCTGAAAGGCTAACTGCTGGTGCGCCAGTTCCTCACGCACGGCGGCAAGCTCGGCGGCCATGGCGGAGACCTCCTGCGGGCTGGTACCACTGCTGCTGCGAGGTGGCTCGACCGTCGGCGTCGCTGCGTCGTCGCGTACGTCCTGTCTATTCGACTTGACAGAAGCCCAAGCACGTTTTGCCGTTTCTAAAGCACCGCCGGAAGTGGCTACGGGGCGCTGCGCCCCCAACGCGGGATCTGACGCACGCTGCTGCACGGGAGTCTGCGGAGGGCGGTTGTGCATGCTGCCTGGCTGCTGAAGCAGGTCGCGACCTTGAGGGATCGCCGCAGGCAGAAGATTACCGGGCGAATCATGCGATGCTAGTGGAAGGCCGGGTGGCAACGAGGGTGCCGGTGGAGGATGAAGAAAAACCTGCGGCAAGCGCGGAACGGGTGAAGCATGCTGACCAGCGGCTGAAAGCAGCGGGTTACGGGCATCATTGTTGGTGGTTAAAACTTCCGAAATGCCGCCTGCTGCAGTGCTGCCTGCTGACGATACAGATTGATCGGACTGCCGGGAGCTTGGGGCCGCAGGCGAACCTCCCTGCGACAATGAGAATTTCATTTTTTCCTGCTCGCTCAACATGCTCGCATCTCCACTGCTTTGATTGAGCTCATGCTGCTGCGCGCTCACCCACTTGGCAATCCTCTGCCGGCCGTGCGACGACCGCCAGGCGTACCACACGTCGCTCAAAAATGATATGGCCATGGCCTTGCGATTCGGATCGATCGCATGCTCCCCCACCTGCATAAGGAGAGCATCCCCCAGGATGCTGAACACTGCGCAAAGAGCCTCGGCAATAACCTGCGGTGACGCATGCTCGGCGGCAAGTAGAGCCTCGATGGCCGCGGCGAAGGAGCCGTTTCGACCGAGCTCCGCGAGCGTGGCAGAAAAGCTCCGCCCGAACGTGACCGAGATTCCGACACTGTCATGCATATCATTGTGCGCTTCATATGACTTGCCATCATGCAGGTAACGGAACGGCGCTAGCCCGGCGCGCGCAAATGTGTCATATATGTCATTGGCGCTTTTGATGAGAGCCGCCCCTGTTGCGAACCACTCCGTGTCGAAAATGGGGATGAGTTTGAGGAGGTGGACGAGCAGCCGCGAGCCCCCTCGATCCAAGGAGACTGGATCGATGAAGTCAATGCTGTTCAAGAGCGGCGCTATAATGTAGTCCATGTTACGGCACGCGGTTATGATATCTTGCTCCTGCTGTCGCGAGAGCTCTGCCTCATCGGTGTAAGAATCAGGACCGCCGCCTGAAAGGGCTGGGCCGGGAGAATCCGTCATATCGGCCATAGTTCCGTCGCTGTTCACCGACGACGAGGAAGTGGCGCTGAATGAATGCTTCTGAAAACGCGCTGCAAGCACTGCGCACGGTGCGGACGCCAAACACGCAAAGTGAGGTACCTAGTGAGGCTGCAGGGCCGTCGCACTAGTGCTCTAGGGGCGTGTGGATACGACCGGCACGTCGAAACTAGCTGAAAGAGCTGGTTGCGGAGTGATGCACGGCGGAAAGCGGTAGAACGCGGAAGTGCGCTGCTCGCAAGCACCAAAAGTGCGGCACAGAGAGAGTGCTGCCGATTCGGGAGCGTGCCGGGGAGTCCGGTGCGCGTCCGAAGCGACGAGGTGAGAGGCTGAAGTGCGCGGAGCAGGTCAACCTGAAAATGTGAAAATGCGCAGAACGGTCCTGCACGGCGGTTTACGCAAATGCGCGCGGGTAGGAAAAAAAGTTCCAGGCAGTACACCAATGTACCCCAAACGAGGAGCGGAGTCGCCCACAGTCGCCCGACAGCCCGTGCGCCTGTGACAGGAGCAAGGCTAATGGGAGAGTTGGGGTGTAGATTTAGAGCGAGAAGAGAAAACCTCCAAAAGAGAGGAAGGGGGAGGGCAGACACGCGCGCGCAAGCCCTCCTACCCGCCTTGCCCTCGCGAGGCCCTATAACTAACACGCGGGCGGGCGAATCGACCCACGCCCGACCGCGCGGATCGTAACTGATCCTCGCGGACCTGAGCCGCCAGCTGCAACTGGTACATATGGGTCTTCCTCGGAAGGATGACGCCCACGGCATCAGCGGTAACCAGCGGGTATAAACCACATTCCAAAATGGAGGCTAACCGTTTTCTTGTTTTCGGGCAACGACGTCGAATGCGTTGCGTGAAGCATCGCCCTCACGTCGTCACCGGAGATCGCTGCATCTCGCAAACCCTTGGCAATTCGTTTCCAACCAAGTACAGTAGACGGTGCGGACTAGGATGCGCTGACGGCTACGGCTCCGTCGGCGAACCCCTAACCGTTTCTCTTCGACCTCAGGGTGAGGGAGAGAGACCTTTCAACTGCGTACTTCGTACTCCGTAATGCTGAGTTTTCGTCTCGAGAGTTTCCTGATGTCAACGCACGGAGGCTCGGGCGCGGCCTAGCAGGTGAAGAACCCACATACCAACCCGCCGCTCGGTACTCATCGACCTCGGGACGAGGGAGAGTGGCCGACCGTACATCTTCAACGTACTCCGTCTCGACGACTGAGTGAGGTTCGTCCAACGTGGAGGAAGTGCGCCCTACTTAGCGCTACCTTCCAACGGATCAGACGTTCCTTGTTGGCTTTTCATCAAGTGCGGCAAACTGAGACCACCCTTCATGGTGTGAACCCAATCGATGAGATCGCTATGCTCGCACCTCGTTTTTGCTTCCTCGTAAGCCTCGAGGGGAACGTGTCCCTTCGCGTCGAGCTCAAAGGGGGACGACACCACGCATTCTACGCCACCTTGGTGAACATACTCTATGCAACCACGCCCGGGTCTGGCATAGAAGGTTACCCCGGCGTCGTTGATGAACACCTTCTTGTGGCAACGACCTGCCGAGCCGAGTTTGCGTTCGTTCGCCTTTGAGGCGTCGTAGATGTGGTACGTGACGAAGTCGCCGTCCAATCCGATAATGCGGGCGCAGTACGGCTCATGCTTGCCTTTGCCTGGCTCAAGCTCTACAAGGCAA
>Ga0115003_10002736_pt1 | contig 14364 bp, 7 predicted proteins | sample ArcticOcean_MG_C_7_FD_88736 | JGI IMG/M metagenome (GOLD analysis project Ga0115003, IMG submission 88736) | Marine microbial communities from western Arctic Ocean - ArcticOcean_MG_CB11_88 | ecosystem: Environmental > Aquatic > Marine > Oceanic | place: Arctic Ocean: Canada Basin | collected... | reverse complement strand
GCTTGGAATACGTCGCAAATTATTCCATTGAAAATATCCGCGATTTATCACTGCTATCTCTAGCAAATCAAAAACCGTCGTGGCGCCCCGTGTTTTACAAACCGCAGTGGAGTCCACTGTTGAATACGGCCATATACTTCCCAGACTTATCGATAATTTACAGAGACGTGAATTTGCCGTTTGTCCAATGTTTTAACGCATTAGCACGTCCGGAACGGGCGGACTTTGCCCAACAATGTTTGACGCAAATCGCCGAAATGTTGAGCAAGATGAATTACTATGTTCATGGAGATTTGACTGTGGATAACATAATGTGTCAATCGTTGTCGGGTCACTACCAATTCTACGTTATTGATAGGTGTAATTTTACACGACGTCAATATTGCGATCTTCGAACATTATATTTGTCCATTATGGAATTGTTTGACGAACCATTTCCCAAAATATTCGACACGTTTACAAGTGTATGTATGTTTGAACCTACAAACTTTATAAAACTGATGGAGACTATTTAATGAAGTTGTTTTCAAATACAAATGCAAATACATATACGGAGTCAAATAGAATATGAAAAAATGATCATAAATGATTGGCCTCAAGCCATACAATGTACGCGAAGCAGAATGTGCGTACAACAACTACTGGACAGTCAATACTCTCAAGAACATCTCAAAAAAAGATTGTTTGAATACATTACCCACTCAGACATGATGTTCAACCATATGGCACAGAATCACACGAGTTCACTGCGGTTCCAACCCACATTCGAATGGGCAATCGATGACCAACTCATTCAAAGCTCCTGTTGGCGTATCGAAAAAATATTGCCCAGACTATCGTTGACTCGCATTTTAACACACGAGGCTTCCGACCTGTTGGAAAACGAATCGTACAAAGACGCAAACAAGGTGTTTGTCGAAATGAACAAGTACCACACAGAAATACAAAATGAATTGGAAAATTGGAAGTGGAAAGTCCAGACTTTGAATCACGACGAACTTCAATCAGATTGGCACGAATCGCGACGACATTTTGTAGATGGACTTCAACAATTGTGTACGTTGTGTGTGGGGGTGCAAACCCATGTCAACCCCAAAGTGTTGTACACTGTATCGCAAAGAGCCCTCAAAAGTTTTGCACTGTCCGTTGTCGGTTGGCATAACTCTGAAGCCGTACATTTTTTGCCATTGTCCGATTGTTTGCGCCATTATTTTTCCGCGGAATTACTATGGTCGGAAGAAAAATACGGCCAGTCTATCCACAGGCTTCAAAGATGGTGTACCAATCAAGATATTTACTGTGGTAAATTCAAATCATTGCAATCGGAACTGGAAAAAGTACCGTTCTTACTTCAAGAACGAAATCATATCAATAATGGGGCGTATTTCGAACCGATAGAATCCGCTGAACCTCTGCCCTCTACGCTCGAAATCATGAAATAAAAATTCCGATCCTGATTGGCAATTTGGTGAAAAAAACGGATGAACTTGGTTGTTGATAGACGAGTTTCGGATTTTTTACACACGCACTGTTTCGTGATGTTTCGAAGCGTGTGTAAAACTCACCACGAGGACAAAGAAGCATGGAATTTGCGTGCCAATAAATCACTCGTCCATTGTGGCCAAAGCGCTAAAAAAACAATTGGATTGAATTTTTTGTTGAGTCGCGCATTGGTATGTTACGACACCGATGTTTCAAAATGGTTGGAGAATATTGTACAATGGGTGCGGTATAAAATATCCATTAATATAATACACCATTTTATTTCCCACTTCTACCCCGTGTTTTTATATTCGATGGACCTTTCGCATTTATCCCTTCGACGACGATTTATTTGGGAACGTTTATGGTGTCGCAATGAAAACGTATATAAGACCTTGTATCTTTCTCATGATGGAACCAACAAAAAGCGTCGCGTTTTGTGTTACTGAAATATACAGCCACATTCAAAAAACGATATTTGCTCACATTTATCTTTCGTCAAACAGTTCACCAAGGACATTTACATTCAACAAAAGTGGCAATACAAACACTTTCCAACTCCTAGAGGACAAAAAAACACTGGGACTGGTCGTGATGCTGTTCTGTACTCGGAATAACGACGACCAACGGGAAGTTACGCAATATCTGGGTTCGTCGTTAATGGATTTATCACAGTGTAAGCGTGAAAGCTATCACCTGACCATTCGAGATTCGTCGACGCGTCCACCAATACAAACGGGTCGCGTCTCAATTGTGTTTAAAAATATTCCGAGTGGTCTAAAACATTTGAAATGTCAACAAACAAATATTGTCCCGCAAATGTTTAATGCCGCTGAAGCAAACTTGAAATGGATAGCGCCCTTTCACAGCCGTGGATATCCGCCCATTAAAAACGGGTTAAAAATGGTGCACTCTCCCTACTATGTCAATCACATGGGTATAACATTGCCCTCTGGCGCATTTTGCATGATACCAACCAACGAAGAGAAAAAGGAAGAGGCAATTCGGTCTCACCGTGAACGCCTCACAGTAACACTTCGAAGACACAACATGCAAGCAAGTACATTCATAAATGGCATTGTAGACATGTTAAAGGGTCAGGTTAAATCCAAACATTTGCGCTGTTTGCACGTTGTAGCGGACACCCTCACACTCCATCCACGCACAAATATTAACTATACACCGGATGTCCAACTGACACCAACCCCGAAAGGCACGGAGCGGTGGGAAGTACCCCGAGAACCGGCGTTAAATGGCGAAATGTCATTCACGGGAGACTGTGAAGATTTTGCACGAGAAGTCTACCAACAAGCCAAGGAAATTCGCGACTGGGTCACTCCATCGTTGGACTCGGGTGAATTGGAAGCCATGTCCCTAGTACTGCAGATGTACGTACCGACTATTGAACAGGGTGCGGTGGACTCTTCTGCACACAGCAAGTACATCACGTATTGGGCCGCTTTCCGAAATCACATATGGGCGGCGCTTCATCCAAGACACGCGTTTGCCAAAAAATGTGTACCAAAAATAAAAATAGATTACGATAACTGGCCTCTACAAGCGTGCGAATCGAAATTACCATTACTTCATCTCGAAGGAACGGGGGATGTATTTCCCATTGTGACACAACGCAATCCCGGGTATGTCGCACGTCTAAACGATAAAAAGAAACATGTCCTGAATCAATACCCACAGCTTGAATTTTTATCCACACAAGACATGTCTTTGCAGGTCGAGCATCAATCAAACTTTTATAAGTACGCGATTGCCTGTATGACTGACACCTTTGAAAAACACGGTGTACTCGACTTTTCGTACATAACCGATGGAAAGTATGGCGTCTCCATTTATGATTGGGCTCGGGGGAAATACAAATTTCGTCCGTCAACAAAGCATTCAAAGGCAACCATGAACAACATACGCGAACTCATTCGGTTAGAACGGCCCATAGAAGCCATCACAGAAATATCAAAAGTGGTCAAATCAAGCAACGGGTACAATATCGACTGTCTGCGATTTGGTTCAAAAAGTCCCATTAAATATGTCCCAGAAGAAGCAACACAAGCAGTCTACAAAATAGGTGGTACAAAATGGTATGAAATATATTTTAAAGTAGCAACTGTACCAAATAATGAAAGTGAAACATCATAACGGTTCGTTATTGACCTTCATAGACAAAGTTACAATTTAGAATAGAGATGTATATACGCCCTCAATTTATATTTTAAAAAATGAAATGTTCCTTGTTCTCAAACACTAAATATCAATACGGACCGAGTTGTGCATACAAAGCGCGCGAGCTGGACAACAATGTCCCACATAGTGTCCTTGTGTATTACCCACTGGGCAGTGGTAAGACATTGAGCGCAATTCACGCAGCGAGGATCTTTCTAGATTCCAATCCTGATGGAAAAGTTTGCGTCTTGACCACCAAGTCAAACATTCAAACTTCGTGGGCGGCAAATATTCGTAAATATGAGTCCACTGAAGATGGAGATTTGGAACGGATCGATGTCCACAATATAGACTGGTGGTTTTCCGAAGAAAATTTGCCACATTACAACAACGTCATTCGTTCGTTGGCATCAAAAAGTGCCAACGGTCGCGCCGCGTATTTGGATTTGCCATGGAGAACTTTATTGAAAACAGACAACAAACCCTTCCGTTCGGGCGTTGAAGACAATAATCGTTCTTTTCTGGATGCCTGTGTACCTCGGGAACGATTCATGTTAATCGTGGACGAATGCCAGCAATATTTGAACAGCACGTCTCACCAGCAATTGGTTTCGAAATTGTGTCGACATTCTTATTTTACGATATTAATGTCGGCAACTCCTTTGAATAATTCGGCGCAGGAAACAGGTCTTTGTCGAATGCTGCGGTCTCGCCAGTTGGAACATCGAATATTGTATGTACCACCCCAAGAAAACATGGTCTCTGTCAATCACCGATATATTGGTGCCAAGATGACACCGGAGGAGATGTCAAACTATTTACACAATAAAAAGGACGATGCTTATTTGACAAAAGGTCGCCAATTGTGTAACACGGAAACGAAATTTACCAAAATATTGAAATACATTGGTCAAAAGACAGTGGTGTATTCTTTTTTTCGCGAGAATGGAGTGGGTGGATTTTTTCGATTTTTAGTGGAACAACGAAACGCTACATTAAAATCCAAATACCACTTGACGTATGAAATGAACGGTCGCCGAGTCCACGTCAAAGTTTTTTCGAACGCAAAAGATGACCTCGCTTGGTTTAATCGCCAGTCTTCGAAAATCAAAATGTTATTGATAACGTCCAAAGCACAAATGGGCATTTCGCTGATGGGGGTGGATACATTTCATATTATGGAACCCCAATGGTCTTACGCTGACGAGGCGCAAGCGGTAGGACGTACCACACGTATGGGTTCTCATAAAGACGGTGAAACGGTGACTGTGTTCCATTGGGTATCTACGGTGCGGAACTACGAATCGTCTGACGAAATTGTCCATAATTCAATGCACAAGAAGAAAATACGCACAGATCGTTTACTATTTCACTATGCAAAAATAGGTAGTGTATATTTACAAGAACTTTTGAATAATTTTGGAATATACAGTATTTAAAACAACGAGTTTTTATTAAAAATGAACGATGTTATATTATTGTTAATTACTGCTTTATCTGGACTGTTTTTTTCATATTTAGTTGTCACCTTATTTAATATGGGTGGTGAAGTAGACTCTTCGTTAGGTCGTGATTTACAACAAATTATGATGCAAATCATAGACAACGTGATAAATGTAATATTCTTGCCGATCATTGGAGTATGGAATATTGTTATCAATGTGTTGACGTCCATGTTTGGCAATATAAAATGGGTGGTGGCATTTTGTCTATTTACAATGTGCACTTTTATGATGCATTACTACCATTCCGAAGTTCTTTCGATCATGGACGATAGTTGGAAATGTTTTCTCATACCATTGATGAACAATATCATAACCCCTTTTTTACAAATCACAAGGGTACTGTACGCGTTGACGATTCCCCTCATTAACGCATTTGCCGTCATTCACGCACAAATATTCAAGGCATGGTACATTACGTTTACAACATGCAGTCATGTTAAAATGTTCAATTTCTTTGAAGAAATTACCTATGCATTGATCGCCCTCACTGATTCGTTAGCAATGTGGTTTGGTTGGGGTTCAGGAAAAAAACTCAACAACAATATGTTTTACAACGACTTTGACATCGAACTACCAGTGAACCATACTCTTACGGCGTTGTCCGTAAGCGAAGAAGTGTTGACATGTGCTTGTAGTCGTTTTGAAGATCTGTACCAAACATTTTTTTTCATGACGCGTGAGCCTCACATTACGGCGGCCATTAATAATTTTTTCCAGGTTGGTATTCGAATATTTCAATTGTTTTTCAAAACATTGTTTGGTGAATTTCCAAATATATATAATGTGATGTTTAAATTGGAAAGATTTATCCTCGAGAGTGGATTGGCCGCCGACTCCGTTTTTTTCAATACGCTAGGTAATATTATTAGGATGTTCGACCCAGATTTCGAACTTAATCGCTACCCCCTGGAATTTATTTTTACCATGGTCGGCCAATTGTTGGCGTCCGCCGCGCATTTATTCGTAACTATATTTGTCAATGGACCACTTCATTTAATGGCCTCTTTTGACATCAATATATCGGCCAAAGATCCCAAAGTATGGTCGCTGGACCATTCGTTTGCTCTTTTGCACAAATCCGCATATTCATTATCTGTAATTGTCCAATGGTTTGTATTCGTCATACAACAGATTGTCACGGGCAAAGGAGATTTGTCGACGGTTTTCAAAAACGAAAATGCGCCGCTAGAGTTAATTTGCGATTGGGCTCGCGACGTCGACCAGAACAAGTATGTCAATTTACCATACACTGCCGGTTGTGTGACCTATAATATTGGGATCATTGGTGTAAACGCGGGTGCAATCGTGTATGGCGCTGTTGTCGAATTGTTATTGAAATCGGTATTTACACTGAAGGGTCAAGATGTTTTTAGGACATTGCAAAGATGGGAAGGTCCCACGATAGCGCGGAAAAAAGTGTATACGTGTGAACAGCGATCGGCAGCAACTGCCTTTGATTACACGACGGCAGCACACGACTCTTCGGGATGGATATGGACTCAAGACAAAGCGGTGTGTCAATGCGACAAGCACTATGGGACAACACTCGAGGAGGATGTTCCTCAGTACAACCCCTGGTGTGGCCAAGCGTCGTTGAATTTCGATATTTTCGCACCGCTGGACGCACTCATCATGCATACTTCCCACGGAATATTGGGCCCCGGGTTTGGCGACGCATTTCCGTTCATAAAGCCAATCCGAGAAATAGGCGTCAACATTCAAGAAATAGGACTAGACGCGACGTTTACTTTGCCACTGACGCTGCCACCCATAACAAGAACGGCAGTCGAAACTGCTCGTGTCATGACACGCGTTGTGTTGTCTTTTGGCGATATTTTCACAGGTCACTTTTTTAACTATCGTGTAAATTGTGGCCACGGATTAAACCACATTCAATTGATTGCACGATGGAAAAGTGTATTTGCTGATAAAACATTACCCGACAATAAGGCAGACCTAAGATGGCTGCCGTGCGAATCGAACGAATACAAACCTACAGACGTCGTCGGTTCCATCAATATGATGAGTAGGAAAAACTCCAATGGAGAATCTGGCAAAAGAACCGAAATTTGTAAAGACAACAACGATGGTTCGGATTGCATGTGTTCTTACATGTTACCGTTGTCGACCGATTCGAGCTGTCAATGCATCGCGCGGTACCCCGATTTGGACATCACGGCTTCGTCACAACAAGTTGGGGATTTGATAGAAGATAGATTTACGTCACACAACGTGTCGGAACATTGGTGCAATTCCATGATCATCGAATGGACATTTCAGAATACAGCAGCTTTTGCGGACGCGTTGGACTATATTGTGTCACTGGGACCCATTAACCCAACTTGTGACGTCCTGGATCGAGTGATTGAATCTGAGAAAGGCGATACTTGTGCAGATTTGCGCAATGAGGGTCGCATGAAAGAAGCGGATGCGTGTGAGCTTGTTAGTGATACTACGAAATGCGATGTGCTGCACAACGCTGGAGAGGTGGAGGCAGCGCTGGCGTGTTACACCGCCGCGACATTGGTATCTGGTGACTACCACACCAATTATACATTAAATACGGATAGTATTAAAGTAGGGGAGGCTGACCAAAGGACATTGAAATCTTCGGGTTACTTGATCGCGACGACACCGACGCTCAGTTTTACGGGTAACTTTTTGAACGCCGAAAGAAAAATGAACCACATTGAAGATTTGTATACAAATCGTGACCAAGCGTGTGGTATTATGGATAAAGACGGGACAAAACAATGGGCGTGTGACGTTTCGGGTACAACGTCGATTTCCACGCTGGATGCAGCGGTATCGTCCACGGAGGAAGCAGGTTGTACTGTTTGGGGTCGCAATGACTTTTTCTGTTCGGCCGGATTGTACATACGCAACACAAAAAGAAATTCCCTTAATATTGCTAGGCAAGTAGTCAACGACGGCATTGCGTTTCTGGCGGGAAATTTGGAGGATGTTAATTTACAGACACGACCACGGCTTTGCGACTACGAAAGACAACAAGGCGCATTGGCGTCGATGGTGGCTGGTCTCATTCCAAATATAGGGGACTCCATGCGAATCATCGTTGCTAAATACGTCAATATCGTACTGCAAGTGTACAATGTGCGTAATATTCGCATGGTACTGACGGTGTTAAATACGGCCATTACTGTTGTGAGAAATTCCATGATGGAAGCTCTTGATTCGTCGGGGTCGACCTCCGACGTTGAAGCCGCTCTCAAAGATGCGATAAATACATTGGTAAAGGGATACATCTATGATATCATTGAATTTTTCAAAGTAACGGGTGATTTGTTGAACGAAATTAAAGCAGGTTCAGGACGAATATGCACACAAGTCGCAGATATATTAACCACGGTCCGAGACAACATCAGTGGTGGGATGATCGATTTAGTCGCAGAAACCGTACAAATGGTTTTACTGATGTTTGCAGCATTAATGAAGGATGAAGATGCGCTTGAAGGATTTATAGATAGTTTTTTTAGTGTGGTTCGGAAAGTTCTGGTTCTATTGGCGGACCAGTTATGGGTTGTTCTCGATGAAATCTATAAATTTTTTGGTCCAATTGGGGATTTCTTTTCGGTTTTAACGTCGTCGGTATGTACGACCCTAAATTCTGTTATGTTAATGATTTCGGAAGGGTTGTCGGTATTTGGTGTCAAAATTGGTTGGATAAAAATGACCTGTGTTAAACCGCAAAGCGAAAGTTCAACGGGGGTCGGTGGCTTGACAGGTGACCCCAGATGCGACATGCTTACCGACAACGGACAGGTAGAAGCCGGGATAGCCTGTCATTTAGCATTCGAAGCAAAGAACAGGCTATCCAGAAGCCATACCGGGAACCATACTGCCGGGAGACTTGGTAAGCATTTTTTGAGGTCTTCGGACGATAACATTCTTCCAAAAAAAGTGGCCGAAACGTTGGATTGGAACGGCACTTCTGTCTGCGACCACTTTATGCAGGCGGCCGCCGATTACGCATATACGGAACTGCGACCCTTGGAAAAAGCCAAATGGTTTGAATGCTTGGAACAGAAGTTAATCGGTGTGGAATTAGCAAAATTGGTGAATTCAAAGTCATTCCCAACGGATATCGTCTACAATTGGAAACGAAAATACGTGTTGTTGTACGATTTCGTTCGCGTGATTAAAATTGTGCTACCTCATTTCTTTGACCGTCCCGTGAATTGGGCAAACATACGGATGACAATGTACGACGCCGGAATTGACGCCGAACTTTACATGCGCTTTTTTCAAGGGTCGGTCACAACCTTTCACGCATTAATATCGAAAATCGAGGCCTCAGGAATGATATCACTTGTCATGGAACAACTGGACGAAAATTACGACAATCCCGCCAATCCCTCGTCCACGGCAAAAACTTGGCGCTCCTTACAAAAATTACAATCATCGTACACTTACGCACACAAAGAATGGACTCAAAAAGATATGTCACAAAACATGTGGAAAGCCATTGACGCCAGCTACGATTCTCACAAACACTTGGTAATGTGGTGGAACACAATCGGTCATGAGACAAAAGCAACAGAAACACACACGGAACGCGTTATTAAAAATCTCAAAAGAAATTGGAAAAAGGGCACCTCCATTTTAAAAACACCACATCATCATTCCAGACCAACGTGGTTGGGCGTACCCATTAAAACCGGCATCAAACGATGCAACGCCAGAGGTTCTCCTGCACCAACGTGGTGCACAGATTGTGCTATATTGGATAATTTCTTGGAAACCACACAAATTCAGGGTCAAGCCATCGCCGCGTTTTATCATAACCATTTCCCAGATATTATACGGGAGGTTGGTGTTTTTTTCAATGGATTGGGCGACAACAACTTTTTTGAAAAACGCTTCAACAAATTGAGCAGTTCCAGACCATTACCAACGGTGAAAAACACAGACACAAGATGGCTATATATTGTCAAAAACGATTGGATATACTTGGCGACAAATTTTACCACGTATATAACAAATACATCCCACAAAGAGAAATGGTTGGGTCAAATCGACAGGTTTCTATCGTCGTCCAGGAAATTCTTCACCTACACCAACGACACGTATGTACCATTCTTTGGATACAGTCTGTATCATATGTACGATTATTTGCTCTTTTCGTCGTGCAATTTGGAAGAATCCATTTTTGTTACGTCGGGCGACATTTCCATTAAAACGGATGACATATGCCAACAATTGGCAGGCGTAGAAGCGATAGCCGCGTGTCGCGTCGCAACAATGTCATTTACCTCGCAAAACAAAGATTCAAAAAGACAAGCCAGACAAGAAGCACGTCTCAATCGAATGGACAACGCGCTGTTAACATGTTTGATTATTGCCGTAGTCATCGCCACAAACACTTCGTGGTCAGTCATTCCACTCGTTTGGTTGGCAAATACTGTAGTAATTGGTTACATTACTACCTTTGTATATCTATACATGGTCTATGGTTATATGCCGAGCTGTGCACCACTTGTACCGTATACGTTGGTGGAAGATATATTTGCTTGGTACAACTCAAGACTCCAACCAGGATGTTTTTACAAAATGTTACCATACATGGCGATGACGGGAAATATGACGGAAGACCTATGTAGAACGTGCTCGGCACCCGACGCGTGGACTCAAGATAAAATTGAAGCCAACGCACGATACGCAGCGTACAACGCTTCCACGTGGAACTCCACGACAAAACAATCAGCATTCAACGGCACGTATTATGAAATATCATTGGGGACACAACAAAAATATTTAAACTGTGCCGAATACGTGGGAACTGTCGAAGGAGTATTGACACTGAAAGAATTTATGAGTGAATATGGAATATTTTGGAACAGTTTGTTTTGGGTACGATGGACATTCCCAGACGTTGGCAAATTTGCAATAAAATACGGCATTGTCTCATTCGATTCGACTCTTGGGAAACTTGCACTACAAGCTTGGCAAAACGCACCCATTGACAACGTATGGGTCGATTGCTATTATGCAATGTGGCTCAATAACATTCTTTCAATCATCACTGCTGCTGTGGCAACTTGGATCGTATTCAAATTTGCTGTGATCGGAGTGCAAATGGCAATACAAGTTACAATATTAACGTGGTACATTTACACAAGCATAAGTTGGATGTCATTGACTGTAGAGAACAGTGTCGTTATTAGTGAATGAACGTATAAATAAACATTATATTTTGTAATAATGAATAATTTAAAACATGATTTTAAAACGGGTGATATTATTTTATTTAGCGAATATCCATATAATGGATGGTTGGCATGTATTGACTGTGCTATTCGTTGTTGGACGCGCAGTCGTTATTCGCACGTCGGTATAATTGTCGTGGACCCACCTTGGACTAAAAAGGGGACATATGTTTGGGATTCGTCAAAACACGTACTTAGAGATCCCGAAGACGGAAAAATAAAGTACGGAATTGCTCTCATACCATTGCAAGATTATATAGAATATTCGGATGGTAAACAACGCTTGTACAAACGAAGCCCCACAAACCCCAAGACATACGACAAATTTACAGACGCGGCACTGATGAAAATACACGATAAAGTATACGGTTGTCATTACGACACAACGGTTGGACACTGGCTGGCAGCCATGGTGCACATACTAATACCAAGGACCGACAAAACATTCTGGTGTTCCGCATTTGTAAGTTATACGATGACAGAACTGGGAATTTTAGATAAAGACACAGATTGGACGGTTATTGTGCCCGCCGATTTATCAGAAGATGGGACGAAATTAAAGTGGAATGTAGAGTACGGTCCAGATATCATATTTAGTACAAACTACAAATAATCAATTACAACATCGATCAGATTTAGACAACGATTCCTTTATTCGCTGTTTATTGTCTCGGACCTCGGGAAGTGTGTGGAGCCGACGAACAATCGCGGCAAACGCTTCGCGCACATTATCGCCCGTCCATGCCGATACCTCCTCGTAGCACATGTTATTCTTAGCCGCCCATCCCAACGCCTCCTCCTTCGACACAATACGTCCCAAATCAATCTTATTCCCCATCAATAATGCCACCGATTTATCAACATTGCCCAAAGCAGTGTACTCACGCATCCATTGATCTAATCCGTAAAACGAATCACGGTTGGTGACGTCATACACAAATATAATGGCATGCGCGCCTCGGTACAACGAATTTGTCACAGATTTAAACCGCTCTTGCCCGGCCGTATCCATCAATATCAACTTAGTCTCTTCGTCATAATCTTTGTGCAAAAATTCGACACCTATCGTAGTGGGAACATTGTCCGCAAATTTGCAGTACACGTAGCGATTCAAAATACACGTCTTGCCCGTACCAGAATTTCCCACAATAACGACTTTGTACATTTTACGAACAAACCAATGCTTTAAATAGACACTTGGGCGTTCCCAAAAAAAATATACAAAAGTAACACATTGTCCACTTTGTTCATGGGATTTATATGGTCCAAACCCACGAATCCATTAAAAGAATCGTCCAGGAGGACCGTCGCACCAACACACAGGAGATATCATTCTGATACCCAATTCGGATTTGGAAATTGTGCTCAACAATGACATATGGAAAGGCGTCGGAATCGCACTGTCACCTTTTAATGATTGGTACGACGGCGAAAAACGTGGCCAAGATATTGGTAAAAATGAAGTTGGTGGCTTCGGAAGAAAACGTTACGCCACAACACTTTTCCTCCGAGTCACCCTTTGGTGTACATTTACCCATGTAATAACGTATTTTTATATTCTTGGACAGATCAAACATTTATAATGTACTCGCATTTAAAATACTCTTAAGAATGTACTCTGCCAGTGTCTCACCGCCTATCATCAATGTCCCCGTGACCTTTAATTTATCGACCTTTAAATATTCTACTTCGCCACCTATCAAATTTTCAACATTTGGTTGGAGGGAGCCGAATTTTTTGATCCAAGTTTCAGTACTACTGGCACATGTTTTGCAAGAGGATTGCCCACGGTGATCTTGAAATTCACCATTGGCACATGTTTTGCAAGAGGGTTGGCCAATCTGATCTTGAAATTGACCGTCGGTACAGGTTTTGCAAGCAATTGATTCAGACGTTTGACGCGTTTGACCATTGTATTTGCCTGTACCACATGATGTGCAACTAGATTGCCCACTTTGAGCTTGATATTGACCACTGGCACATGGTGTACAAATTGATTGACCACTTTGAGCTTGAAATTGACCACTGTCACATGTTTTGCAAGAGGATTTCTCACTTTGATCTTGGTATTGTCCACTGGCACAGGATTTGCAAGATGTTTCATTTATTAGATCTTGGTAGGTGCCTGGTAGACAAGTCAGTGTGCAGAGACATTTGTGACCGCTGTTGCAGACGATGTTGTCGGTTTGGTTGTCGGCTTGGTTGAACCTCAATGTTGCCGGGAAGGCAGATAATAATGGAATTGAGTAAAAACACCCAGGAGGATAGTCCGAAGATGACATTGTGGCAGCAAACGTATCCCCCAAACCCAACACCACCGACACCGCTTCACACGCGGCGGCCGAGGTAATTTTACCCCAACCACCACCACTGTCGCCACAATTGCCACTCGTTATTTCCTTGTATATACCGAAACAACTTGATGCATCATCACTACCAGCACTACTGTAAGTACCACTGGCACATGTTTTGCAAGACGTTTGATTTGTTTGATCGCTGTACATCCCAGCAGGACAATGTTTACATGGCGACACTCCTGTTACATATGTTCCTGCAGGGCAAATATCATAATCGCATTTTGATGACCCATCATTACTGAATTTATCAATTGGGCAATTTTTACAAGATGTTTGGCCACTTTGATCTTGGTAGGTACCGGGTGGGCAAACAAGGGTGCAGAGACATTTTTTACCGCTGCTGCAGGCGACGTTTGGGTTGGCGGTGTTGAAGTACAGGGTCCCAGACCAAAAATAACACCCGGGAGGAGAGTGCGAATATGACTCAGTAACCACCGTCGTACCACCCCACCCCAACTCCGCCGCCCCCGCTTCACACGCGGCCGCCGAAGTAATTTTACCCTCACCACCACTGTCGCCACACTGGCCACTCGTCCGTTCCCTGCACCCTCTATTGTCGATGCATCTGGCGTCCGATGTAATTACCATGGGATTGACACAACCGTTGTTGCACAACCG
>Ga0115003_10002733_pt1 | contig 14370 bp, 26 predicted proteins | sample ArcticOcean_MG_C_7_FD_88736 | JGI IMG/M metagenome (GOLD analysis project Ga0115003, IMG submission 88736) | Marine microbial communities from western Arctic Ocean - ArcticOcean_MG_CB11_88 | ecosystem: Environmental > Aquatic > Marine > Oceanic | place: Arctic Ocean: Canada Basin | collected... | reverse complement strand
CTGTCGGACAAATAAAGGTAAAGTCTTTTGGATAAAAGTAAAATACTCTCCATCCTGAATAGTCACTGCTATTCTTTATTACTAATTCTTCCCCTTCAACCCCATTCATATGGAACGTAGGAAAGATTTCATTAACGCCTATCATTGTTTTCTCCTATTATATTCTTTTATAGTTTCAATTAATTTTTTATCCCAATCATCTCTATGTTCTATAAAGATCTGGTTTCCTTCATCACCAGCAATTGCTACTACCAAATTAGTAATAGGCATGCCAGTTCTTTCTTCCCACATAATTGCATATGCGGAAGCTTGCATAAAATAGTTTTCACACCATTCTTTCTTCTTAAATTTCTTGGATGTTTTCCAATCAATAATACTAAGTTTGCCATCCCAAATACCTACGCAATCTACTGTTCCAGCTAATCCTAAATGTGAGGAATATAACCTTGCTTCAACTGCATGGATTTTTGTTAAGTTTTTATCTATAATAGGTTGTATATCTTTAAAGTTAGATAATGCTATTAAATTGTCTTTAGCATAATCTTCTCCAACAATATATTTTTCTATCATGTCGTGAACTTTCGTCCCACGTGTAGCAGCTGTACTACTTATTCGATTGGCTTCGACCTCGCCTACGCGCTTGCGCCATGCCATTATAGCTGCTTTATTTAATATAGAAAGTACGGTTGTAACAGAATAGTATCTATTACCATCTGGGTCAGTATAATACCTACCAGACTTTTTTGTATGTTGTTCTAAATTAGTATTAATTTCTATTGGATCAAATTCTATCATGTGTTATCTCCATCCCGGTAAGTAACATCGTGCTTACGGAATTGTTTATTTGCATTTCGTTGAAAACTCCATTCAAAGAATCGATTTAAAATTCTACCAGGAATCATCAATAATTGGTTCAGCCTTTTCATAATTAAATCCTCTTTGTAATTCTACTGGATCAACACCAGCTCCAATGTATCTAAATCCTTTTTGAACTGTAGAAGGATTAACATGATCGAAATATTTATCGACATACCATCCTTTTTGTTCACAATAGAATTCTATTTCTTCATATGTTCCGTGACAATATTCTTGGAAATGTCCTTCTTCGTTATGCACTTTTGCATATTCTAATTTATCTATTTGACTCATCTATATTTTTAAAATTTGTAATGTATTCCGCACCTTGGTTATCATATTGGCATATTTCACACCATTCAAAATCATCATGGTCGCAAGCTTCCAAAAATTTAGCTTCTTTCTTTTCTTTTGACTTAGTCATAGCAGTAACCCATCCATCTGAGTTATCTTGCCACTGTTTATCATTACCTCGATCGATCATTTAGTATTAATTAATCCTCTATCTGCCGGAGGTAATCCAGATCTAATTCTATCTTGAACTTCTTTCCAACCATCGCCTGCAGTTTTTAATACTGCACCATCTGTGTTACTAATTATACTATTCTTAGATGTAGATATAAGTTGCGTAATGTTAGGATCTTTAACGTATTCCTCCATCTGGGCAATAGTCATTATTCTATCGATTTCTATTTCACCTGTTTCTAGGTTTTTAAAATCATACGTAGGCATTGAACCACTCCGGTTTATTTCTTTTTGTCCAAGCCATTTTAAAATTAACTTGTTTGGTTTCATAATATCTTTGATAGGATTCTATTGGACATGGAAGTTTGCACTGAGGCTCGTGTTCCATAGCCAATTTAAATTGTGTTTGATCTATCATTGGTATATTAGTTGGTAATTCTTTTAACATTATTCTAAGTTTAGCATCTGTTGCATGTACTCTGCCATACCTGTAGGTATATTCTTCGCATAAAGCGACAAAGTGTTCGTAATGCCAGTTGTAGTTTTCGTGGGATTCACGAGTCCAAACAGTACATGGATGATTCATATGAACTGCTTTATACATAACAGATTCTTTATTGTCATCGGGAAGTACCCAGTATTTGGACATTGTTTTTCCAGACTTGGAAGGTTTTCTTGTTTCGGAACCATCGAGCATACGATGGCAAGTAGATAGCATTTGCGCAGATTCTAAGATCATTTTAACAACATGCTTATCGCATTGTTCTTGTGCTGCTATTACCGGATTTTTATTTAATATAAAGATATTCATAATGTATATTATACCATAGTTTAAAAGGTTTGTAAACCCCTAAATCATTTCAATTATTGTTCTAAGTAGTAAAGCTACTCCAATGCCATTCAAAAGTATTAGAGCTCTGTCGTTCCATATGATACTAACTATTGACCATAAACTAACGCCGATAAGAGAAAATGTTACATCATAAAATGCGTAACCATCTACACCTCGAATCGACATTCCGCATAAGATAAAAAAACTAGCAATCCATTTAACATACCAATCAAGTGTATATTTTGGTGTTGCTGATTTAAATATTCTTTTGGAATTCGCGATCTCTTTTGGATCGAATTTTTCTTTAGCCATTTAGTTGCATTACTCCGTCGACGTAATTTTCTGCAGCGTTTTCTGCGTATTCTTCGTTATGAGTATACATTTCTCTTCTTTCTACCATAACGTTATTTTTATAAAATTCTACGTAGAAACCTTCGTAAGCTTGAAAGACTTTTGCCATTCTTTCTTCTCTTTGGTACATGTGTAATTCTGTGCTTGTTGTCATCATAATTGTGGGTTAGCCCTAGTATTACCAGGGCTTCCCCTAATAATCTATCCTCCTATTGTTTGTAATTCTCGAATGTGATGAGTTAGATTTATTGCTTTTTTTCCCATTCTAAAAGCTTTGCCATCTTTCCCTTTCTCCCTTAATCGCCTTTTATAGCGAAACGCTTCTCTTTGATCTTTCTTAAGTCGCTCGGATGTAATCATATCATCTCCCTTTGTTGTCGGTTAAAATTACATAATTAAGAGTTTATTTCATAGGCTTTTTCTCCTTTTTAGTTTTTGTTGTTGCTTTTTTAACTGCTTTAGGTTTATGAACCTTAACAATTAACCCTGGAAAAACCGAATTATAAAATTCAGGATCTAAATCTAGCTTTTTATCTTTTGCTAGACATAATAGATCTGATTCACTTGGATGCATCATTTCTAATACTCCAATGAATATTCCTTCTCTACGGACTGGATTTACTTGATTTCCAATTGGTCCTTTAAAGAAGTATTTAAATTGTTTGTGGGTTTTATATAAAGTTGAAGAGCTATATCCTATTGGAGCATCGTCTTTTTTATAAGGTGGTGTACCTTCTGGTAATAAAGATACTACGTCATCATCGCAAGCGACTCTAATAATATCTTTTAAAGCTGGGTGATTATGTTTTTGTAATACCGCAACTTTTTCTTTTCTGGTTTTTGCCTTTGATACTAATTCTAGTACTTCAGGGATTAATAATTTAGCCATTGTAAAATTCCTCTACGCATTCAATCAATTGATTGCATCGTTTGTTTATTAAGTAAGTCAATACCTTCATTCTTGGTGCAGGTTTTGTCTCGTTATATGTATTTATGATATTTTTTTGGATGGCTTCTGGGATATATTCAAAGTCTATTAATGTTTGATTTCTTTGGAAGTTTCTGTAAATATCATCACCCATTGATTCTCTTAAGTTGTCTAAGTTATTTATCCATTCATCGACTCTAGTTTGTCTTAATTGTGTTTGATGTTGTTCGGTTATAAAGGTATCATCTGGAGATAATATGTTAGGTATGCCATCGCCTGCGTCGCCGCGCATGATATGATTCCACTTATATGTTATAGGGTGTGGATTTGTAACAGCTTTCTTTTGTATTGGGCTAAATTGTTTTACGTTGTTAAATTTATGTAATTGAATAAAGTCTTTATCAGAGCTTATAATCATTACTGGTTCATGTTGACCAAACTCTTGGGTTTGATAGGTTAATGTACCAATGATATCATCTGCTTCGCATCCATCCATATGAATAACTTTCCATGGTAGATTAGCTTTAATCTCTTCTCTTACTTCATTCAAAGATTCGAATATAGAAGTCCAGTCTAAATCACTAGCTGATCTATTCTTTTTACGTGCTGCTTTATACTCTGGAAAGAAATCTTTTCTCCAGGTATTAAATCCATCACAAGCTAGAACCATTTGTCCATACTCTGCTCTATATTTTTTATTATACATACGCAAAGAATTTAGGATCATATGCCTAATTATATCTTTGTCATCTATCTTCTGTACTATTATATTGCTTAGTGCAATTTGGGAATAATCTACTATAATCATTAGTCTGTTCTCTCGCCTGTTCCCCAATCAATTACAACCGGAAAGCGGGGTATACCGTCTGGTGTTTTTTCAAAGTATCTACATGTAACCCAGGAAGGCTTTTCTTCTTGCTCGAGTAGTTCTTTTAATGTTTCAAAGTTACCTCTTACTCCACTCTTGAATTCTCTGCCATCGCCTAGTTCTAATCTAAAGTGTTTAGCATATCCTGCCCAGTTACCTTGACCTTCCATTACTTCTACCACGTTGAATTCTTCAGTGATAAATTCTTTTCTTTTAAGAAGATTCTTAGATCTTTTGTTTTCGTATGGAGCATCGTTTCTAACCATCTGGCCTTCATATCCATCTTCTGTATATTCTGAATACTTAGCATCTAGTTTGTTTTGATTCTTACAGAATGCAGTTGGTACTTTTTGTATACATTTACTATTTTTTATGTGGATATCAATGAACTGTAATCTATGCATAAGCGACCAGTCTGGAAACGTAGCATCGATACAATCATATATGTGATATTGAACTAGCTTATAGCACTCTTCTTTTTCTAGACTAGAAGGTTTTACCTTTCTAACTAAAGAAGTTATTTTATTAAAGTCTGCTTTTAGTTCGTGGTTATATAATTCACCATCTAATATAATTTCTGGGTATTGATCAAACACTGGTTTTAAAGTTTCGTGTATGTGATCACAAGTGGTAATAGCTTTACCTGCCCTAGTATATAATCCATCTATTCTAGCAATACATCTAATACCGTCTAATTTAGGTTGGCTATAGCCATGGTCTTGTGGTAACTTAGTATAATCTCTTGCTAACTGTGGTTTAAATTTATCGTATGAATCTATCTGAGATATATTTTCAAAGTATTCTGCTTCTAATTTTATATCCCATTTAGCTTTAGCTTCTGCCATAGCTTGTTCTTCATCCGTGGTAGCATTAGATCTACCTACGTTTTTAGCAGTAGATTTATTCCATCCACTCTCTACTAATTTGCCATTAACAATTCCAGAAACAGTTCTTATCCCTGGGTTAATTGGTCCCATATATTGAATTGTCCATTCGCGGACATTTTTATTTGAATCTCTTTTAAAGAGGGTTGGTAAACTGTGAATCATATATTACTCCTTATTTTAATATAGGTACTATTATACCATAGTTTAGGTCGTTTGTAAACCTTTTTTTGCATTGTTCACGTGATTGTGACGAAACTCTAGTCATCATCTTCTTCTGGGTTTAAATCGAAATCTGGTATAAATTCTATCTCGCAGTCATCACCGAAATCTAATTCAAATTCGGTATTTGGTAGTTGAGCCATCTGCTTAATTTTAACATAAAGCTTATCTAATGATCTTTGTAATTCGTGGGGTATTTCTATATGTCTTAATAACATTGCATTTATTAAATTTGTTACAACATATAGATCTCTTGATTCTTGTTCTTTCTCGTCAAAGAAGTTTGCATCTGAAAAGTAATCTGATGTTTCTACTATCTCTTCGACTAATACATCACATAAGTGCTGGGATAACCCATTGCATTCATCTGATGCTAATGCAATCATCTCTTCTGCTTGTTTTTGTGTGACTTGTTCCGGGGTAGGAAATTGAATGATATTATCTTTTTTTGTCATAGGTGTATTATACCATAAAACAAAGGGGATGTAAACCTTTTATTTCAATATGTTTACACTATTTGAACCTAGTCTAATGTTTATTATACCGTTATAATAATCATCTCTAAGTAGTACTTCATGATCAAATTGGAGCTTAGCTTCCATATAGGCTAGTTCACCTTTCATCTTACCAATATAAAGTATCTCTCTGTGGAACTTATCTAATCCTATTTCAGCTATATCTTCTGTAAGGTTCTTAGAAGAACCACAATACTTACGCCAATCAGATTCTATTATTGATCTTCTCTTTCTTGTTTTACCTTTTAAAGGTGGGAGAGTTTTTTTACTCCAAAAGAATTTCTTACCAATATACTTTTTGTCGTTAACCGTGTTAGTTACCTGATAGATAAATCCGTACATCTTTTCAGGTGCGAAGTCTTCTGGTGGTACGAATGTTTTACCTTTATATATCCAATCCATAATAGTATTTATGAATCAAATAAAAGCTCCTCTTCGTCGGATTCTATCTCTGGAGTTTCTCCACACATTGGGCAGTAAATAGGAATGACCTGATCATCCTCCACTTTTATCACTGTACGGTTAAAGCAGAATTCGCAGTCGATTGTATGCTCCACTAGTCTATACGCTCAGAGAGCTCAGTATATCCACCGCAATATTCACCATCGATATTAATCTGCGGGAATGTTCTTGCAAATGGAAACTTTTCTAATAAATCTTCTTTTGTAAAATCCTTACCTAAACTTTTGTATGTGTATTCTAATCCTTTTTTCTGGCAGAGTTGTATTGCTCTATCGCAAAAAGGACATGGTTCTTTTCCGTATATTTCTATCATGTTATTCTTCCTTCTAAATATAAATTTATTACTCCAAAAGATGCTAGCATTAATCCAAATACACATACTTGAATTACTGACGCCCAAAATATTTGTTTCATTGGGTGTACTTCTACTAATCTTTCTATTAAATCTTCGCTAGGCGCTAGGTTAACTATCTGTAATACCTTTTCTTCTGTTGATTTTTTCATTCTGTTTGGGGTTTTCCCTGTTTAGCCATGTATTCTCTATGAGTAATTCTTTTCTCTTTCATAAACTCTACGTTAGCATCTCTTATTTTCTTATTCATTTTTTCCGAAGCTGTTAATTTTTTCTTCACAACTCCAACATTGATAACGTTTGTGGATCAGCATCTTGCTTAACACCACCGGTGATATAAGATGTTATTTCTGTTTCTTGTGGAGCAACTTGTACGTTACCACCACCGATCCATTTCTCGGTCCAGGGTAATGGATTTAATTTTTGTACTGAGTACGGGCAAGGTATACCTAAAGCTCTCATACGCTTACATCCAATCCATTCAATATAGTCACAGAGTATTTGTTCGTTTAATCCAATCATTGAACCATCTTTAAATAAAAACTTAGCCCATTCTTTTTCTTGTTCGATAACTTTTACAAATAAAGCTGTTGCTTCTTTCTCTGTTTTCTTTTGTACCTTAACAAAGTCTGGATCTTCTTTTAATAGATTTTTAATAATAGTTGTGGTTGCTGCAAGATGAACGTTCTCATCTCTTGCAATAAACTTAATGATCTTAGCATTACCTTCCATCTTTTTAAGTTCCGCGAACGCCCACGAGCACGCGAAGGATACATAAAAACGTATACCTTCTAATGCATTCGCTGATAGCATACACATCCACAAAGCTTGTTTGTGTTGCATTTTATTTGTAGCTGAATTATTACAATCAATTAGGTCATCATAGTATTGTGCTATGTCATTTCCACATTCTAATATTTCTTTTACATCAAGCATACCGTCAAATACGGTGGACGGATCAGGGTATACGTTTCTTATAATGTGCGTATAAGATCTGCTATGAATTGTTTCAAAGAATGACCATGTCTCAATCCAGTTCTCTACTTCAGGTAAAGATGCTATAGGTAAAAACGCTAGGTTTGGTGCTCTTCCTTGAACACTATCTAGTAGTATTTGTCTTTTAAGATTAGATGTAAATATATGTTGTTCGTGTTCTGTTAGATTATTAAAATCTTTTTTGTCTTTTGATACATCAACCTCTTCTGGTCTCCAAAAGAATCCTAATTGTTTTTCAGTGATCTTATCTAGGGTAGGATATTTTAAAATATCAAACCTTTGTATGTCGACCGATTCGTCAAGAAACATATTCTTTTCTAAGTGTGATTTTTTATTTTTCTGTAGTATCATATTTTACAGCTTTCGCAGTCCTCGTCATCTTCAATGACTGTTTCGAGGTCGGGAAGATCTTCTTTCATCTCTCCGGATCCATCATGTGTGTTAAAATAGTATAGTTGTTTTAAACCATACTTGTAAGCTGTCACTAAATCATTAATCATTATTGACATTGGTATCTTATTATCCTCGTAGTGTTCAGGATTATAAGATGTATTAACAGATATACCTTGATCGATATATTTCTGTAATATAGCACAGATTTTTAAGTAACCTTCTGGAGATTTTTGATCCCACAATAGGTCATACTTATTTTTAAGATGAGCAATTCCTGGCACAACCTGAGCCATGATACCATCTTTACTCTGTTTGTAACTAACTAATGCACGTGGTGGTTCTATACCATTTGTACTATTAGAAATTTGTGCTGATGTTTCTGCTGGCATTAATGCCATTAACGTCGAGTTACGAATACCATATTTTTTGAGGTTAGTTCTAAGCTCTTCCCACGGTAATCTTTCTTTGCGTTCTACTAAATTATCTATCGCACTCTTATATGTATCGATTGGCAACACTCCAGACGCGTATTTTGTCTCATTATTTTTACTTATTTTGCCTTTTTTCTTAGCTAGCTTATTAGAAGCTTTAATTAAATAGTAAGACCATGCTTCTGCATATTCATCTACTATCTCAAATGCACTTTCATCGTATTTTAATCCTCTCTTCGCTAGGAAGTAAGCAAGATTTATAATACCTATACCTAATGGTCTTCGAGCCATAGTAGATAGTTCAGCAGCTATAATTGGATAATCTTGATAATCTAAAAGCTCATCTAAACCTCTTACGGCTAAATTACAATACTTTTTAAATTCATGCGGGTGATTAATCAATCCCCAGTTTATAGCGCTAAGAGTGCATAAGGATATTTCTCCATTTGGATCATCGTATGACTCTAAGGGTTTAGTTGGTAGGTCGATTTCACAACAAAGATTACTCATTCTGATAGGAGCTAACTCTGGTATAAAAGAACCATGCTCATTTGCATGATCTACATTCATAATATAAATTCTACCAGTATCTTTTCTTTCTTGTAATAAAGATTGGAATACTTCTAATGCTGGTAATACTTTCTTTCTAATACTATAAGCACGTTCATACTTTTCATATAATTCTTTAAACTTGTCTTGATCTGCATAGAATGCATCGTATAGTCCTGGTACATCTTTTGGATCAAATAATGTTATGTTACCACCAGAGATTAATCTCTCGTACATTAGTTTATTTAGTTGGAAAGAGTAATCCATATGTCTAACTCTATTCTCTTCTGTACCTTTGTTATTTTTTAATACAATTAAATCTTCGTATTCATAATGCCAAATAGGTAAGTATACGGTCGCTGCGCCCCCGCGTACGCCACCCTGTGAGCATGATTTAACAGCAGACTGAAAGTATTTAAGGAAGGGAACTAAACCCGTATGAACTATTGAACCATCGCCTACACGCGCACCAGCGGCTCGTACGGAGCCCGTACCGATGCCTATGCCTGCTTTCTTAGAAATATATTTAACTATAGAAGTGCTCGTTGCATTAATACTATCTAATGAATCGCCTGATTCAATAAGTACACACGACGAAAATTGTCGAGTCGGAGTACGAACCCCTGCCATAATCGGAGTCGGTAGACTGATATAGAACTGGGATATAGCATCATAATAATCTTTAACATATTTTAATCTCCCTTCATCGTATTTGTGAAATAGGGTTGCTGCGATCATCATATAAAGGATCTGTGGAGTTTCGTAAACAGCCTTTGTAGATCTGTCTTGAACTAAATACTTACCTCTAAATTGTTCCATGCCAGCAAAGGTAAAGCTATCATCACGATCGTGTTTAATATAACCATTTAATTCTTTTAGTTCATTTTCTGTATAGTAATCTAATATAGCAGGATCGTAAACTCCTAGCCCTATATTTTTATCGATTACTTTTTTAAGATCCCAGGGTATATAATCGCCGTAAACTTCTTTTCGAAGCTTATAAGAGATTAGCCTTGCAGCTACTATTTGATAATTAGGTGTATGTTCTGAGATTAATTCAGCAGCACTCTTAATTAATAGTTCGTGTATATCATAGGCTGGGATTTTATCATAGAGTTGTATATTGGCCTTGAGTTCGATTTCTGACATTGACACGCCAGTAATTCCTTCCACTGCCCATAGAAGTACTTTATGTACTTTCTCTAGATCAAATTGTTGAGGTGTTCCATCACGCTTGGTGACATTGATTTGCATTACATTTATTCCGTTCATAAGACTATATTATACCATACTTTCACCGGAAAGTATACTCTTTATTTTTGTTTTTTTCTTCTTTTTTCTAGAGCTTCAATTCTATCTATCAATGGTTGATAGTCATCAAATCCGTCTAAACCACACTTTGGATGTGCGATGCTTTCTAAGTAATCTAATCTTTCTGCTATTAGCGGATAGTCTTTTCTAAACTTGGACTCTGTTCGAGCAAGTTCAAGGTCATGTTTTTCAGCAAAGTGATCCATAAAGCGATCTACTTTTAATTGAAACCATATACCGACATTTGAATCCTTAAACCAGTTATAGAAAGAGCTTCCGATAACTGAACTTAAAATAGACTTAAGTGATAAGATTAAAAGAAAGTACACAATTACTTAACCTTTGAAAGTTTTGTAATTGCTTTTACATAGTTTGGCATTCCGTGATCTACTATACCATCAAAGAATTTCCATCTCTTCCAAGAGTTAAGCATACCTGTCCATAGATCTTTCCATGTAGGTTTATCTTGTTTAACTCCATCTGCATTAAAGTAAATCATTTCACCGTGATGTACGAATCCTAACCATGCTGGTGGAATTCTACATACAATGTCATTATTATTCATAAATCTTAAATGTGGGCATTTGATATTTCGAATGAATTTATGTCCACCAACTCTTGGTGATCCAAACGTAAATAGTTCTTCTGGTTGATATCTAGTAGCAGCGATTGTTGCCATTGCTGCACCTAGTGAATGTCCTGTAATATAAACATCTTTTCTAACCTTTAATTGGTCGTTATGTTCTAATTCTGCTAGGATATCCATCCATAAATCATTAACTTCTTGTTGGAAACCACCGTGAACTTTGCCGCCTGCTATAGCTGAATTCTTAACAACTGTAAGATCTGCCATTACATCGTTTAACTTAGATGGTTCAGTACCTCTAAAGGCAAACCATAGATCATTTCTATCTTTAACTACTAGTACTTCTGCACCATCGTTCGATATAAGTTTACACCATGGAAATCCCATTTTCTTACAGATTACTTTAGCTTGTGCTTCTGTCTTATATGCTGCTGCAGATAACTTAGCAGCTACTAAAGCTCTTTCCATTTGGCTCTTACTGTCTTTCATTCTTGTTGTCATTGTTTTACCTTTGCTTGGACTCCAACGCCCGCTTGATCTCCCTTAGGAGTTTTAATTGTCACATTACGATAGTATACTACCACTTCTTGAACTTCTCTAATATACCTACGAAGCTCTTGCATATTGCCGCTCATAACTTCATAATCGCCAATTGATATAGCCATAAAGACTATGTCACCATTATTTAATTTCTTATTGTTCTCTAAGAATTGATCTAAATAAGAATAATCTTCAGGCCATTCTGGATTTTCTTTTCCATTCTTACAAACTCGTACAGGTTTACCATCTTCTTTTAGTAACCCATCAGGATGATCTTCTTTTTCTCGAGCTCCTGGTTTGTCTGGATCTGTATCGCTATTCTTAATACATAAGTTAGCTATTGGTGCAGTTGACACCACGTTCCATTTTATATCATTCAAATCAATACCACGCGGCATTGCTGGTTGAATTATATTAATCTCTATCGGCTTGGAACTAACCTGTATAGGTTTAACTCCGAACGTTGAACAACTAGTTGTTAGGATTAATATCGCCGGAAGGATCGTCAAGCGAGTCCAGTTCGCGGCTGTCATTTTCGATTGTGTCAAAAACATTTTTTGTACCTCTATTCACTTTGGTTTCTAATAAACCTGGTTTTGCTATTGCTAATTGGTTTAAATTATGTCGTTTAAAAACATCCATATATCTATTCTTTTCAGCTTCTATTTGAGCATTTTTATTCATCATTTGATTTAGGCTTTCACCTTGTTTCTCATACGATTCTCTCATCGCATCCATAGCTTCCTCTTGTTGAGTGATAGCTACTTCTAATTGCATATTATTAAAGGTAAGAGTTTGGTTTTCGCTGTATAGCCACCAACATCCTAAACCTAGTACTAATATTATTGCTATGAAAAATTGTTGCATATTATATCTCCGATTTCAACATTGTTTCTGTCATGTAATCCATAGGTGTAGCTGCATTTAGTTCCACGTATGTACCATCCATTGTTTTAAATTTCATGTGTTTAGGTCCTTTCTTGTAAAATTTACGAACTTGAAAAGACTTAATTAATACATCAACCACTTCGCCTTCGCTATTATATTTAGTGTGGGTTACATGTAGGTGTTGATGATTCTCGAATAGAGAAAGTGTGAAACGCCAGACTCTGGCTAGAAAGGATCCAATCCATAATAAAACTTTTTTGACCCATAACAAAACTTTTTTCATTTTATACCTTGTTCTTAGCTGATTCTCTTGCTGCTCGTTTTGCCATAATTCTTTCTACGAATCTACGACCTTCTTTTGTACGACCATCATATGAATTAGCTTTTTTATGCTTCTTGTGTTTATCTTTCGGCATTGCATCGGATGGCATAGAAACACCACCGCCACTTACTGAATTGGCTGCTGCATCTTCCCATTGTTGGCAATACTGACTAAATGTTCTTCTCATCTTTTTATGTCCTCATTAGTTATATATAACTTTTGATTCGTTGATATGTGTTTAACTTCGTAAATGTTTACTCCCCAAACAGAATCTGATGGAGCTGTAAAGTCATTCACTATTACTTTTGAATTTGTTTTTGCAATTGGCTCACCGGTTGAAGGTGATACCATGTCTTTTGTTAGTACATACGTACCAGGATTTAAATATCCTTCTTTAATAAACCAAGTACTTTCGGTTATATCATTTTCGAATTCGCTATCTAAGGCTTTCTCTAGCATTTCTTTTATTTTCTTTTCGGACATACCTGTATGTTCCTTAATTAAAAATAAAGCTGCTGCAAATGAACCGAATTTACTTTTACCGCCTGGTACCATTTGAAGTAATCTTTTAATATTAAATACTAATCTATGAAAAATAGTATAGGCAGATTTCTCTTCGTTTGTTTCTAGCTCTTTGGCTTTCTTTATATTCCTACCACGCTTATCAACAATACCTAGTTTAAATGCTTCGAGCTTTTCCCACGGCGTGACAAGAAGCTTTAGAAACCTAAAGGCATATCCTAAATCTGCTGCTCTCGACATTATTCCCATTATATTGCTCTTAACCTCTCTATAATTAATGGATCCAACGATACTTCTACCTTTTCATTTTCTGGTAGATAGTTTAAAAATACTAAGAAAGGTTTAATATAGTGCCAGTATTCTGGCTGTATTTTAAACCACATCATGCGGTTCGCAGCCTTAATTCCAAAAACATTGTATAATACAATAATATGATTCAGGATTAATCTCTCTTGGAGATCTTCTGCTTCTTCATACCGTCGTAATAATCTCTTAAGGTATTTAAACCTAGACAGATCTTCATCAAATTCTGAAGGATCTGTACATTCAGGATTATTATAATGTTTGGCTGCGAACAGTTTAAAGTTCTTAGCATTTAGCTCTTCAAATATTTTCATCATGTAACTATCTATAATAGCTTATTTGGTCTTATTTACCACCCCAATTATCTGAGAAATCATTTTTAAAGTTACCGAATGATTTTAATTTACCTAGATCTTTGACCATATCATCTAAGTTAACATCATCTGCAGATTTACCTTTTGGTAGATCTGGGTTCTTACCTGGAAATCCTGGAAAGATATCTATTGCAAACTCAGAATCAAAATCTCCAACCTTAAAGCCATGTTCTTTTGCATGGTTTTTAGGTCCAACTAGAACTTCTTCTTCTTTGAATCTCATTCCTTGTTTCTTAAGATGTTTTTCTACTATTTTTAAACCAGTTTTAATATCTTTAATAACTGCAGGAGTTTTATTATCATCATGCATAGATTGTTGGTTTAATTTAAACTTTCCAGAAAACCCAGTTAAATGCATTCCTTTAAAAGGAGCCTTAGGTAGACGCATGCTTTCAGTTATATTTCTTATTTCTGTAAATGT
>Ga0115003_10002731_pt1 | contig 14376 bp, 12 predicted proteins | sample ArcticOcean_MG_C_7_FD_88736 | JGI IMG/M metagenome (GOLD analysis project Ga0115003, IMG submission 88736) | Marine microbial communities from western Arctic Ocean - ArcticOcean_MG_CB11_88 | ecosystem: Environmental > Aquatic > Marine > Oceanic | place: Arctic Ocean: Canada Basin | collected... | reverse complement strand
TGCTCTTAAAAATTTAGGAAAAAAAGTTGGAATACTCGATGCTGATATTTTTGGACCATCTTTACCGAAGTTAATTGGTAAAAATATAAAACCTGAAACAGAGAATGGTAAAGCTATAGTCCCTATCGATAGTTACGGCATTCAGTGTATGTCGATGGGATTTTTAGTCGGAGAAACAACGCCAATGATTTGGAGAGGACCTATGGTCATAAGTGCAATTAAAACTTTAACAGAAAAAGTGTTGTGGAAAGATCTTGATTATATAATTGTTGATATGCCTCCAGGAACTGGGGACACACAACTCACATTTGCTCAAGATATAATGGTAGACGGTGCAATCATTATTTCAACACCTCAAGATATGGCATTACTAGATGTAAAAAGAGGTATTCAAATGTTTGATAAAACAAAAATTAAAATAATTGGATTGGTAGACAATATGAGTTTTTTTAAGGGTGATGATGGAAAAAAATATAAAATTTTCGGAGATGGTGGAGTTGAAAAAACTGCTAAAGAATTTAGTAAAGAATTTTTAGGTAAAATTCCACTCCATCAAGATCTAAGAATTGCATCAGATGAAGGTCGACCCTTAACTCATTCTTCTCCTGAACACGAAGTATCGTTATTGTTTAAAGATATAGCTAAGAAAGTATCTGAAAAATTTATATAGTTTTTTGTAGTTCTAAAACTTCCATTAATTCATTCCACTCTCTTTTACCAAGACCAGAATCTTCATACTTAACTTCTTTGCCGCTTAGCATGGATTTAATTATTTTAAGTCCTTTTCCAGAAATATGTGCTGCACCAACTCTATAATCTAAAAATGCGGAGTGCGTGATAGGTACCCACTTTTTAACTGTTTCTAGCATAGCTTCAGCATAAACTCTAATTTCATATTGTGCATGACTATCTGCTCTTAAAAATAAAAAATTTAATAAATTTAATAAATCAGTTTTCCAATACCACTGTGTGTAAGAGTTTAGGGTTAGATTCATTCTCGCAAGTTCTCTGGCTAGACCAGATTTTTTTTCATCTATAACTGTTCCGTCAAATCTTTCGTTAAGCATTTTTTCATAATTTCCGTAAGTTTGAGTTGCGTCATCTTTTAAAATTTGAAGAACTTCATCTGCTTGATCTCCAGTAATCAACTCTCCCCTACCTTGTCTGTTGATAGTGGATTGTGCTGATAAATGTTCTTTGTCAGGCACATAAAATTCTTTATCTAAAATTGAATATCGGGCTGAATATTCATTAACATTTGCAGTTCTATGTCTTATCCATTGTCTTGCTATAAAGATCGGAAGCTTTACATGGTACTTTATTTCACACATCTCAAAAGGAGTAGAGTGCCAATGTCTCATTAAATATTTTATCAACCCTTCGTCTGTTGAAACTTTTTTTGTTCCTTTGCCGTAAGATACACGGGCTGACTGAACAATAGAGCTATCATCGCCCATGTAATCGACCACTCTTATAAAGCCGTGATCTAAAACTGGAATTGCGACATAAAGAATTTTCTCTAATTCAGGAGACGTTACTCTTTTAGTAGCATTTTTTTGTGCTTGTTGATCGGCAATTTCTTGTTTTTGCTCTTTTGTTAGTTTCATTTTGAATAAATTTATTGAATCTCTTAAAATTGTTTTTATATTATTAATTTCGATTTTCCAACCATGACGATGGGTGAGTTTCGTAATAACTGCAATGAACGTGCAGGCCACGCACACGACCCTTCCTGTTTACAACTTATGGGGGTGAATTAAATTTTAGAGTATGGTAACAAATATAAAAAACTTATGAATTTTGGAATCAAAGCAAAAAATGCATTAGTAACGGGGGGTGCTAATGGCATAGGAAAATCTATAAGCGAAGGGTTAGCAAATGAAGGTGTAAATGTTTTTTTTACATCTAGGTCTCAAAAAACAATTGATGGAATGGAAAAGACTCTTCAAAAATATCATACAAAATGTAAAGGAATTAAAGTAGATTTTTCTAATAAGAATTCTTTAAAAAAATTTTTAAACGTAATTAAAAAATTAAAAATTGATATTCTGGTAAATAATGCCGGACATACCCTTGATATCACTGACCCCTATTGCGATATAAGTGAGTGGCAAAAATTAATGAGAGTAAATTTTGAAACACCAGTACAGATAGTGAATGCAGTTGTGCCTTATATGAAAAAAAAAAAATGGGGAAGGGGAGTTAAATTAAAATTTTGGGCTGGGCTTGAAAAAATGGGCCCAGTTACTTACCCCGTTTCTAAAGCAGCTCTTACTGCCTATACAAGAACAATGGGAAGAATATTGGCTACTGAGGCCAAAAATATTGTGATGTCCGCTGTGTTCCCAGGTGTTGTTGTTACCAAAGGCGGTCATTGGGAAAAAATTATAAAGACTAATCCCGGGCATGCAAAGAAATATTTAAAGGAAAGATGTCCGCTAGGTAGATTTGGAGAAGTTGATGAAATAAGTCCTGTAGTGATTTTTTATTGTTCTCAGCTTGCTTCGTTTAGTCATGGAGCAATCGTTCCAGTTGATGCTGGCCAGTCTAGACATTTCATGACCCACAATTACTTAACATAATGAAACTCACAGATGCACTTGCGTTAATTTTAAAAGAAAACAACATAAAGAATGTTTTTGGTCTTCAGGGAGGGGCTGTGGTTCATATTTTTGATTCTTTAGAAAAATATAAAATTGATGTTACTTATACGCATCATGAGCAGGCAGCCTCTTTAGCTGCGGTAGCAAATTCAAAAGCTACTGAAAATATTGGTTGTGCTGTTGTTACTACTGGTCCAGCATGTACAAATGCAATGACTGGACTTTTGTCAGCATGGCAAGATTCTGTTCCGTGTTTATTTATAAGCGGGCAGTCAAGAAGCAACCATACATCCTATAATAAAAAAGTAAGGCAGACTGGAACGCAGGAGGTAAACATATGTGACGTTGTTAGACCAATCACCAAGTATACCCGTTTTATAAAAAAAAAAGATGATTTCATAAAAGAAGTAAGAAAGGCATTGGCAATTGCTATTAGTGGTAGGCCAGGACCTGTTTGGTTAGATGTTCCATTAGATATTCAGTGGTCAGAGATTAGTTATACAAAAAAAAATAAAATTTTAAAAACTCAACAAAATACAAAAATAAATAAATCAAAAATAAATAATTTTTATAAGCTATGCAGAAATTCAAAAAAACCATTACTTCTAATGGGTTTTGGTTGTCGTTTATCAGATCCTAAAATTAAAAATTTAGAAAATTTTATTAAAAGAGAAAAAATTCCATTTGTAACCACATGGAATGCTAAAGATTTTTTTCCCACAAGTCATAATTTAAATTTGGGCACTATCGGAATGAGTGGTCAGCGAGGAGCCAATAAAGCTGTTTTTAATTCAGATTTAATAATATGCATAGGTTCTCATCTTTCAATTCCGCATACAACGACTTTATATAAAGATTATGCCAAACACGCTAAAAAAGTAATAATAAATATAGATAAAAATCAGTTAAAAAATTTAAATATCAAATTTGATTTAAAAATTTGCGCTGATATAAAAAAATTTTTATTATCACTAAAAAATAAAAAATTATTTAAAGAATTAGAATGGAAAAATTTAGAATATTTCAAAAAAATTAATTGGTATGAACCAAAAAGAGGCAAAAAAATAAATTCAGATTTTTTTATCAATAGACTAAGTAGGCTATTACCTGAAAGATCTTGTATTGTTGTGGATGGAGGTGGAACAGCTTTGTATAGTGGCTTCCAGAGTACAATTGTAAAAAAGAATCAAAGAGTTATTTGTTCTTCTGCAATTTCTTCAATGGGTACAGGTCTAGCAGAATCAATAGGCTGTTTTAAAAGCGGTAGATTTAATAAGATAATTTGTATTATAGGTGATGGTAGTTTTTTAATGAATATTCAAGACTTAGAAAATATCAAACAATACAAAATGAATGTTTCTATAGTTTTAGTTAATAATAATGGATATCTTGCAATAAGACATACTCAAAAAGAGTTCCTTAAGAAAAGATATTACGGCACAAAACCAGAGGGTAAATTGACTATGCCAAATTTTAAATCTGTTATACAGGCTTTTGGTTTAGGCTATATAAAGGTAGAAAAGTATAATCAGGTTGATAAAGCGATAGATTTTATTTTAAATAATAAAGCTCCAAAAGTATGTGAAATTATTACAGAACAGAATCAATCTTCTCTTTTTAAACAAGGTTATAAAAAAATTGAAAAAGGAAAATTTCAGCCACAAACTTTGGAAGAGATGCATCCATATTTTGAAAAATCAGTATCTAATACGAATAATTAAAAAACTATAATTAATTAATTAAAAAGATTTACAAAAGAATAATAATTGTTATTCTTTACTGCCTTAAAAAAATAATGACTTTAAAAAATAAAGACTTTATATCAATTAAACGATGCGATGTGTGTCGTACAAAAAATCAAGAATTAATATTTAAAATAAATAAATTTCCATTAACTGGGATATATTCAAAAAAAGGTGTCAGCTTAAAAAAATTTGATAATCAATTTTTGATTTGTAAAAAATGTGGTCATGGTCAATTAAAAAATCAAGTTGACCCGATTTATTTATATCAAAAACAATATGCTCATAGAACTTCAAAAAGTCCTCTGGCTGTTCAAATGAACAACGACTTTAAGAAAAAATTATTTAATATCATAGGAAATAGAAAATTTAATTGTGTATTGGAAGTTGGTTGCAATGATTTATTTTTAGCAAAAGAATTAAAGAAACACTCAAAAAAAGTTATTGGTATTGATCCCATATGGGGAAAAGAAGTTAAAAAAATTGATAATAAAGTTTCAGTAGTAGGAGGTTTTATTAATGATAATCTTGCAGTTGAAAAAATTAAATCTTGCGTGAAAGAAAAAAAAATAGATTTAGTCGTATCTAGTCATACTTTTGAGCATGTAGACAATGTTAGAGATAGTTTAGAAAAAGTACTAAAGCTGGTTGATGATAACTGTCTATTCGTAATAGAAGTACCAAGTCTTGACTCAATTGTTAGAAATCAACATTATGATCAAATTTTTCATCAACACCTGCATTATTTCTGCGAATCATCAATTAAGAGATTGATACAAGATCTTAATTGCACATTTCTAAACATTGATTACAATTATCAAATTTGGGGTGGCAACGTTGCTTTTGCTTTTGTTAAGAAAAAATCAAAATTAAAGAAAACTACTAATAGTTATTTTAATACTAATCAGATTAAACAAGACTATAAAAGTTTCAGAGAAAGATGCAAAAAAATTATAGATTATCTAAAGAATCAAAAAAAACCTATTGTAGCTTTTGGTGCAGCTCAAATGCTACCAATATTGGCTTATCACTCTAAATCTAATTTTTCTTTTTGTAGCTACCTTTTTGACGATAATAAAAATATTCATAATAGATATTTACCATTGGTTAAGTTGAAAATTCAAAAGCCAATAGAAAGTATTTTAAAAAGCTCTTTTGTGCTGATTGCTGCAAATGAAATGGTCAGACAGATTTTTAATAGATTACAAAAAGTTAATCCGCTAAGAATAATCACTTGGCATAATGATTTTTAGTTAGAACAAACTGAAAAATACAAGATATAAATACCATCATTTACTTCCTGTAATCCTTCTGCCAATTTACTACGTTTTATCGTTTGTATTTTTTGGTGAAATGATTTTCCCTATTCATGACAGTTTAGAGGCTGGCCCTGTATTCGATAGCATTATTGCAAAAATATATAGGGGCTCTTTTGATAGTTATAATGTTTTATTGTCTGGTGAATATAAATGGTTTTATTTAGAAGAAATCTTATTTCCAGTAAACATATTGCACTTAATTTTCAAATTAGAAGACTTTTTATTATTTGAAGATCTTTTTAAAAAACTTTTTGCTTATTGGACGTTTTATTTGATGTCAAAAAAAATGATAAAAAATAAATTAACTAGCTCACTCGGTGCTATTTTTTATACTATAATTATAAATTCAAGTCCTTCAATCGTAGGGGTTGGCTATGCGATCCCTGCATTACCATATTTATTTTATCTGTTAAATTATAAAAATAAATTAAACACGAAACATATTTTTTTTATTTTTTTAATTGGATTAAATAGTTCATTAATTCATGACTACTTAGCTATTTGTTTATTATTGCCATTAGTGTTTCTTTTAAAATCAAAAAATATCAATTTAAACATATTGGCTAAATTTTTCTTGACTATTTCAGTTTCTATTTTCTTAAGTGCGATGCCAATATTTATTGCGGTGATACAAGAAGTCTCGCATCGAAAAGATTTCATTGGTCCTTCATATTTAGAATATTTAAGTTCTTCAATAAAGAATATATTTAATATTTATAACTTTGATGATCTTTATATTTTTCGAACTCCTAAAATCCTCCTTTGTTATTTAATATTTACAATAAGTTTATTTTCAAAAAATAAAACAATTTATAAAATAATAGGATTTATTTTAAGTATATTTTTTTTTAAAGTTTTATTTGGTTCCAACTTAGTGGTTGAAAATTTATTTAATGATTATTTAAAATTTTTAAAAGGATTTAACTATACGCGTATGGATAAGATCTTCCCATTTTTGTTTGGAATATTGTTGATTTTAAATATTTCAAAACTTAAAATTCAATATATTAAAAATATTTTAATATTTTTTTTAATTACTTCGGTTATTTCTTTGCAGGTAGCTCTACCTGTTTTAGAGTATGTTAAATTAAGTTTAAAAAACCAGCTTAGTTCTACTAATCAGTTAAAGGCTAAGGAGATGATTTCCAAAAATCAATACTTAGATTTTTTTGAATTTATTTCAAATAATACAAATCTTAAAAACTTCAGTCCTACTTTAAAGTTTACGAGCGATAAATCTTTTAAAAATTATTATAGATTTATAGATTACAGCAAAATAAAAGATTTAGTAAAAATCGATGCTGTTGTGTCTCTCGGCATTAATCCAATGATTGCAGCGATGAATGATATAAAAATTATTGACGGTTATTACGGTTTTTATCCTAAGGACTATAAAATCAGATTTAGAAAAATAATTAAAAAAGAATTAGACAAAGATGAAGCAATTAAAGAATATTTCGATACCTGGGGCAATAGGTTATTTCTATTTTATAATGATAAGAATAATTTATCTTTAAATTTTAACGCTGCAAAAGATTTAGGTGCTAAATACGTAATCTCCGCATTTGAAATTAAAAAAAATGAACTTAAAGAAGTATGTATTTCTTGCTTTCAATCTAAAAATCTGTTCCTTTATCGAATTTACTAAACTTCATAAACTCATAATGAATAAAAATAACAAAATTCTTAATTTAGAAGAGTTAAAATTAATAAAAAAAAAACTTAAGAATAGAAAAATTGTTTTATGTCATGGTGTGTTTGATTTACTTCATGTTGGTCATGTAAACTATTTCAAAGCTGCAAAAAAATTAGGTGATATTTTAATTGTGTCTATTACAAATGACGAGTTTGTAGACAAGGGGCCAGGAAGACCGGCTTTCAAAATAAATGACAGAATTAACTTTTTGAATGAAATTACTAGCATAGATTATCTTTTCACAAATAGTGAACTTACCTCTGAAAAAGTTATTTTGAACCTTAGGCCTGATTTTTACTGTAAAGGATCGGATTATTCCAAAACAAATATTTCATCAGACTTAAAACTTAAAAAAGAATTAGAAGCTTTGAAAAAAGTTAAAGGTAAATTTAAAATTATTAAACAACCTAGCTACAGCTCAAGTAGATATATAAATATGCAAGGTATGCAGAATTTTGATCAAAACTGTAGAAGCTATATAGATTCTATTAAAAAAAAATTTAAGAGCGAAGATATAACTGAAATAATAGATAAGATTAAAAATAAAAAAGTATTAATTATTGGTGAGACAATCGTAGATAAATATATAACTACTGAAGCAATTGGAAAATCAGGTAAAGAACCTATCATGGTTGTTAAACCTCTAGATGAAATTAAATTTATTGGTGGTATTGGTTATATTGCAAATTTATGCTCAAGTTTTATCAATAATATAAAAATTATTAGCTTTCTAGGTGAAATAAATTCAGAAAAAAAATTTATAATTAATAACTTAGAAAAAAATATTAATTTTAAATTATTAGAAAAAAAAAAATCACCTACAATCAGTAAAGTTAGATACCTAGATGCTTACAAAAAAACAAAAATTTTGGGTGTATACAATTTAAATGACGATAGTATTTCTAAAGCTGAAGAAGAAAAATTTATAAAAGCAATTAAAGAAAATATAAACAAATACGATATAATTATTGTAGCAGATTATGGGCATGGTTTGATTACAAAAAAAGTAAGAGATTTTTTATTAAAATATAATAAAAAGATTTATCTAAACACTCAAATTAATTCCTTTAACAGAGGTTACCATACTGTTTTTAAATATAAAAAAGTAAATACACTAATTATTAATGAAAGTGAATTAAGATACGAGTTGAGAGACAAAAACTCATCAATAAAAGATTTAGTAAAAAAATTGTCTAAAAAATTATCTGCTAAACAAATAATTATAACTCGAGGTGCAAATGGATCGACTTTTGTAGATCTATCAAAAAATATATCGATAGACTGTCCGGCATTCAATAATACAAATGTTGATACTGTAGGTGCGGGTGATACTTTTTTTACAATTTTTTCATTAATGTTGTCGTCCAAAATTGACGCTAGAGTTAGTTTACTAATAGCTTCTATCGCTGCCAGTTTCTCTATTGATCAACTAAATAAAAAAATTACTTTCAGTAAAAAAATTTTAACAAAACATTTGTCACATATGTTTAAATAAACTCAAAGGTCTTATTTAAAAAGGTCCTTTAAAATCAGGATCCGGAACATCTGCTGGATTTAAATTTTTTAATTTTCTAAGAGAATTCTTATTATGTTTTATATTTAAAGTATTTAGAACATTTTCTGCAATAGTTTCAGCGGTTATATAAAAATCTTCAATAAGAGACAAGCTTGTTGGCTCAGGAGTATCAGGCATAGCAAGTTTAACTGGTGGCGATTTAAGTTCATGGAATATATCAGTTGAAATTTTTGCAATTATTTCACTGGCTACAGAGTTAGTACTGAAACCGGTATCACAAACAATTACTCTGTTAGTTTTTTTTATTGATTTAAAAATTGTATTCCAGTCCATAGGTTTTATAGATCTAAGATCAATTACCTCTGAGCTTATCTGAAAATTTTTTCGCAAAAAATCAGCTGCTTTAATAGCTTCTAATGTTAAATAAGACATACTAATAATAGTTATATCTTTACCTTTAGAACAAATTCTTGCTTTACCAATTTTAATTTTATTTCCATTATTTTTTCTGAAAGATTTTGTGTTATGTAGCCATCTATGCTCTAAAAAAATTACCGGATTTGGATCGAGAATAGATGATATCAAAAGCCCTTTTGCATCATCAGCAAAAGATGGCATTACAACTTTTAGTCCAGGAATATGATTGAACCATGCTTGAAGATTTTGTGAATGTGTTGGTCCTTGACCCCAACCCCTTCCCAGAATAAGTCTAATTGTTATAGGAACAGATCTTTTTGAGCCAAACATATAATACCATTTAGCAGCTGAATTTACTAACTGATCCATGGCCAGTAAAAAAAAATCCAATCTTTGATGGGTTACAACTGATCTAGTACCATTTAAAGCTGCTCCAATAGAAATTCCTGTTAATGCGTTTTCTGAAGTAGGAACATCAAAAACTCTTTTTTTTCCATATTTTTTTTCTAAATTTTTTGTAGTTAAAAACACATTTTTTGGATCTGTCACACCTAGGCCATAACAAATCAAATTCTTATCTTTTTTCATAGATAGATCAATTGCTTCATTTATAGCTTCGTAAAAAGTAAATTCTTTTTGTTTAGGCATAAACTCCCTTATGTGCTTCGCTCTTATCGGGAAAAGAGGATTTTTCTGCAAATTCAAAAGACTTAGCAATTTCTTTTTTTACGTCTTTTTCAATTTTTTCTATCTCATTTGCAAATTTTTTTTTAATTTTAGATTTTAATTTTTTAAGAGGGTCTTTACTTCTCCATTGATTAAATTCTTTTTCTGACCTGTAACCAAGATTATTATCCGAATTTGGACCACAGTGCTCTAGCCACCTATAGGTAGAAAATTCTAAAAAAAATGGACCTTTTCCTTTTTTGGTTTCGTTGATTGCTTTATTTAGTACTTTATGAACTTTAAAGATATCATTTCCGTCACAACTTATGGCATTTGGACCTATGTTTCTTACCATTTTTGAAATGCTTCTACCCTTAGGTTGCCTTACAGACAAGGGACTATAAACTGAATATAAGTTATTCTCGCAAATAAAAATAACTGGAAGTTTTTTTAATGTAGCAAAATTAATCGACTCATAAAAAACTCCCTCCTCGATAGCTCCTTCTCCAAAAAAAATAAAGCTAATCTGATTTGTATTTTTTAATTTAGCCGACAGGCCTAGACCAACTCCAATAGGTATGCTGTTTCCAACAATTGCTGAAGTTCCCATAAAGTTAACATCTAAGTCAATTAAATGCATAGAACCACCTCGCCCCTTTGAACAGCCTGTTTTTTTTCCGTATATTTCGGCTATCATTTTATTAAGATTTCCACCTTTACCAAGATAGTGTGCATGACCTCTGTGTGAACTAACAGCAAAATCTTTTTTTGTAACTAGCTGAGAAAAAGCAGCTGATACTCCCTCTTGACCAATTGAAAGGTGAACGGGACATCTCATTTTACTTTCATTATATCTTTTAGCAATTTCTTCTTCGACAGATCTTATGCGGAATAAATTTCTATAACACTCTAAGATAGTTTTTTTTTTTAGGGAATAAACCAATAGTAATCTCCTTTGTAGTTTACTTTCTTAAAAAATGATTTCCAATCTTCTACGGACATTATAGTTTTCGCTGTTAAATTCCATTGCATCATTCTCTTCTTTTCTATTTCATTTCTATATGCATCAACAGTTATAAATGAACCCTTGTTTGCTACTCTACTAATTTCTTGTAAAGCCAAAGCACATTCATCTTTGTCTAGATTGTGAACTGTATTAATAGATATAACAAAATCAAAAGATTTATTTTCAAATTGAAGATCTTTTGCACTAGCAACTTTTAAAATATTTCTAACCTCTGGTAAAGAATTATCGACAGCGTAACTAGAAATATCAACACCTGTTAATTTTATTCCTGGAATTGATTGCATAAAATCATAAAGCATAAAACCCTTTCCACAACCTACGTCTAAAATAGAATTGTATTTACTCAATTTCCAATGCTTTACAAATGTGGGGATTACTGGTTGCCAAAATTTAGGGTTATACTTGAAGCCACCATAACCATGTTTTCTGTCACCATCAAAAAAATCTTTTCCAAATTTTCTAGCGATTAAAGTATCGTTATTTTCTTTTTTTTTCGATCTTTCTTCTAAATTTCTTTTAGCCTTAGGGTAATTAATTAAAAGATCAATCTCTTGAGACATAAAATTATTAAATCTTTATTTTTTTCATCCAGTCAACGGTATAGCAATTTTCTTTATCCTCAATTTCTTTATTAAGAAATTTATTATAAACTTCATCAATAGCGTGTTTTACAGAGAAATTTTTTTTGAAACCTGTATTTAAAAGTTTATCGGAGTTTTGACGGTAGGACCTTATATCTTTGCTGTTTTCTTTTATTTCTATTTTTGTAGGAATTTTTTCAGAAACTAAATTAGCTACCTCTAATATACTTAAGTTTTCAAATCCTGCATTATAAAAACCTGCATCCAATTGACTATTATTTAAAAAGTGAATGTATACATTTGCCAAATCATTTACGTGTATGTTTGGTCTTATTTGCTCTCCACCAAATACGGTTATTTTTTTTTCGACGAATGCTTGTTTTATAAACATGTTTACAGTTAAATCGAATCTCATTCTAGGTGAGTAACCACAAACAGTAGCTGGCCTGATGCAATGTACTTTAATTTTATCTTTATAACTTAGCAGTATTCTTTCTGCGATCATTTTAGTTTTATTGTAATAAGAAATTGGTACTAGCTCTAAGTCCTCAGTGACTTTTTCTTCCTTTTTTACTCCATATACACTACCTGAACTTGCAAAAATAAATTGTTTAACTGAGTTTTTTATAGCCTTTTCAATTAACGAATGAGTAGCAAGCACATTGACTTCCCATGATAATAATGGATTTAATTCAACACTAGGGTCGTTAGCAATATTGGCAAGATGAATTACTGAATCAAAGCCTTCAAAATTTATTGCATTATGATCTCTAATGTCAGCTTTTATTATTTTGAGACTAGGATCTTTTATTAAATAGTTTCCAAACCATTGTGCGTCTACAACGGTTACAGTGTGATTTAATTTTAAAATTTTCGATGTTAAAACCGAGCCTGTATAACCGCATCCACCTATTATTAAAATATTCATTTTAAGCTTTATGTTTATACTCTGTAGAATTTTTTTTTAAGTAACTATAGTTATTTTTTATCCATTTTAAAGTTTCAACCAACCCTGTGTTCAAATTTATTTGATCAGACCATTTTAAATTTTTTCTTATTTTAGATGTGTCTAATAGATACGCGTGATCTTTTCCTTTTCTTTCGTTGGAATTCTTTGCTAAATTTTTATAACTCACAGAAGTTAAGTTAGAAATTTTTTTTACTAAATTTTTTATAGAATATATTTCATTAGTAGAAATATGGTATGTTTCTCCAGTCTTACCATACAAAAGTATTTTATAAATAGCAGAGCACACATCATCTATAAATATGAACGATCTTCTAGATTTTCCTCCACCGTTCAAACTTATTTTTTTTCCAGAAATTGAAGAAATTAGAGTTTTTGGAACAATTCTATACAATTGTTGACCTGGGCCATAAACATTAGAAGCCCTAGTAAAAATAACTGGAAATTTTTTTACCTTAAATAAAGCGCTTAAATGCATGTCACACGCAGCTCTTGATATCGCGTAGGGTGTGCTTGGATTAAAATTAAAATTTTCTTTAAGCCAATTTTTCGTACTTCCATAAACTTCTGGAGTAGTGATGTGAATATATTTTTTAATTTTTTTAAGTTTAATTAACCCTTGAAAAAAATTTACTTGTGATAATAAATTTGTTTGATACCAATCATGAGGAGAATTCCAACTCTGCTCTACCATGCCTTGTGCTGCAAAATTTATAATATGTGAAATATTAAATTTTTTAATTAAATTTAATAGTTTACTACTTTGCTTATTTATATTGATTTTATAAAATTTAAATTTACCTTGTCTTTTTTTGGTTTTATTCCACTTATAAGGTAAAAAAACTTTATTAATTTCACTTGATCGACTAACGCCTAATACATTTTGATTTTTAGAAATTAAGTGTGCAATAAAATGTGATCCTGAAAAAGAATTACTGCCAATAACTAAAAATTTAAATTTCATGATGGATATACTTTATATTTGAAATAATATAATTTATAAACAGTTTTTGAAAAATAGAAATGATTTCATTTATAGTGCCAGCTTATAACGAAGAAAATTCAATAGCAGATTCTATATATTCAATTAATAAAGCCATTTCGGCTGTTAAATCTATAGATAAACATGAAATTATAATCGTTAATGATGGTAGTGATGACTCAACTGAAAAGAAAATTTTAGAACTTCAGAAAAAATTTATAAGTGTTAGACATGCAACAAATGAGAGAAATTTTGGGCTAGGGTTTTCAATTAGAAGAGGAATTAATTTAGTAAAATATGATAAATTTATGCTTGTCCCTGGTGATAATGCTTTTTCAATAGAAAATATAATTTCACAACTAAAGATGTCCTCAAATTGTGATCTTGTTATTCCTTATCCAAAAAACGAATCTGAGAGAAAAAAATTTAGAAGAATTTTATCTAAATTATATTGTGCAATTTTCAATTTATTTTTCGGCTTATCTATAAAATATATAAACGGTACGACGATTTACCCAACTAAAAAAGTTAAAGAGATGAAATTAATCTCAAAAGGACATGGCATAATTTCTGAAATAACAACAAAACTTTTATACTCAGAAATAAAATATTGTGAAGTACCGATTCATGCTAGATTCCCATCAAGAGAAAGAGCAATCAAAGTAAAAAATTTAACAGATACTATTTTTATATTTATTAAATTGTTTTTTGAAATAAAAATTATAAATAGAAAAAATTACTTAGCTAATTCTGCAAAAAAAATAGAGTTTGTTGAAAATTTTTAAAGTTTAATTAGCGGTCTAATAACTTTCCCTGACTTAAAATCAGATATTGCTTTATTAATATGGTTTAATTTATAT
>Ga0115003_10002726_pt1 | contig 14399 bp, 14 predicted proteins | sample ArcticOcean_MG_C_7_FD_88736 | JGI IMG/M metagenome (GOLD analysis project Ga0115003, IMG submission 88736) | Marine microbial communities from western Arctic Ocean - ArcticOcean_MG_CB11_88 | ecosystem: Environmental > Aquatic > Marine > Oceanic | place: Arctic Ocean: Canada Basin | collected... | reverse complement strand
AATTCTGATTAATATTCACGCCATCCGTGGCCGCAGCCTTTACAAGTTAGCATTCTTGTTTCAGGCTCATCAGATGATCGAGTTTGTTCTAAGTATGCATAGACTTCAATACAGTCACATTTCGGGCACATGTAAGTATCGGATGTCAAAATCCCTTGCATTTTATCGGAATCTTTGATTATCTCATATTCTCGCTTTTTAGATTTTGTTTCAGATTTGATATTGGATAGATCGACATCTTCTCCATCTACGCCCTTGATTACAAGATTAGCAGAGCCTTTGTAGCCACACTTATAGTTGGTGCAAGAGATATCTCCCTTAGGATTAGGGAAGGCTAAAGTTCCACATTTGGGGCAAAACATAAGCCATCCTAAAAGAACCAATACTTGAATATATGCAATAATCCATAGAATTATTTGCATAATCTGATAATTCTCCCAGTATACCGTTTGGGATAAAAACCAATTTTTCTGTGGCAAGGGTGAAGACTAAAACCGTTCTGGGGTGTACTATGTGGATATGGTATGACTGGCAGGCAGCAGCAGTTGTCGATACAGATGGTGCCATTTTAGATGATGATAAGTGGGATGGTTTTTATGACCATAGGGCGGTCATTGAACGTCTAGAATGTATTGCGCAAGGGGGTTTAACTCTTGAAGCCCGAACTTTATTAGAGCGTTTTCCAGATGCAAAACCCCTGGTCCATGGCGAGCCCGAACTTCCAGAGGCTGAATATCCATTTCCAAGTGAAGAGGCACAACTAGCAGTAGATTCTGCAGCATTGGCTTTGGCCAATAAAGGCGTAGCTCAAGCAGCAGGCGATCCAGATAAGAGATTAGAGCATTTGCTTAGGGCAAGTGATGAAATGCGTAGCACATATCTCACAATGGAATCAAGATTGGTCGAATGGGTCGGACTATTTCTCCCTGAGGCACGTTTTGGCAGAGATCGAACTAGTTTAGGTAAAACAGTAGGTCAAGCAGAATCTCTTGAGGAATTGAGCGATAAACTAGAAGTTTCCAAGCCTCCAGTAGGTCCATCAAAGACCGAATGGAATGTACTTCGCGAATGGGGTGAATCAACTGCCGTATTTAGGGGTAAACTTGATCGCTTAGAAAATGCAATAAGAGAACTAGCAGAGAATCATCTCCCTTCACTATCTTTAATGTTAGGTCCAATTCTTGCAGCTCGATTGTGTGTTGAAGCACATGGTCGTATGCGATTAGCGAGATTACCTGCCGGAACAGTACAGGTTTTAGGTGCAGAAAAAGCCTTTTTCAACCACCTCAAAACAGGAGCCCCGCCGCCAAAACATGGGCATATATTCATGCATCCATGGATTTCACGTTCACCAAAATGGATTCGAGGTAAAATCTCTAGAACCATTGCTGCCAAAGCGAGTATAGCAGCCAAAATAGATGCTTTTGAAGGCGAACCATGGACACAAATAAATCTAGATTTAATGGAACAGAAGGTAGAATCAATCCGTAATGCACATCCAAGTCCACAATCAAGAAGGGCCAGGTGATTGTTTGTCAGGAAGTAGTAGGCGTAACGGACCGAAGATGCTTTCTTCAGCTGTTCGCTTTGATCGAAGAGCATTGTGGACCATAAATGCAGTTCCCCGAACTTCAGTTTATGGAGAGTCGCTCAAGCAATTCAGCGGCGTAGAGTATCGTCGATGGGATCCTAATCGCTCCAAACTTGGGGCTGGTTTGATGCGAACTAATCGAGAAAAAAGCCTTCTATTGCCCGAGGAAGGTTCAACTATACTCTATTTGGGAGCAGGTCATGGAACGTCCATAAGTCATCTTTACGACCATCTATGTGGGCAAGGTAATGAGTTTGGTGGAAGGCTTGTAGCAGTCGACTTGGCTTCAAGGTGTCTTAGAGACTTGACGCACTTGGCAAAGACAAGACCCGGGCTTGTCCCGATTCTAGGGGATGCCAGAAAACATTCCGCATGGGGTGTTTTACTTCCTCGCAGAGTTAATTGGTTATTCCAAGATGTTGCTCAATCAGGTCAGGTTGAAATTTTTATTTCGGCATGTAAAAGATTTCTTAATTTGGATGGTATTGCACTATTATCACTTAAGGCTGCTAGTGAACGTTGGACTGGTGAAGGTGAAGAGGCTCTATTCAATTCCGTAGCAGAAAAATTATCAATTAGTGGTTTTGAAATTGAAGAATGTATCGAACTTACGGGTTATGAGGACAACCATGTTCTTTTTGTGACTCGTCGTATTGAGTAGAACATGCCCGAACTTCCAGAGGTTGAAACAGTTAGAGGCGGGCTTGAGAAAGCATGGATTGGTAAGGCCATAACCAAAGTCATTCTTCGCAGACCTAATCTAAGATATCCATTCCCTGAAGACTTTGCAAAAGATCTTGTAGGACAGAAAATAATGAGTATTCGTCGAAGGGCTAAGTACCTTTTAATCGATACTGATGGAGGTTTAGTATTCCTTTCACACCTTGGTATGAGTGGTCGATATACGTTATTTGATTCTAAATCCGTGGAGCAGTATGACCTTAAAGATTCAATTGATCACTCCGTTTTTGGTGCTAAAACTGGATTTGGGGGGAAGCATGATCATATGGAAATACGATTTGATGATGGCTCAATTTCAGTATATACTGATCCAAGAAGGTTTGGAATTGTTAAATTATTTCATCGAGCAGAGGAACAAGTTCAATCGCTATTAGAAGTTCTTGGTCCAGAACCATTTGATGATTGGAATGCCCAGATTGCTGCAAATAGATGTAAGGGGAAGCGCTCACCGATCAAGACAACATTACTAGATCAAAGATTTGTGGTCGGTGTGGGGAATATCTATGCTTGTGAAGCCCTACATAATGCCGGCTTATCTCCAACTAAGCAAGCATGTCAACTGGTAACCAAAGCGGGTAAGCCAACAAAAGCCCTCAAAAGGCTGGTTCAGGAGGTTAAGACCGTACTCAACAAAGCGATTGCTGCAGGAGGCTCAACACTCAATGACTTTACAGATGTAGATGGTAATCTAGGATATTTCAGCCATCAGTTCAGCGTCTATGGTAGGGAAGATGAGCCATGCCTCAAGCAAGATTGCGGTGGTATAATCGATCGAATAGTTCAATCTAATCGCTCGACTTTCTTATGCCCCAGATGCCAGAAGTAATATGCCCAGGGAATATAGTACCGATGCTGCAAAGAACCATAATGCCAAGGCGGTTAATTTGTATATTATATCACCCTTATGCCTTAACCAATCAATAGCTTGCGTACCACTCAGCGCAACTGCAACGATGAGATACCACCCCATATCAATGCCCATCCCTAATAGCCCGATTGCCAATTTTGTTCCCAGTCCCATTCCGGGCTCAAGGACTTGGGCTAGGATCGCTACTAGAAATAGGGCTATTTTTGGGTTAAAAAAAGCAATTGAAAAGCCTTCAATAAATCCTTGGCGATTAAGTCCTAGTGAATTGGATACAGCAGGTGGGTCGAGTTTTACTTCTTCATTCCACATCATCCAGCCATACCATACAAGTAACCCTACACCCATTATCTGTAAGATAAGAAATACATCAGGTGCTTGTTCGATTAGAATTATCAATCCAAAAACGGCGCTTCCTGCATAAATACCAAATCCAATACCATGACCTATAGCACAAGAAATACCCTGTGTTCGTCCACCGATCATTGTATTTCTAAGAACTACCATGACGCTAGGTCCTGGTGATATTGCACCAAGGAAAAAGAAGGTGCCTGCAGCGAATATCGCTTCCCAGGCCAACCCATCCATGGTTAGGGCTGGGGCGCTTCAAACATCAAGTCTTCCGATTTCACAATCCATACAACATTATCGGCCCACGTTCATCTTGAAGTTTTATGGCTGCTTCTCTAGCTACTCGCATAATATCTTCACGGATTGCAGTTTGATTTCTTACATATGCAAGGGCTCGCTCAAAAGCTTCCCTTGGAGTTGGGCTGATAATTCTTAGTGGCGCATTGTTCTCCATGATGTTAACTAATAAGTTGCTACCACTTAAATGTATGTTAAATGCTTATTACGCATAATATTCTCCCTTTTCTAGCATAATAAAGATATTTTATGATGTTTAAAGGATTTTAAGCCCGATACTTATATTACCGAAGAGGTAATACAGAATGGTCTTAAGTATGATTTGAAAGATGATATATTCAAATTCAAAAATCTATATTCCGGCAATAGGCCGCTATTTCCGGCCTAGAATACATTAGGTCTCTGGAGAATTAAATAATCGCCAAAAATACTCTGTTTAAGCCAATAGTACTCATCATACTCAAGTACTTGATAGTTCGGGCACTGGTTTATGGCGCAAGGTACAGTCAAGTGGTTTAATCAGTCGAAAGGCTTCGGATTTATAGAAAGAGAAGGCGGAGATGACCTGTTTGTTCACATCTCTCAAGTTGAAGGCGAAATTTCTGACGGTGATACTGTCGAATTTGAAGTTGGTGAAGGTCCAAAAGGGCCAAATGCCATCAACGTCAGCAAAGCTGAGTGAATTTCCATTAGATCACAAAGGGTTTCTACCCTTGAAAACTTTCTATGAGTACTATTAGTTGTACTTGTGGCGGGTTGGATTATCGATCTATTGTTTGTCATAAGTCTCATCCTATTACGGTAGATTGAACCTTGATATTTCAATAAGATTACGATAGAGTAACCCATTGATATTTCAAATTCTAATAAGATTAGTTGCAATTCAACTAATTCCATCACATATTTCTTCGATACTGTCCACCGACATTGAATAATGCATCAGTTATTTGACCGAGGCTTGCCACTTTGACGGTCTCCATTAATTCCTCAAACACATTTTCCCCAATTCTAGCAACCTCTTGTAATTGCTTTAGTGCAATTTCAGTCGAATCTGGCTCAGCAGTTTGACGCTTGACGACTCTCTCCAGGCATGATTCTTTTTCTTCCGGAGTTGCTCTGGCAAGTTCCATTTTAAAATCATCGGCTGATGATTCATCAAATGCTTGAGCATTAGGGTTTTGGAATGTATTTACTCCAACTATCGGTAATGTACCATCATGCTTTTGATGTTCATAATACATCGATTCATCCTGAATTTTACTACGCTGGTACATAGTTTCCATTGCACCTAGGACTCCACCGCGGCGACTTATTGCCTCGAATTCTTCAAGAACAGCTGCTTCAACTAGATCTGTTATTTGATCGACAATAAAAGATCCCTGCATCGGATTTTCAGTTTTAGTCCAACCACTTTCTTTATTGACAATCAACTGAATTGCTAGAGCTCTACGTACACTTTCTTCCGTCGGTGTTGTAATCGCTTCATCATAGGCATTGGTATGTAGTGAATTAGCATTATCTTGAATTGCGAGTAATGCTTGAAGTGTTGTGCGTATATCATTGAAATCAATCTCTTGGGCGTGTAAACTTCTTCCACTGGTTTGGATATGATATTTTAGTTTTTGAGAACGTTCATCTGCGCCATATAAATCACGCATCGTAATAGCCCAAATACGTCTAGCAACACGACCAATTACCGTATACTCGGGATCAAGACCATTGCTAAAGAAGAATGAGAGATTAGGTGCGAACTTATTGATATCCATTCCTCGACTTCGATAGTACTCGACATAGGTGAAACCATTGGCCAGTGTCAACGCAAGTTGGGTGATTGGATTGGCTCCTGCCTCTGCAATATGATATCCTGAAATAGATACTGAGTAGTGGTTTCTTACTCCATTATCAATATAGTACTGTTGGACATCACCCATTAACTTTAGAGCGAATGGTGTTGAGAATATACAGGTATTTTGTGCTTGGTCTTCCTTAAGAATATCCGCTTGAACTGTACCCCTAACCGTTTTGAGAGTTCGAGCCTTAATCTGAGAGTAAGTTTCAGCATCGACTAATTCATCGCCTCTTCTTCCAATCGTTGCAAGTCCAAATCCATTATGACCTTCAGGTAAATTACCACGATATGCATCCTTGCTAATTTCAAGACTTTCACCCTGTTCTGCAAGGTGAGCCTCGACTTGTTGATCTATTGCAGCATTGAGATAAAATGCAAGAATAATTGGAGCAGGACCGTTGATTGTCATACTGACCGATGTATTTGTATCGCATAAATCAAAACCTGAATACAATCTCTTAGCATCATCACAAGTGGCAATACTTACTCCAGAATTACCGACCTTGCCCCAGATGTCTGGACGCTTAGCAGGGTCGCGGCCGTAAAGAGTTACAGAGTCAAATGCTGTCGAAAGACGAACATAATCTTGCCCTTGTGAAAGGTAATGGAACCTTCTGTTGGTTCTCTCAGGCTCACCCTCACCGGCAAACATCCGTGCAGATAACTCATCAGTTCTCTTGAAGGGAAAAACCCCTGCAGAATATGGGAAATGCCCTGGAGCATTTTCTTTGGTTAACCAAGAATATAATTCACCATCATCGGCAAAAGTAGGTACAGCTACTCTTGGGATATCAGAGTGTGAGAGAGATTCTGTCGTAGTCTGAACTGTAAACGGTTCCCCTCTGACATGGTATGTGTATTGGCCACTGGAATATTGTTTGGCTAAATCTCTAAATTCAGATAGTTGATTGCGGGCATCCGATATTTCTTCTAGTAAGTCATCGATTTGTGATTGTAAATCTTCGGCTACATCAGTAGCTTTTCTCTGGCTAGCATTTTCTGCCGCAGTCTCTAGGTGCTGACAGAGTCTCAACTTTCCAACAATCTCATCATTTCGTTCATGATATTCACGTACAGTTGCTGCGATTTCAGATAAATAGTAAACACGCTCTGCTGGAATGACTCCTTTTCTCTCACCCATATTATCAATCACTTCACTTGACTTAAATCCAACAATTTTAGCAAGCTTTACCCATAATTGGTCTACTCCACCATCGGCAAATTGACTAGCAATAGTTGCCACAATAGGTAAATCTTCATCAGCGATATCAAACATATTTCTATTCCTTCTAACCTGCTTTCTAATTGCACGTAATGCATCTTCACTGCCACGTTTTTCATATTTATTCAATACTACTATGTCAGCAACATCTAGCATTTCGATTTTTTCGAGTTGAGTATGAGCGCCAAATTCTGCGGTCATGACATAAAGTGAATGATCAGCAACAGAAGTAATAGCATCGCTTCCCTGTCCGATTCCACTTGTTTCACAGAAGATTAAGTCAAATCCAACAGCCTTGGCAACTTCAATTGCACGATCTATGTTTGCTGAAATCTCACTGCCAGAGCCACGACTTGCTAAACTTCGCATGAAGAGGTTGTTATTGGATAGTGAATTCATTCTGATACGGTCTCCAAGTAGTGCACCTCCAGTGCGCTTTCGCGTAGGATCTACGCATAGTAAGCAGATTTTCTTATCTGGATTATCATGTAATACTCTAAGCATTAATTCATCTAATAGACTCGATTTACCAGCACCACCAGTACCAGTAAATCCAATCACAGGTACAGCCTGATTTGAGGAGCGGCACTTCTCAATAGTATCTTTGAATATCTTATCATCAGAACTTTCCGACATCGTAAGAAGCAATCCAACTTTTGACATATCATCAGTAGTAATCGGTCCATCAAGAGTTGAAATTCTCTTTTTATTGATTAAATCAACTTCTGATGCTTGACTCATGAGGTGATGAATCATCCCCATAAGGCCCATATTACGGCCATCATCAGGTGAATATATTTTCGAGATTCCAGACTGGTGTAGAGTTTTTATTTCAGGTGGAGTAATAGTTCCACCACCGCCTCCAAATATCTTAATATGGCTACAACCGGCTTCATCGAGTAGTTGTCTAATGTAGGTGAAATATTCGATATGTCCGCCTTGATATGAAGTGAGAGCAATTCCATGAGCATCTTCTTGAACTGCACAATCTACAACCGCTTGGGCAGATTGGTCATGGCCTAGATGAATAACTTCAGCACCAGAGGATTGAATCAACCTGCGCATGACATTTATTGCCGCATCATGGCCATCAAACAAGGATGCTGCGGTGATGATACGCACTGGACCAGTCGTAGTTTCAAAATCTGGGTCTACATCGGCCATGCCGATGCTAAAGGCCAATAGTTCATCAAATTAGCACCCAGCGGTTTTAAATCAAATATCTGAAATCTCGCCTTCCGCCAAAGGTGGAAGACCTTTTTTAGCCCGTATATAATCTGTATAGTTTCCATAGTATACTGTGACTATGCCATCCTGTAATTCCCAGATTCTATTGACTACTTGATCAAGGAACCATCTATCGTGTGATACAGTGACTAGTGAGCCTTCATAATTGATTAGGGCTTCTTCTAAAGTATCTTTTGAGTCCATATCAAGGTGATTTGTTGGTTCATCCATCAATAGTAGGTTATTCTCTTCAAGAAGTAATTTGAGTAGAGCTACTCGAGCACGCTCTCCTCCAGAGAGTTGTGATAGTTTTGTAGGCACTTGATCGCCTGAGAATTGAATCCTACCTCATGCTGCACGGATATCACCATACTGAAAATCTGGACGTAATTTTTGAATTTGGTCAACTGGATTTAGGTTGAAGTCAAGAGTTCCATGATCTTGATGGAAGTATCCGATTTGACAACCAGGTGCTAAGTCACGCATACCACTTGTCAACTTTTCATCACCATTAATTATTTTCAGTAAGGTGGTTTTACCTTGGCCATTACCTCCGACAATACCTATTCTATCGCCTTTACGTATTTCTAAATCTTGATTCTTTAGAATCGGTTTGTCCAAACCTTCAAATGATTTTGATGCACTTTCTAATTGAATAACATCCATACTTGCCTTATCAGTGGCCTCTAGGTCTAGTATCAGAGGTTTACGTTTCTTAGGAACTCTTGCTTTTAGTGCCTTTAGTTCTTGTTGCATTCGTTCTATCATCTTCTGTTTTGCTGATATAGATTTATCATACTTGTTGGCTCTCTTCATTTGCTTAAGGGCACCAGTAGTTGCATCGATTTTTTTCTCAACTGTATTTATCATATCACCTAGTGCCGCTTCTTGAACTGTCTTTTGGCGTAAGAATTGACTATAATTGCCCTTCCAAGGCCATGCTCTGAGGTTATCAACTTCAACAATTCTAGTGCATACTTGGTCGAGGAAGTAACGATCGTGGGATACAATTAACTGGGCGCCTTTAAATTCTTTCAAGAAACCTTCGAGCCATTCAGTCGTATGAATATCTAGGTGATTTGTAGGTTCGTCGAGGAACATTACATCGACTCCAGCAAGTCCGACGAGTTGTCTAGCGAGTGCTAGTTTTGCCTTTTCTCCGCCAGATAATTTATTCACTTTCATATCCATTGGATGTTTTTCTAGTCCTAATCTTGCAAGAGTTGCTTTAGCAATACCTGCGACATTAGTTCCACCGCTTTCACCAAGCGTTTGTTGAAGCCCACTATACCGTTCCATGACGGATTCCCAATCTCCATCATAGAATGAAGGGTCTGCCATTTGTGCTTCTATCTCTGCGATTTCTTCTTCCAATTCTTGGAATTGACGACCTTTACGACCTAGTTCTTCTTCAATTGTTGAATCTGAATCAAGGTCACGTATTTGAGTGAGATACGCTATACGAATGCCAGGTGCAAAATCAATATCTCCAACATCTTGAGACCGCTCACTAATTGTATTGAGTAGAGTAGTTTTTCCTGCACCATTATGGCCCACAATTCCTATGCGGTCACCGTCTTGAACTAGCAGGTTGATGTCAACCAATACGTCGACGGGTCCGAAACTCCGGTCAACTCCTTCGACGGTTATGAGTTCGCGTACCATGCTATCCCTCAAACCGCCGGCTTACTGCTTGTTGATAAGCGAATCCCACTGTATTGGGGTTGTTATCTAATCTAGGGACGTAAAAGCACTGATGATTCTAGTCCGTCTAGCAAGTGCCGTCTTTCTTGATTTTTCTAATTCCCTTCTCTGAGCCAATTGATTCTTCATCGCAGGGCATCCAATAATACATACGAAAACGCCGATTAATATTCCAGTCCCCATAGACATTAGTAATGGTAGTCCAAGGACTATTGCATTGGCTAGGCCAATGATCAATCCAATGGTGAAACCGATTCCTAGGGGTCTTTGAAGAATCAGGGAAAAGGGAGATAATGATGATCCTTCTACATGCCCAACTTTTGATTGGACTGTGGAAATCATTTCTTCACTATCTATAGTCATTTGACATTAATGCGCTGTGGCGGTTTATAGTGTAAAAGCCGGCATGTTCGGTAAAAACCGATAAAAAGCCTTTTCTCGGTTGAAACGAGAGATTAATTTGTTCAGCTAAATGCTTGAATAGACTCATCATGCAGTTTCAATAGATTACGCAGTTTGACCTTCATAGAAGGGGTTAACATATCATTATCAGTTGTCCACTCTTCAGAATCTAAAATTAGATTTGCAGCCACTTCATAACCCTTCCAGGTTGGAGATTTCATATTATTAGCCTTAAGTTCAGATAATAACCAATCCTTGGTAGATTGTCGAGCACAGATTTCCGAATCGCTGCCTGAGCAATCCATTCCTGCAGTAGTCATAGCAGCCTTTAGGGCATGCATGTTAGGATGGACGATTAGGTATGTTCTAAGCATATTTCTGCCATCTAGTACAGCCTGTTCTACAAGGGGAGAGAGTTTGAGATTCTCTTCTAGTGGGGCAGGAGATACATACTTTCCATTCTCTAGTTTGAATTGACTCTTAACACGTCCAGTGATCGATAAGTAACCATCCTCGGATAGTTTTCCAAGGTCACCAGTTCGAAATACTCCATGTTCCATGATGACTTTTTTAGTTGCTTCTTCATTATTCCAGTAACCGGTCATTACATTTGGACCGTGAACTATGATCTCACCTTCATCTGGTCGATCAGGATCATCCCATGCATTAGTATCGATTGTTACTTTAACACCATTTGCAACACGTCCAACACATCGTAGTTTCGATGTTCCAGGTCCAGCCCATCCATTTGCAGAAACTAATGGAGACGTTTCGGTTAGTCCATATCCCTCATAACAACTGAATCCTACCATTTGGATAAATTCAGCAACATCAGGTGATAATGCCGCCGCCCCAGACATACAGAATCTAATGTTTCCACCAAATCTAGCACGTACTTTAGACCAAACTAATTTATCATAGAATTTATCGAAAAATCCTTTTGCTGGTACAGCATCACATTCGACATTAGCTTTAGCGATTCTCTTTGTTGCGGATTTCTTGGCCTTTGAAATTAAGAACTTCTTAACTCCAGTAGCCGCTTCAAATTGACTATTTACGCGGTCATAAAACTTATTCCATACTCTTGGTACTGCTAATAGAACCGCTGGCTTGATTTCAATACACTCATCAGCAATTTTAGTCAAGTCTGAGATTAGATTGATATGGACACCACAGCGAATCATCCAGTGTAGGTCAAAGGTACTTCCAAAGGAGTGAGCCCATGGTAAGAATGCAGCATTTTTATCGCCAACATATATCTTGAAAGCAGATTGAACACATAGGACATTAGAAAGAGTATTCCAATTTGTCAGCATAACTCCTTTTGGATTCCCCGTAGTACCGGATGTGTAAATTAGAGTATTGAGTTCAAATGGGTCATCACCTTTTGAAAATTCATTTTCACTTGCTCGACCTTGTGCGACAAAGTCGCTCCATGCGTGGACTTTTATACCAGTTGGTGGAATTTTATTGGCAGGTTGATCCCCAAGTAGTATGACTCCACATTCAGGCCATGCAGATGCTTCAGCGGGGAGGTTATCGACTAACTTATCTAGAATAGTCGTGTTGGCAACTGCGATTAGGGACGGCGTTGAATCATCCAAAATATAAGCCCATTCTGAACCATGCTGATGAGTATACATTGCAGTATATGCTGCTCCAATGGCATTAGCTCCATATGATAATGCAGCCCATTCAACACTATTGTCCAGGATCAAGGCAACTCTATTGCCGGCTTTAACTCCAATATCATTTAATCGCTTAGCGACCGAGGTCGAAAGTTCACCGAATTCATTGTAGTTTATGTGGACTCTTGGCATGCCCGGTTCAGGAATGTATCCAAAACAAGGTTCGTTACCAAAACGCTCGACAGATGTCATCAACATTTGGTATAGTGTTCGTGGGTCTTCACCTTCTGGACCTTTCCATTGTCGGTCATCGGGCTGCTTTTTCCAAGCCATGTTAAGTTCTGCCATGAACACTAAGTGTAGTATCTAGCACTTGAACTTCTCGCCTACCAAGAAACCTCTCAAATATCATCAAGGCATCTAGATACATTCTCTCTCCAATCCTTTCCATCATTACGATTTGATAGTGGGCTTGCAGGGCTTGGATGCCAACAGGAGGTAATTTTTATTTCCCTTCCAGAATTGGTTTTAGCATTGCCAGTAGACGATATCCCAAAAGCCATACGCGCTCTTTTCTCAGCATACTTTCCAACACCAATGATACGTTCAATCCCTAAGATTTCGATAATCTCTAGTAGATGTTTATCACAGGCTTCAAGAATCGGTTTCATAACATTCTTTGGTAGATTATCAGGAGTTAAATTCTTGCCACTTTCGCCAAGTAGTAGTAATGGGCAATGGTTGAGGACGAATACATTAGAAAAAACTGTATTCGCAGAGCCATAATGTTCGAATAATAAATTCCAAAGCCGCGTTCCTGAAACTTCTTGACGTTCCATATGCAGGCCGATAATTGGACGCTTAGGATGGGCATTTAGTGGAGTTTCTAATTTTGAAGGAATGATTTCAAGTTTGATTCTAGAGATCTCAGTCGAACCGAACGGTATTCCACTCTGAGCCATGCCCCAGGGCCCTGGGTTCATTCCAAGAAGTAGGGTTTTGGCTCCACGTGTCCCCCATTTTTCGAGATATTGCTCATGATGTGGCCAGGCATAAGCCAAGGGATTTGTAGCATGAGCTACAGTAGTTTTCTTTTCCAATGCTGGAATTGCCTTATCGCATATGCTAGAAAGCCGTTGGGCGGCTTGAGTCAAGCGATTAGCGATGTCCATGTACACACCATAGCGACGAGATAAATGATTCTTGTGAATCAGGTTAAAGATGTTCTTATTCACAACGGGTAAAACTTTATTCTAACTGAATTAATTATTTTGATAATCATAAAAAGTACTTTTCATATTCATTATTCCACTCAATGCTTGCATTTACAAACCAATCCTTCGGAGATTCGAACGATATTTCATCAGGTTTCTTACGCTTCATCTTGGCTCTTTGTGTAATTAACTTCCATGCCGATTTTTCACCGATACCAGGAATTGACTCTAGTTGCTTTTGACCAATTCGATCATGATCTAAATTTGTTTCAACACCAGTTATTGAACGAGCACCATGTCCAGTGATGATAATATTGGATTCTGTCTCAAGCGGGATGTGGTACTCGACGCCAATTAGTATCGGGTATGCACCTATTTGCCTACCGAATGTAATCCCGGCTTTACCCCTGCAGGATTCACTGGTATGCGCTTCCCCAAGATGCTTTGGGAGGCGTGTTCTACCATCATGTGATTCCCAATGCACATCGCATAATTGCTCACCCAATGGGAATAAATCCTCCAATAATGGTTTGTCAATAGTCTCTCTAACATTAGTTTTGAAGGCATTAAACGAGTGCTGAGGGATATCTTGGAAACCTTCACCCTCAACTTGCCTTATGTTTATTCTCCTAAGTAAGAGATCTTCTTTCCTAATTTCATGTAATAAGTCTAGATTCATTTGGTATGTTTCTTCTGACTCTCCGTTCAAACCTGCTATGAAATTAAGACCAGGCAGAAGTTTAGGAAGTCCTCTCTCTCCTCTTCCCCTGCCGTATTTATTAATCAACCTAATAGCAGACTTGAGTTGTTGTGAATCGCAGTTTAACCAATTTGCTTGATGCACGCTAGGGTCTGCTGATTCAAGACCAAAAGATAGCACAGCGCCATCGGATAATGTTTCAACTAACGTTTTAGTAATCTCTTCCGAGGGTTCAATATTTTCAGCGATGATTGATGGATTGCCATTATCAGTATGAAGGATTTCAAGTCTTTCATCTTCTCTTAAGCCATGAAGTAATCGAGCGATAGGTTCAGGATTTGGAACGGGATACTCTAATTCTTGAACACCGTCTGCCATGTAAGTATAGGTATCAGTCATTCCACCAAGTCGTACATGCTTAACACCCATATCGTGAGCAATTCTAACCTCTTCAATGATATCTTCTGGCGTTCTCCAGATAGGAATACCTTTTTTTGGTTCGATACAGAACTTACATCCTCTCTTATATCGAACACAGCCCTGGTAAACTTCTACTTCATAGGTAAGTGGACCTGGTTTTATTTGATTTCCAAGATCGGGATGGAATT
>Ga0115003_10002718_pt1 | contig 14425 bp, 16 predicted proteins | sample ArcticOcean_MG_C_7_FD_88736 | JGI IMG/M metagenome (GOLD analysis project Ga0115003, IMG submission 88736) | Marine microbial communities from western Arctic Ocean - ArcticOcean_MG_CB11_88 | ecosystem: Environmental > Aquatic > Marine > Oceanic | place: Arctic Ocean: Canada Basin | collected... | reverse complement strand
TGTGGCTGCTGTATCTAATCTAGCTTTCGGTGCAGCCAGTTCTATAACCATCGCCAATGACAAAGATACTACGAAAATAGAAATTACTGCTCTTAGTATCGCGAACTTCACCAAGGCCATTGAGAATATTTCTTCCATGAGGGCTTCAAATGGAGCTTCCATGGCAAGACTACAATTAGGCGAAGACCATGCCAGGTTGACCAAGGCAAACCTAGAAGCCGCTAATAGTCGGATCATGGATGTCGATGTGGCTGAAGAGTCTACCCGATTTGCGAAATATAATATCCTTACGCAGGCCTCTGCCGCGATGTTATCTCAGGCAAATCAGGCCTCTTCCACTGCGTTGTTACTCCTCTAAGTTAAGGACATATTATGGGACTTACATTAGGCGGAGGTTCTACAACCTCAAACTACCACTCCCTTCAACTTGGGAACGCACAGTCTTTGCTCACTAAAAGCCTGATGCGCCTTTCAAGTGGAAACCGGATCAATCAACCATCCGATGATCCTGGAGGGTTGGCTGTCTCAATGAAATTGAAGCATGCCATCACAGTAACTAGTGCCACTAAAAATAATGTGGATAACGCACTTTCCTTTACGGACACACAGGATAGTGCCCTTGAGTCGATTGCGGGTATTCTTGATCGAATGTCAACCATTCGAGTAAGCTATGGTAGTGGCACTGCCACCACATCAGACAAGTCAAGTTATGCGTCAGAATTCAAGGAATTACAAAAGTCTTTAAACAGCTTTACCAGCGAAACATTCAATTCGTTAAGTCTGTTTACGACTGGAACCAATTCAAAGGATGTCTATATATCCACAAAAGGTGAATCGGGAGCTTCGATTTCGATTAGCTCATTGAATATCGATGAAGCCTTGAGTATCAGCAGTACAATTAACTTAGGTAGTTCGGCTACAACAGCTACTGCCACAAGCATATCTGCTGTAACAACTGCCAATCTAACCTCGGTAATTAACAAGGTTGCGGACTTGAGAGCAACGAGTGGAGCAACATCATCAAGACTGCAATTCTCCTCCGACTTCTTGGCGAGTAGTAAGACTAACCTGCAAGCTGCTAATAGTCGGATTATGGATGTCGATATGGCAGAGGAAGTGACTAACTATGCAAAATATAATGTACAAGTATACGCAGCCAGTGCTGCATTAGCACAGTCCAACCTAAATATGGGAATAGTTCTGGATCTGCTAAACTTTGGCCGAAAATAAGTCAACGGGCTAGATGATTTGGCACTACCACTCATGATTTTCTTATATTGATTGAGTGGGGTGCCAAGTTGGCCAAATGAAAATTATTCATAAATTAACATGTCTTCAATATCTCCATCATTAATTTGTCACCATCAACTTAAGCAGTTTATTCGTCAGCAAAAAGTTGTGGTTTTAAATGAGCAAATTCAGACAGGTAGTCATCTTTGTACTAGTCAATCGGTTGACTCATTTGCCTTTTATACTTCATACGATTGGGAGTTAAAAGTGCCCTTCCATTTTACTCAAAACATTCCCAACTTTTTAGTTTAATCTAAAATGTCATTATTTATTATATCTTGCTTATAAATGAATTTCATTTCTCCAGTTATGTCTTCACGGTTTGAAACTCTTAATTCAATCCGCCAGCGAGAAATTTCAGAGTCCAGTAATCGAATTGCATCCGGGGAACGACTTTCTGCAAACCCATCAATAGATTCAGCAGCTTATCGAATTTCAAAAAGGATGGAAATGGAAAGTAAATTTTCAGGTTCTGCTCAAAAGAATCTTGAAAATGCGTACACGCTTGCTCAACAACAAGCCGATATTATTTCTTATGCCGAAGTAGTTATTAAACGGATGAATGTTTTAGCATATCAAGCAACAGATCCCATCTCGAGTAATTACGACAGAGAGGTTTTAAATCGAGAATTCCAGGAGAGTTCAAAGACCCTGGAGTCTTTGATGTTTGATCGTACCTTTAATAAACAAATCTTAGACCCTCAATCTGCAGACTATATCGACAGGACAATTGTATACCCTGACCAAGAAACTGACTCGGGAGTTTATTCCAAAAAGATAGATATTTCTGCAGTCGGTGGGAAAGTTAAATTGTGGTGGAATAGTTATAACTCTCGCGACCGGATTCAGCTCAAGCAGGGTGATCGTTGGTTCTTTGACTCTGGGGAGTATTTATCAGACAATGGTAATGGTGTACGCTCAGAAACTGTCGATGGACAACCGATCAATGGTGACTACTTTGAGATCGACTTTCAACCTAATCAAATCTCGTACACAACCGCATCAGATAATAAAGGAGATTCCAACTCGGTTCTTGCACCCGGTTACCCAAAAACAAGAGCCCCACTGGGCAACAGTACTGTAATCGATATTTCAGTCAATGAGCCCGGTCCTGAGGGAGTAGTCAGATCGGGGAGTATCGATTGGACATGGAGCATATCAATTGATCCGCAGCAAATTGATGGCCCTCAGGGCATGATGGACGAAAAAGGCTCTTTATATGAACTTTCTCCGCTCGGATTCTCAACATTAAAAGGCTACGATATTAGCACTCGAATAAATGCGGGAAATGCGCTGGAGAGATCAGAGCAAGAATTAGAAAGCCTGCGTACTCAAATTTACACATTGGCCAAGACATTCTCTGAGATTCGCCTCAAATCCGATCAGCTTGGTCACAAGAAAGCGTTACAAGAAATTGCCATTGGGCGCATCAATGACACCGACTTAGCAGATGAGTATACCAATCTGGCTAAAAACCTACTTTTACAGAAAGTATCTAATCATGCACTGATTCACTCACGCTTGTCCGCAAAGAATGTGATCAATCTAATTACTTAAAAAATGATCGGTAGAGAAAAAGAATTACAATTTATAAAAGATGGCTTTTCAAAGTCTGGCTATTTAAGGTGTGCTATTGCATTAGGCCCAGAGGGTATGGGGAAATCAACCTTCCTCGAAAAAGCAAAAGACGTGCATTCACTGATGGAAGGTAAGTCAATTTCCATAACACCTGATTCTGCGCATTATTCAGACCTCCCCTCTCTCCTTTCCTCAATGGCGAGAAATATATCATGTGGCAGTGAGATAAAAGGAAATGAGATTAGCAAGTTTGCCCGTTTTTATGGATCTCAACTCGTTCAAATTGAAGCAACTTATCGAAATGAGGATAATCTTGAGGAATTCAATACTAGACTTGCGGATACATTTGTAACTGGACTTGAAGATGCAATCATTCACTGCGGATTTGATTTGAGCGATATTATCCCCTTGTTAATAGTCGATGATATTGATGAGTTGGGAGATGAGGCACTCGAGTGGTTGTCCGATTCATTTAATAAACGAATACGAGAATCCAGCTTATTTAAAAAATGCAGATTTTTATTCTCCGCCAAGTTTATTACCGAAAAAATCGAACAGTTTTTTTCAAGATTTGGCTTTGATAAAACATCAGAAATTAATCTCCCCCCCTTTACTGTCGAGCAATGCGTTCGATTTGCCAAGCATTCAGGCTATGAGATTACCAACGGAGATGACTACAGAACAAAATCTCAAGGTATTCCATTGAAATTGTTGAATATTTTAAAAAAACCTACTACTATAAAAATTGAAGAGAATAATGTTATGAGCAACATCGACAAAAATATCACACCTGCCTTTTCTGAATTCTCAGAAAAGGAGTTAAATTATCTTCTCTTTGCTTCCTATCCAAGTGTAGTCAATCGCTACAACTTGGAGTTTTTCTGTACAGCCCGTGAGGCTGCTTTTTGTTACAATTGGCTCAAGAGGCAAAAGAAACTTGCTCAAGTTCAACCAGGTGGAGATTTGATCATGAATGAGGATTTCCGCAATCAAATGCGTGAGTTCCACAAACAAGAAGAACCCGAAGAGGCTGAGCAAATGTCAACTACGGCAACCATCCTCGACACTTTTACTTCATTGTTCCAAAATCCAGGACAACACTGGATCCCTGTAACCCTTCAGCTTTTTGACTCTTTCACAAAGGATTTGTGTCGCAAAATCTTTGATGAAATTGAGTGTGATGAAATCTTTTCGATTTTAAATGAAAGAGGTGATCTTTTTAATATCTCAAACAAGCAGTACTCACTTAATGATGACATTAAACTTGTGACTAAAAGGTTTATTGAAATCGGAGGAGGCGGTCCAAAAGAGAATATTGGTGAAAAAGCCAAGGTCGAATGGATTAAGTACCAAGAGGAATCAACTGAAAAGAGAATGCGTTTAGAACAGGAACGTACAAATCTTGAAGAAGAAGCCTTTGATGCAGAAAAGAAAATTTTCTCTTTAGATGAACTTAAAAACCAGCTTGCTGCTAATCATAAAAATCCTCCTAGCCAAAAATCCAAACGGGAATATTCTTTCAGCACATCGGTTATTCTAATTGCAATTGGCCTAGGAACTACTGGGGCAAGTATATTCCTAGACTCTCTTGGCAGTTATCACGCTGCCGCCGGTATTCTTTTAACTATCTTTGGGTTCTTTTGGCCTAATGTTGAAATCAAAAAGCAGGTATTTCAATCAGCGGGAAAGGCTCCAAAACTTGCTATTGAAACTCAACAGAGATCACTCACCCATAGAATGAGTGGACTGGCGTCTCGGGTGTCATCAATACGAAGCAATTTGGAGAATCTTAATTCTGATCTGGAGGGTTTAGACCAAGGAATGAACGCCCCCTATATCTCGGAATAAAAAGATGGCTCTTGAGCGATTTAATTAGTTGCTACAAGCTTTATTTTTCTCAGAAGTACCCCCCAAAGAAGGAGGTATTTGCTTATTAACTCGAGCGAGATATTTTGATAATAAATCTTCTTCCCTAGTTGTTAAATCACTAGTTACTTTTTTTTGTAACTCTAATGCAATTTTTTCACTTTCTCGAAAAATCTTTTTTCCTGCTGAAGTGATGTTAATTTTGTTCTCTCTTTTATCATCAGGGTTTCCCGCAAGTTTAATATAATTAAGTGCTTCAAGGCGTTTTACAATTGAGGATAAATTATTTTTATTAGTTGAAATTAATGCAGCTAACTCGCCCTGGTTCAGTTTTTTCGGGCGGCAATCATGTATTGTCCTTAACACAGTGTATTGTACAGTAGTTATAGGTAGTTCTGAAATTCGTTCACGAAAGAGATGGTTGAGTCCAAACCAGCAACATCGTATTAATACAGGAAACTTTGATAGAATCATTTCAATTGAAAAAGAATAGGTTCTTCACACTAATTATCGAATTATCTTTGATCAAAGAAGTTCACTTAAGTCAGTAATGATAGATGAATGACTAGTTTTTATAATTACAGTAAGATAAAATCAAATAAGTCTAATCAAGTGAATTAATTGATTAGGCAAAAAAACTTATATGATTAGGTTGAGAATGTCTTACCACTCCAACCCCAAAGATGTCTCTCGGATTCTTGAAATTCAAGATAGATTCTGGAAGGTTCTACATTAATCAATCCGATACATAATTCTGTGATCTTAGCAGATAAAATATTGGTGATTTCTGGAGAAAGAGTTCCCACATTTTTCAATTCGATAAAAAGTGAAGGCGTGGTTGAATCTAATCCAAAACTCTGCAATTCAGTCTGTTGGAAAATTACCATTACAAACCCCTCTGACTTTACCAGAGTTTTGCCAACTAACTTTGACAACGATTTTGAGAGCGAATTTAAAATATCTTTTGTGAGTACGTTTGAATAATGAACTTTAACTAATGGCATCATTTTATTTCGTAATTAGAAATACAAGTGTCAAGGTTACATTATTTTGCTAGAATCGAAGGCAATCAATACATTGCCACTTATTCATTTTTAAAATGTGAATTAGATTATAGCTATCAGGCTATGTAGATAGATATTCTCCAACACTAAGTGTATTTCAGAATGTCGAGGCTATTCAAACAGATCACTTGACCATTCATCTCATATTTTGGAGTGTTGTGATTGTGAAAATTCAATCGAGTACTCTTCTAATTTGTTTAACTTTATGTAGTTGTGATCTTTCATCACCGATATCGAGTCCGGAATCACAAAAAATTGAGGCAGATAGAAAACCTAACGAGCATTTGGAAAAAGCAACTGAGAAGTTTTTGGCCACTGAAATTAGGCAATCTACTCCGAGAATTCAAGACGGTCAGGACTCCACAAAATCTTTTGATGATTTACAATCTCCTGTTACTAAAGGAAAACCGAAACTTCCCTTCCCTTCCGGGAATCTTCTCGAGTGAATCAAGAGGATCAAATCGACCCTGTGCAAATTCCAATCAATGGAACATTAGACCTCCATGGCTTCAAGCCAAGCGATGTGAAAGTGCTCGTAATCGAATATCTTAATGAATGCTCAAAAAAAGGGATTCATGAGGGCCGAATTATTCATGGAAAGGGAATTGGTACATTAAGGGAAATAGTGCACTCGATCCTCAAGTCCCACTCAAAAGTAAAGAGTTACTCTTTAGGGGATTCAACTTCGGGAGGTTGGGGGGCAACTTCATTTATACTTAATAAGTCAAATTAAGAATAAGAACACTTATCGACCGATACTATCCTCCATCGAATTTTGCTGTCGAGTAATATCATTCAAGGTTAAGATTCCAACTAATTTTCGATGATCTGTCGAACTGACTATGGGTGCATGTACCAAATCGTTGTCCACTAATATTTTGGCGGCTTCACGAATCGATAATTCTGGTTTGAGAAGAATCAGATTTTGATCTTGAATCATCTCCAATATCGAAACCCTCTCGTCCACCTTGATTGGTGCATCCAGCTCTTGATGTGTGATCATACCGATCAGCCTACTTCTTTGATCAAGAATGGGATAGGCATGGTGCTTTCGGAAATGAAGATCAATCCTTTTTAAGTTATCTTGAATCGAATGATGGCCGTCGATAAAAACTGGATCAAATGTCATAATCGTACTGGTCGGTAAATTTCGCCAATCTTGGTCGCCTTTATAATGGGGTAGTTTTTTTAGATTTATTTTATCTTGAAGGAGAAGAGAGTCATAAAGGGGAACCGGTTGGAAACGAACCGCAACAAACCATGCGATCATATTCCCAATCATCAAAGGGAGAATTAAAGCATATTGACCAGTCATTTCCCAAATAATGACAATTGACGTCATGGGACAACGAATCACGGCCGCAAAAAATGCACCCATACCAAGCATCGCCATCGCACCAACCACATCATTATCAAACTGAAAAATCGGTTGAGCTAAAAGTCCAAGTAGTGCCCCGAGCATCCCACCTATAAAAAGAGTGGGTGCAAACAAACCACCGCTTCCACCGCTTCCGTAGGCTAAAAGAGTAGCGAGTACCTTTCCGACTAAAAGTAATGCAACGACTAGGATGACTGTAATACGACCATTTAAGGCGTCGCTTAAATCATCGTACCCAACACCGAAAACTCCTAACTTACCCTCCGAGAACCAGGCCACAGATACACCGATCACTCCTACTCCCAATCCACCTATTCCTGGCTTCACCCAATTAGGTAACGATACTTTCTCTCGGAAGAAACCCCTTGTCGACAAAACTCCTCTGACGAATAAGCGACCAAACAATGCACTTAATAGACCAAGGGGAACTGATATCAGCATCCACCAATCAGTAGTGATTAAACCAATATCTATGGCAAATGCGGGATGCTCGCCGACTAAAAGTCTTTGCACGGTAGTAGCAATCACCACGGCGATAAAAATTCCGAAAAATGATTTGCTACTGAAATTCCCAAGCAACTCTTCGAACACAAAAAACACTGCGGCCATGGGAGTATTAAATGCAGCAGAAATTCCAGCGCCCATGCCTAGTGGAACCATTGCCTGGATTCGTTTCCTCGCCAATCCAAACCAACGACCAATCTTAGATGCAATTGCGGAACAAATATGTACGGTTGGCCCTTCCCTACCCAAGCTCATCCCAAAACCAACGGAAAGCACCCCCACTATGAATCGGTACACAGCTTCCCGTAGTCGCATTAATCCAAACTTACGATAATATTGCGACTTCGTGCGTGGAATCCCCGAACCCGCTGCATTCGGTTCAAGGTATTCTAAGATCAAACCTGTAAGTATACCGCCAACCATGGGGGCCAAGCCGATCAAGATGTAAAACCATTTTTGATCACCATCTCCAATCCAATAACCGAGTTGATGTACAAGATAAAAAACAAATTCTATAGCCTTATGGAAAGCAACTGCAGCCACTCCACAACAAACACCAGTTATAATCCAGATGATCAAATAGCGCTGACCATCAGTGCAATGCTTACGCAAATACTCCGGCACACTGAACTTTATTGTTCTATTCCTGCCAAGTTTGGCTTCGCTCATTAAAATCACAATGAAGGCGAGTCCTTAAAATACAAGTTGAAACAGGACACTAAGAACACTGCCCGCAATGAATAAAAATTAAGACAAGAGCTGTTCTATCATTACTAATAGAACGATAGTCAAAACAACCAGTATTTTTCATTTAATCAACGAAAGCTATTATTTAAATACGATTAAATTGGCATTACGACTTGAGTATTAATGTAACTGCCCCACCCCCAAAAATATCAATACTGAAGAAACATATTAGTACAGATTTCAAAATTACTTAAATCTAATCATGCTCATTTATTAGAAGATTAATTTAATCGTAAAAAACGTCATTTTCAGAACTCCTTAGAAATCCGGTTCTCCTCTTTCAATGGGCTTTCGGTTCGCAACATTTCGCCAAATCGTCTGATCCTTAATTCCCTGTCATTCTAAACCGTTAATAGAGAAACTTTCGCAAAATATTGAGCGACAATAAATTATATAATATGATTAAGTTTGCTTTAATGATGATACGCAGTGACTATCAGGGTGAATTATTCTAATAATTTGGGGTAGTGAGTATCTACATACACAACCTCTGTAATAATATACCTCAGGCACAATTAAAATTACCACCACTTTACCTCTCTCAAATGAGAATACTGATAAAGGATCGCAAGCATTACCGCCCACCATACTTTCATTCGTAAAAGACCTTCCCAATCTTTGTTCACTTACTGGGTTGGCTTGTACAGTTGTAGCAATTTATTCTAGTATTCTCGGTTTTTACCCATTGGCAATGGTTGGGATGATTTGGGCGGTTGCCTTTGATTGGGCGGATGGACTTATTGCCCGAAACATGAAAGGTAGAAACAAGTCCAAACAAACTTTCGGAGGGCAACTTGATGTCTTAATCGATATCGTGAGTTATGGAGTTACCCCAGCTATCCTTCTGTCTAGTTACGGTGAATACAACTTCATCTTTCTGGTAACCGCATTTATCATTCTGTCTGCTAGTGCAATACGTTTAAGTTATTTCAGTACATTTGGTCTCGCAGGTGGAACCAAATACACAGGGCTAGCACTGGACAATAATAGCGTAATACTAGTCTTCATCTTTTTATTTGAAAGCCTTTTTAGCCAAGGAACATTTTCCTATATTTTACTGGTTAGTTGTTTAGGCATTGCGATGTTGAATGTTTCACAAATTAAAACGCCAAAATTATCCTCAAACCCAAGAAATGTCTATATTCTAGGCATTTATACGATTATACTCACCTTTGTTTATGGGTGGATATATTTTCTTAAAATTTAAATATAAATGCTCATATACACAGTAGGCACATTTGATTTGTTACATGTTGGACACCTCGCATTATTGGAGTACTGCAAAACATTGGGCGATATTTTAGCGGTAGGAGTTGGTTCAGACGATGTAGTGAGTTCTTACAAACCGAATATGCCTGTCATTCCATTAAACCAAAGAATGGAAATGCTCAAGGCGTTGCGATGTGTGGATATTGTTCGCCCCTACCACGAACTCGAATATGTTTCAGGGTGCAAAGAATTAAAACCAGATATTTTTGTAATTGGAGAAGATTGGGGTAATAAAAAGCATAACATCGATGTAGAAGATTATTTATCTACCGAAGGTAAAAAACTTATTCAGGTAAGCTACAACCCACAAGCTTCATCCTCTAGAATCAAACAAATCGTATTGGATCAATCTCATCGAGGTAAATACTTGGCACAGGAAATTCCTCTCAGTAAACAAGTGCATGCAGTTTGATAGCTCAATATTACCAATTATAAAATCAGTTCATTGAGTCGAAAAACGAGTAAGCTCATCAGTTTTCGATTGCCTTTACTCAAACGACTCGGTTGATGTTTGGCGATGGCCATTAACGACATAATACCCTTGGATGCACTTTTTGGTGGTGAAAACACCAAAAAGAAAAAGAAAAAAGTTGATCGTATTGCTTTATCCTCTCCCTTAATGCGCATCCCCAGGATGGATGTATTCGTCGCGAGAGATTTAATTGATATTGGGGTAAAGGAATTATATGAAATCCAAGGTCGTTCGGCAGAAAGTTTATTTGAGGAAATTAAAAAAATGCGACCCGATACTCCAGATTATCGATTAGCATACCTGAGAATGGCCATTTACTTTTCAGAAAATGAACCCGCTGATCCAAAAATGCTCCACCCCAGTCTTTGGGGTGAATAAAAGCCAAGGTTAAAGGCTACCCGGTTGATTTATCAATATTCGAAAGAGCACGCTTAGCTTGCCAAACCATAAATAAACCATATCCCAAAAAAAGAACTCCATTCAAAATAACCATAGGTGCCTGAATATTGTTGAAACCGACTACGCATAGAGTTCCTCCCACTACAGCAAAAACCCAACCGAACCAAGATCGGTATTTAATCACCCGTCGAAAGTGGACTACCTTATTGGCTTTTTGTTCTTCAGTTAATTCTTTCATTGATAAGATTAATTAAACCCCAAGTCATCATCCTGCTTGCCTCCTAAGGCTTGCTTGATCAAATCCAGCCTATCATTCTCATTGGTCAGGTCACTAAGGAGCATAGTCGCTCTCTTACTTAAATTCTGGACTTCGAGCATGGCCTGTTTTCTAAGGGTATGCTTGCACAATGTGTAAGCAGCTAAATCCACAAAAGCGATATCATCATCAAGCGGAGCAAGGAATTCGAGCATTTCTTCTGTAACCTCTCCTCCTAAGTCTTGATTCCTTTCAAGTTGTAGGGTTATTTTATCGCGAAGACCAAAAGACCCTTCGTCTACAATTGTTTCAACGGGCTCAACTTCTAGAATACGGTAAGGGATTTCTTGTGGGATCGATACAATCCTCACTCGACTCAACCCCTGAAGCAGGACAAAAGATGTCCCATCTGGATTCTCTTTCGCCACTCGGATTAGACCTGCTGTGGCAACCCCGAAAGGCAACTCGAGGTGAGCTTCCTCTTCTGAGACATTCTCGCGCTCGCCAACAATCGCGAAGATTCGGTCTTCCTTCAATCGATCTAATAGCATTGCTTTATATCTTTCCTCAAAAATCCGAAGGGGCATCATGGCTTGTGGAAACAATACGACTCCACTAAGAGTCATCGCGGGGATTCGATTCGGAATTGAAAAGTTTTCTGTATTCATACTCACTACATTCTGTTCGGCTTTAGGCAAAAGGTCAAATCACCAGCCCAACAACGCTTGCGGTAAGTAGGCAGGCAAAGGTGCCACCAAGTAGAGCCCTCCAACCTAATTGAGTAAGGTTTGTTCGTTGACTGGGAGCCAAAATTGCAATCCCTGCGACCTGAATTCCAACAGAAGCAAAATTAGCGAATCCGCACAGTGCATAGCTTGCAAGGATGATTGAGCGTTCATCCTTAATCAGCCCAAGTTCTTTAAAATTACCAAGATGGGCATACGCAACAAATTCATTTAGGACTAATTTTTCCCCCAGTAATTGACCGACCAAGCGAATATCGTCAGATGACACTCCCATCAACCAAGCAATCGGAGAAAATACCCATCCAAATAAATACTCCAATGTAACTTCGCCTTCCTCCAATCCAAACCAACCTTCAATCCCTAAGGGTTTAACAAATAAATCTCCGAAAATAAAATTTCCCATCGAGACCAAGCCAGTAAAAACAATTAAGATCGCCCCTACATTAAAGGCAAGAAGTAGCCCCTGGGTGGTGCCGGCAGTTAACGCATCAAAAACATTAAGAGTTGAGTTATTCATAGACAGACCGATCTCTTCTTCTGTTTTTTGTGTCTCAGGAAGAAGGATCTTCGAACAAACTATTGCCGCAGGTGCTGACATAAGAGATGCAGTTAAAAGATGCTGGGCGAAAAGAGCTTGTGATTCTGGATCGGTGCCTCCTAAAAATGCAACATAGGCGGCAAAGACTCCACCCGCAATGGTCGCAAAACCACCTGTCATTAAGCATAAAACTTCAGATTTGGTCATTTTTTCCAAATAAGGTCTGACTAACAAAGGGGCTTCGGTCTGACCGACGAAAACATTTGCCGAGATCGCTAAACATTCTGCACCTGAGATTTTCATGGTTCTCTTCATTAACCACGCCAAGGTATAAACAATTCGCTGAAGAATACCCCAATGGTAAAGAAGTGCGGAGAGAGCAGAAAAAAATAAAATTGAGGGTAATACTCTAAATGCTACAACGGTCCCATAGCTCGTTGCATCACTGGCCAATTCTCCAAAAACAAAAGTTGCACCTTGATAAGAAAATTCAGTCAACCGGACCACACCTTGGGATATTCCTTGTACTAAATCTGTAACTAATGGAGCTTTTAACAATAAAAGAGCGAAAGAAATCTGCAGTGCAAGTCCTGAAAAAACTAGCCGTGCGGAAATAGCCTTGCGGTTGCTACTGGCCAACCAAAGCAAAAATAAAAGGCAAAATATCCCCAATAAACTTCTAATTAAATCCATTTATAAATAGCTTAAATTGTAAAGCTCGACTCAGGAATGCAACCTGAAAGAAAAAAAGTGACTTTATTGATTGAAGATTAAGTGGAAAAAAATGTAGATCAAAACATGATTTATTTTAAAACTATTTTGTATACACTTTTAATTTTCCTACAAAGCTGTGGAGTTCCACTCATTCCGGGGATCTGATTTTTTAAATTAGCCAGTCTATAATATGACAATTGAAGAAAAAAATTCTCTTAAAAAAATTCTCGTTATTGGCGGTGGTTCAGGAATGGGAAAAGCAATTGCACTGAAATTATCCAATGAAGGGCTAAGTGTTTCGATTGCTGGCAGACGGAAAGATAAACTTCTAGAGGTTGCAGAAGAAAGTAATCAAAAAATAAAGACGCACCAAGCCGACATTACTAATCGCGATTCAATTGCAGAGCTGTTTTCCTGGTTTGATCAAGAAGTGGGAGAACTCGATATTTTAATCAATGCAGCCGGGATTAATATTGCCAACCGAAGTATGATTCAACTGGCCCCTGATGAATGGGATAAGGTGATTAATATAAACCTAACTGGTACTTATAACTGCATCAGAGAAGCATTGGAAAGAATGCGCCCACGAAAGTCAGGTCTGATTATTCTCATCAATTCTGTGGCGGGAAAACGGGCAATCCCTCTGGCGGGCGTTGCATATAATGCATCGAAATTTGGTATGTCCGCTCTGGGTATAGGTGTGGGAGAAGAGGAGCGGGATAACGGCATACGAATTACTAATATTTATCCGGGCGAAGTAAATACTCCAATCCTAGATGAAAGACTAGTGCCCCCCACCCCTGAACATCGGGCAAGTATTTTACAACCTGAAGATGTAGCAGAAGTAGTTTCCACTGTGGTACACTTACCCGCCAGGGCTCACGTTCCAGAATTAGTCATTAAGCCGAGTAGGCAAAGCTTTGTTTAAATCCTTCCGTCAACTGAAAGGATTTCCCAAAAAATTGTTAGATATTTAAATTTTCCTTAATTGAATCAACAGCAGCTTCAACATTTGCCCGGTGACCGAAAGCACTAAGCCGAAAGAACCCTTCCCCTGCTGGACCAAACCCCGATCCCGGGGTGCCTACCACATGACACTCACCGAGTAATTTATCGAAAAACTCCCATGATGTAAGACTATTGGGAGTTTTTAGCCAAACATAGGGTGCATTGCCACCCCCATAGGTTTGGATACCTTTGGCCTTAAGACCTGAGTTTATAATTGATGCATTCTCAAGGTAAAAGGCGACTTGCTCTTTCGTCTGTGATCGACCTTCAGGGTTAAGCACTGCAAGACCTCCTGCTTGAACAATATTTGATGCACCATTAAAAAATGTGTTCTGACGACGAGTCCATAAATTATGCAAAACACCTGCTTCAGCATCCTCGGCAATACATGCCTTTGGAACAATTGTCCAAGCGAGACGAACGCCCGTAAAGCCAGCGGTTTTCGAAAAACTATTCAATTCGATTGCGCATTCGTGAGCACCTTCGATTTCATAAATACTTTTGGGTAATTCCGGGTCAGTTATAAATGAAGCGTAGGCCGAGTCATATAAAATGATCGCTTTTTGTTCTCGGGCATAATCAACGAAGGTCTTAAG
>Ga0115003_10002712_pt1 | contig 14441 bp, 12 predicted proteins | sample ArcticOcean_MG_C_7_FD_88736 | JGI IMG/M metagenome (GOLD analysis project Ga0115003, IMG submission 88736) | Marine microbial communities from western Arctic Ocean - ArcticOcean_MG_CB11_88 | ecosystem: Environmental > Aquatic > Marine > Oceanic | place: Arctic Ocean: Canada Basin | collected... | reverse complement strand
GTGTCCTCGATCACGATGCGATCGACGTCTCTCGGAGTGCCGTCGCGCTGATTGTCGTCAATGCTCCCATCCCCCCGACGCTTGACGCCGTCGCTGCCAATGTCGTCCGACATTTCGTGAAGTTCGGAATCTGAATCACTCTGCGCGAATCCCACAGCCGGGGAAATCATCAGGCTGACCGCCGCCAGGGCTACCAGGGGTGAAAAGAATTTCTTCGTCATGGCTAGCTACTCCTTTTGAGGCACTGCTCCACGCGGTGCATATTGGGAAGTTTTACCAATCTATCGGAGAATTCAATGGGAATCTTTACCAATTTGTTTGAATTATTGACGAACGCGCCTCCACCCGAGGGCAGAAATAATCTCTAAATAATTATTAATATTGAAGATTTTAAATTTCAGGATTTCAAGCTTCGCGCGAAAAATACGACCATTTTCTGCGCCAGCCCCGCCCGTACCAAGCCAAACCTGCGCGGTGTCCGTACGAGATCTCGGGCAAGACCCACCGAGACTTGCGCAAGCGTTGACTTGCAGGAGATGACCAGATGTTGCGAACGCCGCAAGCACAGCTGTCCACCGCCGCTGCGGTCTGGACGGGAGGTCCCGAAGAGAAGTGGTCCGCCGAGGCACGCTTCCTGGTCTCGGGGCTCGATCCCCGGACCACGGGCCAGCGTTACGGACAAAACGCGATGCCCTGGGACAAGGCCGGAGGTGCTGCGTCGCGATTGGATTCGCTGCGCCGTTAAAAACGGTCCACTAAAACGAGGCTTGACCGAACCTTGGCCTTCAGCCGATCGCCGAATTCCAATTCTTCACCAAGTACTCGGTTGACCGTGCCGCCAACGCATGCAGGGTGAACGTTGGGTTCACCCCGCCGGACGTGGGGAAGAGGCCCGCGCCCGCGATGAAAAGATTCGGCAGATCGTGGGCCTGGCCATAGCTGTTGGTCACCGAGTCGCCGGGACTCTTGCCCATCACGGTGCCTCCCATGATGTGCATGGGAGCGCGAGGGGTATGCCAAGCTTCACTGGCACCCGCGGCCTTGAAAACTTTCAGCCCTTCCGCGACCGCCGTGTCCCAGAGCGCCACGGGTTCCTTGCTCGAGGTGTGGGCCACCGTGGCGAGAGGAACGCCCAAGGCATCTTTACGGCTGCTCAGGGTGACGCGGTTTTCCGCCAGGGCCTCGTCCTCGACCACCCCCGTCATGGTGATGATGTGCCGGGTCGCGCGCTGCATGAAATCCGACAGTGCTTTGCCGCGCAGGTCCGGGCGGCTGGGCGCGATGCCCAACAGGCCATTGGGCTTGACCGCATGGGCGATCATCCACTGGTAACTCCCGAATGCCCCCTGTTCGGCATGGGCGTTCTTGTCGTCGTAGTGCTCCTGGTTGAGCAGCTGCCCTCCCAAAGCGCCGAAGCCCGGTGTGGTCTCTTTTTCGTGCAGGCCAAAGATCGGCGCCGCGCCGTGGGTCGTGATAAAGCGCCCGAGCATACCGCTCGAATTCGCCAGGCCGTCGGGATGCTGGGGCGTAGCGCTTGCGAAGAGGAGACGCGGGTTTTGGACGGTGAACGCGGCAAGCACCACCACGTCGGCCATGACCTTGACCCGCTCGCCGTCCTTGGTGATGGCCTCGACTCCGGTGGCCCGCTTGCCACTCTTGTCCGTGAGTATGCGGACCACTTCAGTCTCGGGGTGAAGCGTGGCTCCGGCGGCCCGGGCCTGGGGGAGATGAATTGTTTGCGCGTTGGCGAGTGCGCCGATCGGGCAGCCCGCATCGCACCAGCCATCCCACATACACGGCGGCCGGCCCCTGAAAGCACGCGTGGTCACCGCCAAGGGTAGGGGCGAGACCTTCATGCCCACGGCCTCGAAGCCGTGCCCCACGATGCGGCCCTGGGCGGAAACGGGCACCGGGGGCATGGGGTACGGGGCACCCGGCGGCTGGCTGCTTTCCATGCGTTGATTGCCCGCGATGCCGCACTCTTCCTGCACCCGGTCGTAATAGGGCTGGAGGTCCGCGTAGCCGATGGGCCAGTCCCGCGACCGGCCGTACAGGGTTTTGACCCGGAAATCGTTTGTATGCAGGCGCGGCCAAACCCCATATTGGTGCATGCTGGAGCCGCCCACGCCGTGGCCCGAGTTAAAGCCGTACCCCACCGTGTCCTTGCCGGTTTCGAGCACCGGGGCGACGGCCCCCTTGAGCCGACGCGCCCAGAGCATGGAGCTCACCAGGTCCTTGTTTTCCCAGGCCGGGCCGGCTTCAAGAATCGCAACGCGTTTGCCCACCTGGGCGAGACGCGCGGCAAAGTGGCTGCCCGCTGCCCCAGAGCCCACGACCACTGCATCGATCTTTTCCGTAGGAAGCGCAGTCAACTCGGCTCACCCCATTCGCTCGGCGGCATGATGTGCGCCGCATAGGGAACGCCAAGAGCCTCGAAGCCCTTCACGGTGCCGTAGGTGACATCGCAAGCATCGTTGCGCACCACAAAATAAAAGAAGGACGGCGGTGGCCCCGCCCAGCCCTCGACCTTGCCCTCGGCCAAAGCATCGATCAGCGCTTCGGCGGGGGCGTCTTTGAGTTTTGCAAAGGGGAGCTTGTGGCGGGCCTCGGCCGCGCCATCGAGCGCCGCGAGACCCTCGCGGTAGAAGGGCGTGAAGGGCGGATCCACGCCCAGGTATTGGATCATCAGCATGCAATCGGCCGGGCTTGCGGCGAGTTGAGAATCCACGAAGGGTACGACGCCCGCTTCACGGCTACCCGGCACCAGCCGCTCACCGAGCGCGGCCAGGGTGTCGGCTTCTTCTTGCGTCAGCGCGCCCAGCGGAACGCCCGCCGCCTGAGCCTCGGCGGGGGAGAGCGTCACCACGCTGCCGCCCAGGGTGAAGGTGAGCAGTCCGACCCCACCGGCTTTAAGAAGCGCGCGGCGGGTGGGGTGTGCGCGGGGATGAGCAGGCATGGGACAAACTCTAGGCGATGGGATGGGGGATGGGGAGCGGGGAAAGGAGAAAGCAGGAGGCTTATTTTTTCTATGCGCGCTCACTGGATATCCGGGGGGATATCCGGTTCCGACGTTGGGATCATTGAGATTCAAGACGAGTTATCGTAAGTCGCGGTTGCGCGCCCCGTCAGCCGGTTAGCAGTGCAGCGTCTAATATGACGCCCGCCTCAAGAGAAAACGCCTCCGAGCAACTCTCGCAGACGGTAAAAGATAGACAATACTAAGGCTCAGGCAACACCGGGGAAGAAAAATGCGTCAAACAGACAATCGTTGAGGTCACGGTGAACACGATGACTGATGAGCAACCCAAGAATCCGCTACACGGCATTACGCTGAAGGACATCGTTGAGGATCTGGTTCTTCGGCGCGGTTGGGAAGGCCTCGCCGAGGAGATCAACATTCGCTGTTTTTGCGTTGATGCGAGCGTGAAGTCGAGCTTGACCTTTCTACGCAAAACCGAATGGGCGAGACGGCAGGTTGAGGGGCTCTACCTCGCGGACCATCGCGCGCTAAAACGAGAGGCAAAGGCATCGCAACCGTGACCGATTAGGAGGTTCAAGCCGCGTTCGCAGCTCTTTGGATAACCTGTCCAAACGGCACAGCGGAGGAACAGCCGAAGAGTGCGTGCTTCGTGAGCTTCAGGCGAGTCAACAGCGGCGAACGGATGCCACACAAAAAGCGGGCGAGTACACGCGGATCGGCGAGAGCCGGTTGTTCGGCCTTCAGCTGCAGAGCAAGCTCCCAGTTCGCCGCGTTGATTTCGACTTCGGCCATCGGTTCGAGAGTGATTGGGCCGGTCAAGCAGTGTTCGCAATGTCCGCAGGGGTCGACCGGCGCAGGGTCAGAGAAGTGCCGGCTTAGTGCCCGCACCTGGCAGTTATTCGATGCTGCAAGATCGATGACCGCCGCCAATCGGTCCACCTCGGCTTGTTCGCGAGTCAGCATCCGTTCGTAGAGATTGTCCGTCAGTGCATCGACATCGGCCCCGCGCAGTCGGCGATAGCGATGCAAGAGGCCCTGGGCCTTGAGTTCAACGAGCTCTTCGCCGGCGAGCCAATCGAGCGCCTTCACGATTCGATCCCGAGGCACATTCAGCCTGGCGGCCACCTTCTCAGCCTCCACGGTGAACCAGATGCGGGCCTTCTTGCTGGCCGCCAATAGGCCTTTCATGAGCTGCCGAGGCTCGTCCTGGGGCAAGCGGGCGAGGATCTCTTCTTCGCTCGCAATCAGTCGGTATCGGAATCGATCATAGACCGGTGTCATCGCTGCGAGGTAGCCATCGAGTTCGAGGTAGGTGAGCAGCGTGCGGACGACGAGAGGGCGTACATCGTGCGCATTGCCGAACGACGTGAGCGCAAGTGCGATCGAGTCGTCGTTGGCTTTGCCGGTGTCTTTTTCACGATTGTTGTCCGCATTCGAATCGTTCAGCAGCGCGCCAACCAGGCTTTGGATGGCCGCCCGTGTCGGCGTGTCGCCGTACACGAAGTTCTGGAGAAGCGGCAGGTCATCGTGACAAAGCTGCAATTCGCAAATAGAGAGCTCGCCGTCGCGTCCCGCACGCCCGATCTCCTGCGCAAGGTGCTCGAGGCTCTTGGGCGGGTTGTAGTGATAGACGTAGCGGATGTTGGCTTTGTCGATCCCCATGCCGAACGCGATTGTGGCGACAACGATCATGCGTTCCGAGGCGAGAAAGGCATCCTGAATCGAACCGCGGCGATCGGGTTCGAGCCCAGCGTGATAGGGCTGCGCGTCGAAACCGGCCGAACTCAAGACCTCGGCCATGCGTTCGGCCGTGCGCTGAAGCGTGACGTACACGATCGTCGGGCCGACGGGCCGCGAACGGAGGCGCTCGATCAGCACCTCGTCGCGAGCTTCGGCCGATGTCGGCGTGAACCGGAGTGTGAGGTTCGGGCGGTAGAAGCGCGTGCGGATCGCGTCGTCTTCCGCGATGTCAAAGCCCTTGCGGATGTCGAGCAGGACGCGGTCGGTTGCGGTGGCAGTGAGCGCGAGCACCGTGCGCGCGCCAAGGGTTCGCGCAATCCCGCCGAGCTTTAGATAGTCGGGACGAAAGTTGTGGCCCCATTCCGAGATGCAGTGCGCTTCGTCGACCGCAAACAGGGCGATGTCGATATCTTCGAGGGCAGCGCGGAAACGCTCATTGTTAAATCGCTCGGGAGCCACATAGAGGAGTGGCACCCGCCCGGCCGACAGGTCGGCCATGAGAGAGCGGTGTCCCTCGGCATCGAGACTGGAGTCGAGTCTTCGGGCGGCGATGCCGCGCTGCGCGAGTGCATCGATCTGGTCTTTCATGAGCGCGATCAACGGCGACACGACAAGCGTGAGGCCGTCCAGCATCAGTGCGGGCAGCTGGTAGCAGAGCGATTTACCGCCGCCGGTGGGAAAGACAGCCGCGGCCGATCGACCCGAAAGAAGGCGTTCGACCACTTCCTTCTGCCCGTTATTGAAGGTGGTGAAGCCGAAATGTCGATGGAGCGCGGCTTCGAGATCGCCGGCTGAATAGGTCATAGGGAGTTCGCCGCGGGAGGTGAGAATAAGGGCACGCTACTGCACATGGGGACCGGATGAGACTACCGGGGGAAATCCAAAACGGTCTCTTGGCGAAATCGTTCTTATCCCAAACCTTTTGACGACTTACACCTCACGAGCGTAACGTGAGGGTCGAGTTCGTAATAAAATGTGTCGGCAGAGTAGTTCGGCGGCTTGATTTTAGAGGCTTTCGGAAATGACTCGAAATTTGCCCTCTGGGTGTCTGCGACAACTGGAGGAGTCCAAATGGCTTCCCAAAAAATAACTCAAATGCTGACAAGAACGACCTGCGCCACCATGCGTTGCGTTGCCGCGGCCCGATGTGTGACTGCTTGCTCCTCGGATCCTAAACCTCCGAGAGATGCGAGCCGTTCAGATCATGACCTCTTTTCCGACGTCATCCCCGTGGCGCACACCCCGCCTGGTGTGGATGGCAACTCGTTCCCTCCGCCCATCCTTGCCACAGGTATAGAACTCCTCGCCCAGGGCGCACCCGACCTCCCCGGCATTTGGATGGCTGTGCACGTCGAACGCGACGGTGAACGACTCGCGATCCGATGGTAACAGCAACGTCTACGCGACAGTCCCGCTCACATCTTGGAATTGTCGACCGAGCCAACGGACCTTCGGCGTGATGTAGGCGACCCAGCCCGCAAGCGCGAGCGTGACGAGCAGCTTTGGGAGTAACGCGAAGGCTGTGATCCAAACCGCAGCAAAGCCAACTAACCGCAGCGCCGCGATCATGACGTGCGTCGCTGACTTGAACCCTCGCCCGCCCAGGAACCACCCGTTCGCGATTAAGAGTGGTGCGAAAATGAACCAAGGAATACCCCTTTGGTCGAGGGTCGGATCGGCATCGAGGTCTGCGTCAACCGCGGCGTCTCCTTGTTCGAGCGCCACGGCGATCTGAGACCAGACGTATTCTGCGGTCGGACGTTCGGTGGCACCGCCCATGTTCTTGTGGGTAGGCACGCCGCGCCATCGATAGAGCACGCGACCATCGGCGCGCAGCACGAGGACGCCGGGTTGGAAGAAGCCCTTCGGATGAGTCGGTTTCCAGTCGACGTCCTGCGCACTCAAGCTCTGTTCAAGAAACTCGAATTCCTGGTTTACAAAAAGATCTACCCAACCCCGCTCGCGACAAACGCCTGCAATCTCGTGGTGGGGGTCGCCGACCGATTCAAAATTGAGCTTCCAGTCTTTCGACGCGCGTCCGGCCAAAACTTGTGGCTCACTCGAGACGGCAACAATCTCGCCGCCCGCCGCGCGCACTTTCTCTGCGACGCCTTCTTTCACGTAGCCCCGTAACTCGGAGCGACAGGGAGGTCACCAGAAACCGCGGTAGAAGACGAGTACCGTGAATGAATGTCGACCGAGCATATTGTCGAGCCAGTTGCGACGCGCGCCCGGCGGTGGATCGAGTTCGGGGACGGGGGTGTCTGCGGTTACGGCCGACGTGTCATCGAGAAAGGAGACGGCATAGTCCTCGCCGTCTTGGTCAACCCGGAAGGAGCGCTGCTCACATCTGTCGCCGCCGCAAAGGATCAGCCGCAGCGCCCGAGGGCCCGAAGTCCCAAGGGCTTCATCGGGGTTGAGGATGCCCGTTACTTCGAACGTCGCATCTTCGTGACGGTTGAACCATGCGAGCGAGGCTTCGACCTCGGGCAGAAGCGCTTCGGGAATCGATTCTTCGACGACGAGCATGAGTGGGTCTCCTCCGCTTGCGGATCGGTCATCCCGATCGGCCGACGAAGTTTAACCGCCGCGATTATTCGGCGCTCGACGATGGGATGTGCGCTTTGGGGTCGCCGTCCCCGCCATGGCGCTGCCGTTGGCGGTCGCCTTCGCGATCATCGGACGGGCTTGGGTAGACCGGCTGCAAACGAATCATCTCTACTTCGCCACCCGGGGCTGCTCCCCTCTAAGTTGACACCGGTTGCCAACGTTCGATTCTAAGAACATGGGCAGTTGCCCGACTCGCGTTTTGCGTTCGGCCGCTAAAACACAACAACGCCGCTAGTTGCCCCAGTAAACGACTTCATCGTCGTCAGTGACCGGCCGAGCCAGGTGTTTGTCCACTGTAATCGGGGCGGCAATAAATTGCGGCCAGCCAGGTTCGCTCCAGTCTTTTTGGCCTTCAGCCATAACGACTTGCATGCGCGTCAATTGTTCCGGTTCGCTGTCGGCCAGGTTGTGTTGCTCTGTGGGGTCGTCGTTAAGGTTGAACAACCAGACCTTGCCCGGCGGTTTGCTGACCTGCAGTTTCCAGCCCTGAGACAGAGAAGAGCTGTAGCCGCCAGAGCGCCAGTGCAGGTCATCATGTGGGGTGCCTGTTTCATCGCCCGTTAGGTAGGGCATCAAGTCGACACCGTCATAGACCCGGTCAGTCGGAAGTTTGATGCCAGCTGCAGCAGCAGCGGTGGCGAAGATATCGATATGGGAAGCGGGTTGCTGGTATTCGCTACCCGCTGCCAGCTTGGCCGGCCATTTGACGAAGTAGGGAGTGTGAATGCCGCCCTCAAAGAGAGTCATTTTCCAACCCCTATAGGGGGCGTTCACATTCGGTAGACCGACATAGTGCGCGCCACCATTGTCACTGGTGAAGATCACCAGGGTGTTCTCCTCCAGGCCATTTTCCCGCAGAGCATCCATCACTTGGCCTACACCGCGGTCCACCGCCAGCATCATGGCGCCGTAGACTCGCTCGGTATGGCTTTCGATCATTGGCAGGGCGTCGTAGTCGGCCTTGGTGGCATGCAATGGTGTATGGGGCGCGTTGTAGGCCAGATACAAAAAGAAGGGTCGGTTGCGATTGGCCTCGATCACATTCACAGCGTGTTCGGTTAAGTAGTCGGTCATGTATTTGTCGGGGGTGAAGCGCTGCTGCTGGTTGTAACGCACAGCGAAACGCAGATTGGGCCAGAGGTAGGAATCGATGGGATCAAATTTCTGAATCGATTTTACGTGCTCGGGATCATCAAACTCTGCATAGGCCGCGCCACCGGCCAGGAAGCCGAGGAATTCGTCGAAGCCACGTTCTGTAGGCGTTTGTCCTTCGGTTGCTCCCAGATGCCATTTACCTAGGGCGACGCTGTGGTAGTCGTTTTCAGCCAGGAGTTTCGGCAGCATGATTTCAGATTGCGCGACACCCTTGGCGGTGTAATCGGGATGTTGATCCGCTCTGTCTTCATAGACTTCCGGATGAAAGGGGATGTCGCTGTCAACCATGGAGGCGGTCAGGCGCATAAAGCTGAGTGGCGCAGGGGTAAACTCAAACCCAAAGCGAGTGGGGTAACGGCCTGTTAAAAGCGCGGCCCGTGAGGGTGCACAGGTGGCATTACCGGTATAGCCGTTGGTCAGGTGCACGCCCTGATTTGCAATGGCATCAATGTTGGGCGTTTTCACGGCACCCGCGCCGAGGCCGCCGCCATAAAAGGAAATATCATTCCAGCCCAGGTCATCCACCAGGATCACCACAATGTTGGGTGGCCGCTCGGTGGCGGGGGTGTCACTGCTTGCGGGGCCTTGCTGCCAGGTAACGGCCTGATTGGGCAAGATGGGTTCGCGTAGTTCCGACAGCATGCCGAGCATGCCTTTCGTGGCGGCCCAGGTCGCCACGTCATTGAAGTTCAGGTAGACGACCAGAAACAGGCCGATCACGATGCCTGCTAACCAGGTAATCAGTGTTTTCATAGATCACCCGTACGCAATGATGCGATTTTGCCATCTCGCTATTGGCATTTATTGTGCCAATAGCCTCCGTGATTGAACTCAGGAGCGCAACGATGTCTGAACCGGAAAGCACGCAAACGATGGAAGTGCGAGCAGATTGACTGCGCTGTTCGACGCGCTGATTCCCAGCGTTCCGATCATGGAAACGGGACGAAGCCCGGTTCGGGGCTGATGGTTAAACGATGCCGAGCCCCGCTCACTCTTGTATCCTCGCCTCCTTGTCGAAGAGAACGAAGGCACAGTCACGGTTCAGGAACAAAGTCGTGGAGCTCGAGGAGCGCCGCTGCGAATGGTGCGAGCAGCCGTTCCTCGCTCAGCGGAAGGACGCGCGCTACTGCGCCGCTCGCTGCCGTTTGGAGTCAGAGCGAGAAGGCGAGAGGAACCCGAAGAAGTGAGCGCGAAAGGGATTGCTCGCGCCAGTCAATGTCATATAACGCCCGGATGACGAACAACGATGTCCTGCGCCGCATTCGGTACGCCTTCGACTATCACGATTCCAAGATGATTAAGCTGTTTGCCCTGGGCGGGCAGGAGGCGACCCGAGCCGAGGTCAGCCAGTGGCTCAAGCGGGATGGCGCCCCGGATTTTCGCGAGTGTATCGACGTGGTCCTGGCCACCTTTCTCAATGGGATGATCATCGACAGACGTGGCCGACGCGAAGGGGCCCAATCTGTGCCCGAGCAACGGCTCAACAACAACGCAATCTTCGCCAAGCTCCGGATCGCCTTGAGTCTCAAGACCGAGGATCTGGTGGAGATCCTGTCGCTAGCGGGTTACGTCGCCAGCACGCACGAGCTGAGCGCATTCTTCCGCCGCCCCGACAATCGGCACTACCGCGCGTGCAGGGATCAGATCCTACGCCGGTTTCTGCACGGCCTCGAGATCAAGTACCGCGGCGGAGCCGATCAGACAGCCGAGGGCGAAGTCGAGTAGTCGGGGTATTTACTCCTACCTCGCGATCGGATCCGCTCTGACACTGCGCCTCGTGTGTCACCTGCCGCTTCGACAAGCCGAGGGAATCGTTACTTCAACCTTTGATCTGGTGGGCCTCCACCTGGATGCCCCTCGCGGCACGGAACAGCACCGCCCGCCACTTGTTCAAGCAAGATCCGGCTGCAGGTGCTCCGCGATCTGCTTGCGCAGATCGTCCGGCCAAGGGACGGCACGTCGAGCATCGAGATCGATGCAGATGCCCACAGTATTGGTAATGCCCAACAGCCGCCCCGTGCTTTGATCGAGGGCCCAGCGTCTGGATACTCGCGACTTCTCTTCTAGCGCCACGTCGGCACTGAAGAAGGCGAGCCGATCGCCGAGCTGCGGCTGCCCAAAGCTCTGCGTGCGCGTTTCCATGATCGCCCAACCGATACGACGACCCTCTGCCGTCTCGAACACCGGTGGCCCCGGCTTTACGCCTGCCTCCCGAGCCATCTTGACGAAAGGGAGAAACATCAGCTCGACATCTTCGCGGAGCCAGCCCGCCTCGTCGACATCGGTCTCCTCAATGGTGATACTCCGTCGACCGCTCATGATGCCCCCGCCTTTGCTATCGGGAATGCGGGCGTCCAGCTCTTCCAGCGAAACGTCCGCGTGCCCCGCATCCAGCGACAGGCTGCGCGGACGCGCGAAGCTTGGAACCTCGACATACGCCGCCGACGTTTCCGGAACGGGCACGGGCAAGGCGCTGCGCGTGGCCGAGTCGACCAGGGCCGTCGTGACGATGAACGTCGCCGCCACGTCCCCGGTGTCCGGATTGGTGATTTCGACGTAGCTACGCATGCCCCCTTCGACGCCATCAACGCCATCGAGAAGGCCGCCGATCGCGTGCAACGTGGCCCCTTCGAATTGCTCGCGGCGAAAGCGTGTGTACGTGTCCGCGCTACGCAGGAAACTCCCGGACAGCGCGTCCTCGTCGATGCCCAGGTTTGCGATGAGCACCCGGTTGGCCTGTTCCATGCGCGTCATATAGAAGCGCACGTTCATGTGGCCAAGCGAGTCGATCTCCTCTGGCAGGACGGTGGTTTCTTCGAGTAGCTGCATGGGCTTCCGATCAGTGGGCGCGAGGCGGCCGAGCTTACAGAATTCAGCAGAGCGGAGCCGCGCACGCATTTCGTTCAACACCCGCTACGGTTACGAATCCGTGACATCATCAACATCGAATCCAACCAATAGGAAAACCACCATAAAATCTATTCTGTGCGGCACCATTTTCTTGACCCTGATTGCAAGCAGCGGCTGCAACTCCATGGGTCCGTCATCCGGCCCCACCGGTGCACCGGGCGTGGTCAGCGGAAGCCTTGCCGCATGTCCCGCTTCCCCGAATTGCGTGTCGAGCGAGGCGGGCACCCCGGAATCGCACAGGGTCGCCCCGCTCCCGAAGAGTTCGTGGGCTCGAGCATCGGCCACGATCACCGCAATGGGCGGCGTCGTGACGCAGCAGAGCGATGACTACATCACTGCCGAGTTCACATCCCTATTGATGCGGTACGTCGACGACGTGGAACTCCGGCTTGCGAACGACGCAGTGCATGTGCGCTCCGCTTCCCGTGTCGGTTACTCGGACATGGGCGCGAACCGCGCTCGGGTCGCAACGCTTCGGCAACAACTTGGTGCTCAATAAGCGGTAGTTATATAGAAGGGGTAGGCATCTAGCTGTCATGACGATTGAAACCACTCTCTCCACGCCAGCTCAGGCCGCCGCGACCGCACTCCGCGAAACAAACGCGACGGTAGCGGTCGCAGAGTCGGCGACAGGCGGCCTCATCAGTGCCTCCCTGCTGAGTATCCCCGGCGCATCCACCTACTTCCTGGCGGGAGCCACGGTCTATACCTACGCCTCTCGCAACGAGTTCCTCGACCTGCATCGCGATGACGTCGCCCACCTACAACCCATGACCGAAGCCATGGCGGCTCACTTCGCTGAAACGGTGCGGGCGAAGTTCGACGCGGATTGGGGGGTGGCTGAACTGGGTGTCGCCGGGCCAGGTGGCGTGCCGTACAACGGTGGCATCGATCCGGGTACAAGCGTCATCGCGGTCGCGGGCCCACGAACTGCGAGTACAACGACCCGCACGGGAAGCAACGATCGCGAAGCGAACATGTGGGCGTTCGCGAGAGGGGCGTTGGGGTTGCTGCACAAAACGGTGGTTTCTTTTACTGCGTACGGCGCGCCGCCAATGCCATAGGCCGTGCTTGTCATGGACGACAGGTTTGGCCTCGGAAACGGCAAGTGTCGACATCAGAAAGCGGCTATCCGGTAGAAGCAACGCCGACTTGGGCGCGTTCCACATCCGCCCCTCCGCTCCACCCAGGAACCGCCTTGGATCATGGCAGCGCCTGTGCCATAACTCAACGGTTCGGCGGATCCAACGCTGGGCAGAGGAGACCCCCCAGAATGTATGAAGAGCTTCGCGAGGCCTGGTCCGCGCTCACCGCGCCCGGCGCCCAATTCGAGATCGTCGAAACGGAGGTTCGCGGCCTGACGCTGCGCGCTTACAAGAACGCGCCGCCGACGCTGCGCGCGCTGTGGCAGATTTCGGCGGCACACGCCGACAAGGAATACCTCGTCTACGGCGACGAACGCTGGACCTTCGAGCGCGCTCATCGTGAGGTCGCGTCGATCGCGAACTGGCTCCTCGAGAACGGCATCACGCCCGGCGATCGCGTGGCCATCGCCATGCGCAACTACCCGGAGTGGATGCTTGCCTACTGGGCCTGCGTGAGCGTGGGCGTAGCGACGGTCGGCGTTAATGCCTGGTGGACCGGACCCGAACTCGTCTATGGCGTCAAGGATTCGGACCCGAAGGTCATCATTGCGGATGCTGAACGACTCGATCGGATCGAAGCCCACGCCAGCGAGATCGGAGAGCGCATCCTTGTCGGTGTACGGCTGCCCGAAGATCGACCCGGCGTGATCCCCTTCGCAGATCTCTGCCAGGGTTCGGCCCCTCTGCCCGAGGTGGAAATCGACCCCGATGCGGACGCGTGTATCTTCTATACCTCCGGCACGACCGGTAACCCCAAGGGCGCACAGCTCACCCACCGCGGCTGCGTGAACAACGTGATGAGCCTGGCCTTCTCGAGTGCCGTCCAAGGCGCCGTGGCGGCAGCCACGGCGGGCGACGCGGCGAAACCTGCCAGCACCGGCCCGGCCAACACACCGGCCGCGCTCGTCGTGACGCCTCTCTTCCACGTGACGGCCAACAACTGTGTCGCGCACGGGATGACGATCGCGGGCGGCAAGCTCGTCCACATGTACAAGTGGGAGCCCGGCGAAGCACTCCGTCTGATAGAGCAAGAGAAGATCACGGCCATGAGTGGCGTGCCCGTCATGGCGCGCGAGTTGATTGCACACCCGGATTTCGAGACGAGGGACATGTCATCGCTCGTCTCTCTCGGGGGCGGCGGTGCCCAGCTCCAACCCGACCTCGTCCGCAAGATCGACGAGTCGGTCAAGACCGCGCGACCGAGTACCGGATACGGCATGACCGAGACCTGCGGAATCATCACATCGATCGGCGCAGACCTCTTCCTGGACCGTCCAGACAGCGCGGGGCCAGCCATGCCCTGCTACGAAACCAAGGTCGTCGATACGGACGGAAAAGAACTCGCTGCGGGGGATGCGGGCGAACTTTGCGTGCGCGGCGCCCAGGTCATCAAGGGATACCTGAACCGCCCCGAGGCCACTGCCGAGACAATCCAGGACGGTTGGCTGCGAACGGGAGACATCGCAAGGCTCGACGAAGATGGATTCATCTACATCGTCGATCGTGCCAAAGACATGGTGCTCCGGGGCGGTGAGAACATCTACTGCGCTGAAGTCGAAGCCGCGATCTTTGCCCACGAAGGAGTCGCAGAGTGCACGGTCTTCGGCGTGCCCGACGATCGCCTCGAGGAAGAGGTCGGCGCCGCCATCTTCCCGACCGCCACGCACGGCCAGCTGAGCGCGGACGAACTCCGCGCGTTCCTAAAGGAGAGGCTCGCAGGCTTCAAGATCCCACGATATATCTGGTTTCTCGACGATGCGATCCCGCGCAACGCCAGCGGGAAGTTCATGAAGCGAGAGCTTCGCGATCGACTCGAACCCGCAGACGCAGGCTGAGGTTTGTTGGAGCACGAGACCAGGTTCGAATTCATCGATTGCACTGCAATCGATCCCGCGTCGCTT
>Ga0115003_10002709_pt1 | contig 14450 bp, 12 predicted proteins | sample ArcticOcean_MG_C_7_FD_88736 | JGI IMG/M metagenome (GOLD analysis project Ga0115003, IMG submission 88736) | Marine microbial communities from western Arctic Ocean - ArcticOcean_MG_CB11_88 | ecosystem: Environmental > Aquatic > Marine > Oceanic | place: Arctic Ocean: Canada Basin | collected... | reverse complement strand
TAAGAAAATTAAAAAGTTGGGAATTAAACTAATAAGAATAAGAGAAGAACCACTTAAGAAATTATCAGAAAACGATATTTTAATAAAAAAAAATATAATATTAAATAAAGAAAATATGAATACTATTTTAAGAAAAGTAGTTGAAATAGCTAAAATATCTCCTGAAATAAAAAATAAAATATATAATTATTATAAAATAAATAACTACATTAATGACCAATACTATAACGAATTAATAAATGATCTCCCATTTCCACAAAAAAAATTCAGTTTCTACCATAATTTTCCAGAATTAATGGATGAGTGGAATTATAAAAAAAATAAAAATATTGATCCTAAATCTTTATATCGATCATCAAGAGGAAAGTTTTGGTGGATATGCAGTTATGGACATGAATGGTTTGCTAATCTTAGAGATCGTACTTATAAAAAAGCAAAATGCAGAATTTGTTCTTTTGAAAAAAGAGATGAGAGATGGATGAAAATGAACAAAGCTAGAAAAGGGAAAAAAAAGTTAGATTTTAGTGTGATCAAATTGTGATCAAACGCATTAATCAATTTATTTTCAAATCAATTAACGTTGATTTGTTTGGTAGCGAGAGGCGGATTCGAACCGCCGACCCCAGGCTTATGAGTCCTGTGCTCTAACCAACTGAGCTACCTCGCCATAACGTAGCTTTTGTATTGTTTTTTTTTAAAATATTCAATCTTTTTTAATTAGTTGTGCATTTTTTTGATACGCAAGTATTACTTCTAAAATCCCAAAAATCGGTATAAACCGAAGTAAATAATTTACCAAAATTTTCGTTCACAAAACTACCTCCATTAGCTGTATACGCAAATACAATAATATTTTTTTTAATTAAATTTCTATAAATTTCTTTATGATTTTTAATATCCTTGATGCTTGCAGCCACTAGCTTTATATCGTTCTTAATTATAAAATCGTAATCTTTATGATAGGCGGAAAACATTGGATTAGTAATACCAAGTTTAATAGCTTTGAAATAATTTTTTTTACCAAAAATTTCTACAATTATTCTTGAATGATCAAATTTAAAATCTTTCAAAATTTTTTTAAAATTATTCGATTTATCTGTAATTAAAATTAAATCTTTATTTATATGAAAAATTTTATTTATTTCTTCTACCGTAATTGGTTTATATTTGTTTAACAATTTTTTTTTTTTAAACTCTTTGTAAGAAATTGCATTTATATCAATACTTAAACTATTTGACATTTTTTTAAAACTTAACCAATCGTGAACACCAACAAAAATACCGTCTGTTGTTTCCATCAAATCAATTTCTATGAGTTTAAAACCCCTTTCTATACTTTGTGAAACAGCTTCTACGGAATTAGTATAGGTAACATTATTAATACCTCCCCCCGCATGAGCTATGTATTTATATTCATTATTTTTTAAGAGATTTAATATGTTTTCATCATATTTAAATTCTTTTTTTTTGGTTAAAAAAAATAAACTAAATAAAATTAAAACTATGATTAAATATTTCTTATTTCCAAAATGCATCATAAAATTTTGACTTATTGCCAATATTCTTAATTAGGTCCTTTTTATACAAATCATAATCTATATTTGTTGGTTTTAAAGCTGAATATCCTAAACCTAACTTGTCATTAATATTAAAATCTAAAATATCTAATATAGTTGGATACAAATCAAAATGATTAATTTGTTCACGGTACAAATCAAAATCTTTATCAATAAATTTGTTGTAAACCGATCTTTTTAAGTTTTTAAGATTGTGCGGAGCCACATAATCTTCGATATGTCTGTTTAAATGATCGCCTACAATTATAATTGCAGTATCATTTGAGTAATTTCTATAAATAAAATCTACAAATTTTTCTAACTCATGTGCAGTACAAGTTAAAGCTTTGAACATTTTCTTTGTATCTGGCTTAAATTTAAATTTACAATTTTTGTCTACGTAACCAGGATTATGCGTATCTGTAGTTAATACGGTTAGATTAAATCTTTTTTTTTCTTCTTTATTTTGAATAATTTTTTTTTTTGCTACATCAAATAAATCTTTATCATGAACACCTCCAGCCCATGAATTGTAATCTTTGGTTTCTTTGCGCTCAGTAAAAAATTTTTTTCCTATTAATTCATCATATCCATGATTTACAAGAAAAGTTTTCATAGCCTGAAATTCTAAGTCAACAGAATTAATAAATATATTGTGATAGTTTTTAGCTTTTAAAATATCACCTAAACAAATGGCATTTGGTAAGAAACTTTTTAAACCAAATACATTTCTATTTCCTACAAAACCTTTTTTTCTAGTATCAAGAATTCCTAATGGTTTTTGAGGTATTCCACATTGAGTTGAGACAATAGCGCCGACTGTCCAATTATTATACTTTGTTTGATAGAAATTTGATAACTCGCGAGAATTATAATCATTTAATGATAAATCTTTAATAGTGTTTTCTGAAATAAAATTTTTATTTATAAAAGCTTCTTCAAGGCCTTCAATATAAATCAAAACTAAGTCTTTTTTAGAATCTATATTCTTAATTTTTTCGATATTTGGGGCAGAATAATTATCTTTAATAAAATCATAATTTTTGTCTCGTATCAAAAAGTCTTTAAAAGATACATAATTAGATAAATTATATATTGAATAGAAAAAAACTAATAAGATCAAAGAAAATTGATAGTTAATGAGTTTGGTATTAAAATTAATTTTAAAAAAATTTTTAGATTTACTAATTAATGTAATAAATAAAACATACAATGTAGTTAATGCTATTGGCAAATATAAGCATATTTCAATAAACTTAGAAATTATATAGTCATCTGCATCTAATAAACCATAAAAACCAAAAGCAATAAATACAAGCAATTGCTCAAAATCAACTTGGCCAAAAAAACGTTCTAACCAAATTTGTAAGCAGATTAAAAATATTGAAAAAAATAAAATAGATATATTTATTATATTATAATTTTTCATAAAATTCTCTTGAGTTAATTACTACTATAAAATATTTTTTTTTCAAAAAAATTATAATAATGCTGGTAAAACTTGTGCCTTATGTAAAAATAGTTCATTTTAGAAAAATTAATATAGTTAATAAAATGGTCAATTATATTTAATTTAATTTTTTTCTCTTTTTTTTCTAAAAAATTATTGAATATTTTCATAACTTTGTTTGGCTTAAAATTTATATAATTATTTTTACTCCGCGATAATATCTTTTTATTTTTATTAAAATTGATTAAAATTCTAGATAAGTCTTTTCTCGAAGAATACTCAATTATTCGACTTTTAGAAAGATTGTCTATGTGAGCTCTATGCCTATTAAATCTGTACGATATTATTGGTTTATTTGAGTTAGCAAATTCAGCACAAGCAAGGCCAAAAGACTCGCCAAGACTTCTAGCATAAATCATTCCGTCACAAGTATTAATAAATTTTTTTTTTAAAATTTCTTTAGTTGTACCCTTTAAAAATTTTATTCTTGGATTGTTACAAAATTTATTAATATTCATAAATATAAATGAAATATTTTTATTTTTTTTAACTATATCTACAAGAGTATCTTGTACAAATTTTAAATCAAAACTACTATCTCCACCATAGCAACCGAAAATTATATCTTGTTTTTTTAATTTAAGTTTTTTTTTAAGATTTTTTTTTGTTTTATTCAAACTTACAATATAGGGAAGATAGGGCATCTTGTTATTAGAAAATCTTGAGCATAGCCAAGTTGAAACAAAAAAATATTTATAACCATGTATTTCAGAGAGTTTTTGAGGATAAAGACTATGAACTAAAGTTTTAATTTTTTTTGATACCCATAGATCTTTTTTACCGGATTTTTGAGTATATATAAAATTTAATTTAAATTTTTTTATATAAGCATCAATTTCATTAAAATTAGATACAGCGATAACTTTAAACATTAATTTAAATCTTTTTATGACATCGGTTCGATTTCTATAATTTTTTTTGTTATAAAAAATAAAAGAACTATTTTTTAAAATTTTTCTATTATACTTAGCGTATTCAAAAGTGGAATTTGCGACACCTCTAAGATTCATTTCATCTATATAAAAAGCTATATTCATACTAATTAAGTATTAACATTATTTGTAATTTAATTTTTTTATACCATTGCAATATTTTGAAAACCTAGTTCTTTGCATGGGAAATTCTTTTATAAACTCATCTAAGTTTTTATGAATTGTAGTTTTCAATTCAATAACAATTTCTTGATCTTTATACATGTATTCACTCAAATATTTTTTATAGATAATATCATTATCAATTGTAATCCTAACATCATTTAATTGATAATATGCTCGTGTATAATTAATAGTTATTTTCGGAAAACAGGTTCCGTATTGTTTATCTAAAATTCCAAATTTTTTGTAGTAAGTGTTTTTATCATCAGTTATTTTTTCCTTTTTTTTAAATCGTCCTTCTACACTGGAAATCTTAACTTCTAAATTATAACAATTATCTTTTTGTCCAGGATAATTTCTTATTCTAATCTTTTTTCTTGGAACCATTCCCTCGATTGAATCAGTATACATTTGTAGGTTTGAATTTTCGAAATACAAGCTTTCTACAATTCTTGGCTTATATATTTCTTTTGCTGATTTTTTATAAATAAATTTTTTAAAATCTAAAGCCGCATCTTTTCTTACAAACAGTTTATCTTCTAATCTAAATGACATATTTTTTTCATTTTAACTATTTATTTATAACAATTTTTTAAGTATTTCATTATTTTCAAAATCACTCCCTATATACTGATATTCTATGTTCTCTAAAACCATATCCCCGTTTAAAAGTTTTTTAATTTCTAGTATTGAAAAATTTTTAATTTCACATTTTAATTTTAAGTCACAAACCTGAAAGCCTTTATCTATTTTTTTTACCGTTTTAATATTTTTATCTATTTTAAGTAGAGCTTTATAATAAGCACTCCACATTTCTTTTGTTATTTTTTTTTTGTAGTTGTACTCAATTATATCTTTGTCATAATCATTATATATTTTCTTTACTGTTGTAAGATTTTTTTTTATTTGATCTATTTTATTTTTTGTTAATTTAATATCTTGATTCACACCAGATAAGTTAATTTCTTTATTTAATGTTTTAATATTCACATTTTCTAATAGATTGTTTAAGGAGAGAAAAGCTTTATCAATAGACTTTGTTACTGGCAATATAATTATGTTAGGTGTTCTTGTAAAATCTGCGTTGTTGTCATAATTAATTGGTTCAAAATAATTTTTATTAATATTCCAATAAAATTTTCTGTTATTCACACTCAGTGAGTGGAGTGCGTTTGCAGAATTTAAAAGTAAATTATAGACATCTAGCTGTAAAATTTTGTCAGGTTGATGGAATGCTAAAAGTTCATTGTTTAATGTATAATGAGAGTACTGAAAATTATTTTTTTCATCTTTAAAAACATTGGAATAAAATAGATAGATTAAACTCAAATTTGAAAAAGATTCTGTAGATGATTTTAAAAAAAATTTATTTTTAAGAATTATTTCACTATTATGCTGCTTGACTAACATTGTTCTTACACCATCTTCTAATAGCGGGACCATCCCAAGTGAATCGTTGCTTAAATTACTGTCTGGCAATTTTTCAGCCATCTTAAAAAAAAATCTTTCATCACCTCTAAATATTGGTCCTTCGGCTCTACTACTATAACTAAGCATTTCTTTTGTAGGGTTTTCTTGAAATATCATTTTTAAAAGTGAACCATTTTGATTAACATTCAAATACATGGTTCTAGGGGCTAAATAATCAAATTTTCTTAACAACGTTGTTAAAAATATTTCATCTTCTAACACACCTCTTGTGTTATCTAAAAGTAACTTAAACTTTTTTATTCCATAAATATTTCCAGATAAAAGATTAACGTCTAGACTTTGTATTATAGCGTTAGAGTTATTAATTAATCTTATATGATCTTTTTGATTTCCATTATGTCGTACTCTTGCCTTAAATTCACATCTTTTATTATTGACATAAGTAACAACAATCTTAGTTTTGAACCTCTTTTTAAATTTTGTAGGAACCCATCTAAAATTCCCAATAATAATTTTAATGCCATTTTCAGTCCATTTTTTATAATCATTAATTTTAACTTCAATTAACTGTATTTTTGGGCTTTCTATTTGTTCGGAAAACTGATCACAAAATTTTTGATCTGTTGATGATGCTGACGTAATAAGGAAGTACGGAAAAGTTAATATAACAAAAAAAATTATAATTTTTTTTGTCATATTTTATACTATATCAATATTAATTTTCTTAATATTTTGTAACCCCTCAATTTTTTTTTTAAAGTCATTTACTTGAGTTACGTTTTCAAACGACAATCTATAAACAAACTCATTGGTAGTCTTATCATTTATTAAGTTACTTAAAAATTCGCTATTTTCCACTAATTCAATTTGCTCAGATGAGAGTATTTCCATTGTATTGATTGCAACTCCTTCATTGAAAGACATAGAATAAAAAGATTTTCCATTTTTTTTTGATATTTTTTGAAAGTATTTAACGGCAAATAAAATAATGACTGTTGTCAGCACTAATTGGATTGCCCATTTTGTTCTTACACTGGTTGCTATGCCAATTGTTATCAAATTAAAATACATGATTAATTCTAAAGCACTTTTGACTGGATGCCTGAATCTAACAATAGACAAGGCTCCTATCATTCCTAAAGATAAAGCTATATTGCCGCTTATAGTTTTCGTAATCACGTAAGTAATGACAGGCAAAACCATGAACAAAACAGTTTGAGCATGCGACTTAGCCCAGGATTGACCAGTTAAAGTTAATGAAAATCTTAATATTAAACCACTTATTATTAATAATAGTAACGAACTTAATTCATCCATTTAATAAATTAATATACTTTTTTTTACCAAATTTAAAGATTTATTTCATTTGATTAGACTTTCTTATTAGGCGTTGATAAATAAAGTAAATGAAACAATTTTTTATTAAATTAATCTCCATAACGTTTGCGGTAATACTCGTAATTAATGTTATTTATAATTTAGTATTTGTAGATAAATTAGATAATTTAAATAATCTATTGTCTTTATCTAGCAAAGAAGTGAGGGAGGAATTTCGGGATAAAATTAGAATTGCCGCAAAAGAGTCTTTAGATAAAGACAATGTTATCTATGAAGAAGATAGAATTCTTCTATATAAGCTCTATAAAAAAATAAATAAAGAATTTGAAGAAATCATACTAAGTGACCAAGCGCAAAAATAAATTTATTTTTTATTTTCTAATTTTATTAATTATTTATGGCATTTACTGCGCTGTAATTATTGGGAAAAACTGGGATTCATTTTTTTTTATAGGCATAGGTAAAGATAGATTATCTTATTTGCTTTCTTTAGGTCAAAATTCTTTAAATGATCATTTTGTTGCTAAAATGTATCCTGGAATTTACAATACATTATCTGCATTTTTTTTAAATATTTTTCCAAAAAGTTTTGAATTAGAGGGATATCATTTAATAAATTTTACTACTTCTTTTTTTGCTTCAGTAGGCTTGTACAAATTAACTAAAGAAATTTTAAACAAAGAGTGTGCTATTTTTGCTTTTTTCATTTTTTTTCTAAATCCAATTTATTTTGGTCATATGGCTATAAATGACCGAGACACAGTAGTTGTATTTAGCAACATATGGATTACTTATTATGTGTTTAAATATTTAAATTTTAAATTAAATAAAAACAAACAATATGTTTATTATATTAGTTGTTTGCTGGCTTTAGGGCTAGGCGTGAGATTTGCTTTTGTGGCGACTTTATTGCCTATTTTTATTTACGCTCTATTTATTCTTTACAAAAATAAAAAAAAAATAAATTTTAGATATATTGTTTCAGACTTTATTAAAGTTTTGTTTATATCTATTGTAATTATTCTTTTATTTTGGGCTCCAGTTCATATAAATTTAATTACAGAACCAATAAATTTAATAAATCTTTCATTTCAACATGGTTGGGGCTATCCATTTACATTTTTTAATGGAATTATTTATGAAAGTGGGAAAATCCCAATAAGCTATATTTTTATCAGTTTATTTTTTAAAATACCTGAATATATTCTTTTTTTATATTTGATTTTCATTATTTTTTTTAAAGATATAAAAATTTTTGTTTCTAAATTTATTGATAATTTTACAAACAAAGTAGTTTTTATATTTTTAAATATCTTTATTCCATCTGCACTTTTAATATTTAATCCGTTTGCCATTTACGATGGTTTGAGATTATTTTTGTTTGTATTGCCTTATGTCTCAATTATAGCAGCTATTACAATTTTTTATTTAAAAAATAATCTTAAGAACAAAATAAACAAAAGTATATTTATTGTTAATGGAGTTTTAGGAATTTATTTTTTAATATTTTTTATTGGTTTAACTCCATATCACTATACATATGTAAATTCATTATCTGGTAAATACTCAAATGCTAATAATCGATTTGAAAATGATTATTGGGGCACTTCTCTTAAAGAATTAATTAAAAAAACAAAAAAAAATAAATATTTTTTATCAAAAAAAATAATTAAATTGAACGTTTGTGGAGTGAGTGCCAGTACAGTTAAATATTACATAAAAGAAAATAATATTGAAAATATTATAATAGTGAATGAAAATAACGAACCAGAATATGTAATTTTAACAAATCGAGTTCCTCTAAGTTATAATAAAAATATTGATAACAAAAAACATACTTGTTTTAATAAATATCGAGGAGAAAATATTTTATCTGTTAAGAGAAATGGTCTAATTCTGTCTTCCATAAAAAAAATAGAAGATTAATTTTTTTTAACAAATTTTTTCTTTTAAAACATCTATTGGTATTTCGATATGTCCAAATTGATCATTGTTGTTATTATTTGCTGCATGAATAGATATATCAGAATAAATTAAATTATTATTTATAGATAAATTTTTAATTACATCACCAGATGAATGCGGCTTAAGTTCTAGTATTTTAGTATTTGGTGAACAAAATACAATGTTTGCAAATCCAGCACCGTGTAATCCAACTATACTTTTTGCGTATTTAAACAGTTTTACTTGATCAATAAATTTTAAATTACTTAAGCTTAAAAATTTATAATTATTTTTTTTTAATAAATTTTTTACTTCATGTTCGTTAGTTATTTTTCTTAAATGCGCTCTACCAGAAGTGGAGTCACTTCTATCTATATAAAATTTTTCTGGCAAACTTTGATTGGGTTTTAAATTTTTACTAAATTCATTTTTAAACCAACTTATTATCCATTTTGGTATATTTGTTATTTCATTTGTTGCGTCATTATTTATTACATACGGATGGTCTACGCCGATAAAAGTGTCGGCAGATATATGCCTGTGGGATAAGCTAGATAGTCTTTTGCTTAAATCTATATTTAATAAATCTAAAGACTCTTTTTGAAATTTTTTATTTATATCGGGTAATAGAAAATAATTCACATCTTTATAAATTTCATTTTTTTGGAGTATCCCTAAGCGAGGCAAAACATCGAACATCCAGTGCCAATAATTGTCATTGCCTGCTCCGCCAGTCAAAAGTGAAAAAACAGTTCCTTTTAATGTTTTTTTATATCTTGGTGTGCCTTTCTCAAAGACTATATTTTTTTTACAATCAACATTTTTTGTATTTCTTAATTGAAAAGAAGGACCATCAATAATTTTATTATCAATAATAAACGCTGTGTCGTTTACGGTGTCTGTATATAATCTACATTTTTTAATGTTATAAATTTTATAAATTAAATTTTCTGAAAAGGAAACTTTACTAATCTTTATCAATTCATGATTGGTAGACTTAATAACATCTTTGATTTTTCCATAGATTAAGAAAAATATTCCATAGCTAATTTTTTTAAATGCGGCTTGTAATTTTTTTTTTATATTAATAATCAAAATTTTACTCAGTTTTATCTTTATTAAGTATTTAACAATCTAAATTATATATATTAAGTTTTATGGTAATAATTGTATATAGTATAAATTCATGTATAAGAATATCATTTAATGTCTAATAATCTTTTAGCTAAATTTTTTTTAAAGATTTTTGATAAAAATAAATACAATTCTTTTAAATATAAAGAAAAATTAAAAAAAATAAAAAATATCTACGATAGAGATATTAAACATAAAATTATAGAAATAGATGAAGTTCTAAAAAGTAAGAAAGAAATTAATTTTTTACACTCTGGTCATTTAGGAGATGTAATTTATTCTCTTCCTTTAATTAAAGAAATATCAAAAAATAAAAAATGTAATCTATTTATACAAATCAATAAGAAAATGGATTTATATTATCATGATCATCCGTCTGGAAACGTAATGATAAATAAAAAAACTGCAGATTTTTTAATGCCGTTACTTAATTCTCAAACATACTTAAACTCTGCTTTTATTTATAATCATGAAAATATTGATATAGATTTAAATTTATTTAGAGAAATGCCTTTCAATTTAATTTTTCATTCAATTAGATGGTATTCACATTTAGCAGGTGTTAATTTAAACATGGAAGATAAATTTCTAGATGTAAAAACGAAAGAAAATTTTAAAAATAAAATTATAGTAGTTAGATCTCCACGATACAGAAATCAATTTATAAATTATAACTTTTTAAATAATGTCAAAAATATAGTTTGTGTTGGTCTTGAAAGTGAGTATGAACAACTTAAAAAAGATATTAAATATTTAGAATTCTACGATTGTAAAAATTTTTTAGAAATGGCTGAAATTATCAAGTCTGGTAAATTTTTTTTAGGCAATCAAGGGTTTGCTTTTTCTGTTGCTGAGGGATTGAAGACTCCAAGACTTTTAGAGGCGTGCCCTGACTTTCCAGTGGTGTTTCCCTTGGGTTCAAATGCATATGATTTTTATCACCAGACACACTTTGAAAAATATTTTGAAATATTAGAAAATAAAATTTATAATTGATTTAAATGGATAAAATTATTCCGAAAACTGTAACCGCTGAAACTGCAGCAACGGATAAAGCTATATTACTGTTTCGTTCTTTCTTTTTCTCTTTATTAAGTCTTGATAATAAATCTGTTAACTTTACTTTACTTTTAACAGTTGTTTCATTTGGAGCTGAATGATTTTCAAATTTTATTTCTGAACTCATGCTTTAATTAAACACTTGTTAACAAGTTAATACACTGCTGTAGGCCCCAAAATGGGTTTATTTGTTTAAAACCGTTTAATCTAAATTAATTACGCAACTTCAAACCTTTGGGATCATGTAAGCATTCTATTTCATGATTTATGAGGTAGTTATTTCCCTCAACTTCGATTGATAATTTTTTAGTTAAATCTAGCTCTGCTTTAACATACGCCAAAAATATATTTTTCTCATAATTAAAGGAATAATTTGAACTTGTAGAATAACCGATAATCTTATTTTCTAAAAATATTGGCTCGTCATGCATTAAGAGTGGCATCCCAGGTTTTTTTGCATTCTTCAAAGAGAATAACTCTAATTTTTTTTTTAGAGGATTTTTAACAATTTTTTCTATCGACTGTCTTCCAATAAAATTTTCTTTTTTATTTAAATTTACAGCAAAACTTAATCCGGCTTCTATAGGATTGTTCTCTGAAGTTATATCATGCCCCCAATGTAAAAATTTTTTTTCTAATCTAAGCATATCTAGGGTATGCATTCCCGCGTAGCAAAGATTATGTTTTTTTCCTAAATTTTGTATTAACTTAAAAATCATTTTAGATTTTTTTATTGGAATATAAAGCTCCCAACCTAATTCACCAACAAAAGATAATCTTTGAAACCAAATTTTTACATTTGCAAAATTAAGATATTTTCCTGATGCAAAAGGAAAATCTATATTTGAAAAATAATCACCAACTAAATTTGTTAAAAAATTTCTGCTATTAGGTCCAAATAAACCTAGGCTAGCAAAATCATCTGTAACATCTCTAAATTTTACTTCTTGTGTTATATTTCTTAAAATATGATTGCTATTGTGAACTCTAGCTAGAGCGGGACATATAATTCTAAAATAATTTTCTTTTATACAAGAAATAGTAACATCAGCTTCGATGCCTCCAGATGGATTAAGCATTTGCGTATAAGAAGTTTTACCTGGAATACTTTTAATTTTATTAGCACATAGAAGTTGAAGTTGATTATGAGCAAATTTTCCACTCATATCAAATTTAACAAAAGGAGTTAATTCAAATAAACTTAAATTCTTTCTAGTAGCTAAGCTTTCTTTTTTTGCTGACGAATACCAATTTTGTTTACCATAATTATATTTATAAATTGGTTTTTGTGATCTTGAAAACCACATAGGTCTTTCATGTCCAGCCATTTGACCAAAGCATGCTCCTAATTTTTTTAACTCTTTGTGATAAGGTAAAAGCTTTATATTTCTAGATGTTTCTAGTTGCTTATAGGGCCAATGCATTTTAAATAAATTTCCTAATGATTCTGTAACTCTTTCCTTAATAAACTTTAATGATGAATTGAATTTTTCAAATCTTTTAACATCTAAACTTAATAAATCATCTGTAGTGTGTCCTTTTAACATCCACTCTGCTGTTGCTTTTCCTGCACCACCTGCTGACCCAATTCCAATGCTATTAAAGCCACAGCAAACAAAAAAGTTTTTTATCTCAGCAGTTTCACCTAATAAATAATTTGTATCAGGCGTAAATGACTCTGGTCCAGAAAAGTATTTTTCTATATTTAGTTTATTTATATGAGGTATTCTTTTCGATGCTAATTTGTGAAGTATATTTACATAATTTTTATTGACATTAAATTCACCAAAAGAAAAATTATTTGGCACTTTTCCAGTTTTACTAAATGCATTTTTGGCGTTAGGCTCAAAAATGCCTATCATTATTTTTTTATGATATTCTCTTACATACAGGTAAGTTTCTGGATCTCTAAAAGTTGGCAAAATTTTTGGTAAATTCTTATAATCTTCAGTAATCATATAAAAATGCTCATTTGGATAAAGCGGTATACTAACGCCTGCTGCTTCACCTATTTGACGTGACCACATTCCAGCACAAAGAACGACATATTCACACTTAATTTCACCTATGTTTGTTTTAACTCCTCTTACCTGATTTCCTCTTTTGACAATTTTTTTAAACTTACAATTTTCAAATATTTTAACCCCTTCCTGCTTTGCTGCTTGTGCTATAACTTTGGTTAAAATTTCTGGATCTGCTTGACCATCTTCAGGAATATATAAGCCGCTAAAAATATCAGAATTTTTAGCAATTGGATATAAGTCTTTAAATTTTTTTTTATTTATTAATTCAATATTAATGTCAAATAATTTAGACATTGTTTTTTGCCTCAAGTACTCTTGATGTCTAGCTTTATTAGTTGCTATATTAATTGTGCCAGTTTCCTTAAAGCTACTATCATTGCCTGTAATATTCTTAAGATCTTTATAAAATTCTACAGAATATTTTCTTAGTTTAGTTATTTGTGGCGTAGTACCCAATTGAGTAATCATGCCAGCGGCGTGCCATGTTGTTCCAGAGGTTAGCACATCTCTTTCAATTAAAACTGTATCCCATCCATTTTTAGCTAAATGATAAGCTGTTGAGCAACCTGCTATCCCACCGCCAATCACAACTACTTTTGTTTCTTGTGGGAGTGAGGACATAACTTTACTCCAATATAGCTTTTTCTGGTGGTATATATTCTAAATTAAAAGCTTCGGCCACTCCTTTGAAGGTAACTTTTCCTTTATAAATATTTAGACCAGCTAGGTAGTTTTTGTTTTCAGTTAAAGTTTTTTTATATCCTTGATCTGCAAGTTTAATTAATAATGGAAGTGTAGCTTTGTTTAATGCCATAGTAGACGTTCTTGGAACGCCACCTGGCATATTAGCTACACAATAGTGAACTACGTCATCCACTATAAATGTGGGGTCTGCATGAGTTGTCGGTTTGCTTGTTTCAACACAGCCCCCTTGATCGATAGCAACATCCACTACCACTGATCCTCTTTTCATATTTTTAACCATCTCTTTTGTGACTAATTTTGGCGCTTCTGCACCTGGAATTAAAACTCCTCCAATTAATAAATCGCACTCTGATACTAGTTTTTCTAGATCGGTTTTATCACTCTGTGTTGGAATAATTTTATCACCAAACATTTTATGTAATTGAGCTAATCTCTCTTCTGACTTATCTACAATATAAACTTTACCTCTCATGCCTGTGGCAATTATTGCTGCATTTTCTCCAACAACACCTCCGCCTAAAATTACGACATTAGCAGGTTCAACACCTGGAGCTCCTCCTAATAAAAGACCTCTACCCTTTTGATTTTTTTCCAATGAGTGTGCTCCTGCTTGTATTGACATTCTTCCTGCTACAGCGCTCATGGGAGCTAATAG
>Ga0115003_10002704_pt1 | contig 14473 bp, 14 predicted proteins | sample ArcticOcean_MG_C_7_FD_88736 | JGI IMG/M metagenome (GOLD analysis project Ga0115003, IMG submission 88736) | Marine microbial communities from western Arctic Ocean - ArcticOcean_MG_CB11_88 | ecosystem: Environmental > Aquatic > Marine > Oceanic | place: Arctic Ocean: Canada Basin | collected... | reverse complement strand
TGCTGTCACTACTGGTATAGGTGATCGCACCCGACCCCTCACCAGTACTCGCAACTATAGTCCGCGAGTTGCCGATAATTATAGTAGTGCTATCAGCGGCGAAGCTGATGGCCTGCAGATGACTCCAACTCTTGGTCTCACCTGCCCCAGAGCTTCCACTTCCACTTCCGCAAGCGGCAAGTAAAAGGCACATTATTACAAGTGCGCTGACTTTTTCTATTAACATTTGGAACCCCCAATATTTAAACTTTTATTATTTTTTTCGAAAATATAACGAAATTTTCCACTATTTTTCGCGTACCCTTTGTCACTCACAGGAACATTTTTATACCAGTAAAGAGGCTAGTTTAAAAATTCTTTGGCATCTCTTTCACCGTGATCGTTTTACTTTTATCCTTATCAAGCCACCGAAAATTATTTTGAATCGCTTTCTCAGCTTCAGGCAGCGTCCAATAACCATTGCTATCTTTGTCCCAGCGCTTAAATTTTGATTTCAAAAAAGTACGGTTCATCTGCCGCATGGAGCTTGGACGCGTAATGAACTCCGACATTGTCCATCGGCCGTCGAGATTGGCATCAAGCTCTACATAGAGCTGTGATTGATAATTTCCAAACTCGATCATATTAAGCTCATTATCCTTATTAATATCGAAAGATCGCCAGCCCTCAACAGCATCCGCAGAGCAAATGCTTGGTTGTAAAGCTAAAAAACAAGCAATGCTAAATAGTGTTGTTTTCATGTCAGTATCCTGTTTAATTTTTTTTAATTTTTTAGTGGAGTTGTCACTGAATAGAGTGCTGAGGAGTTATTTCCTCCAATCCGTCACGGACATGTCGCCAGCCTAAATTACGCAACTCTTCATGACGCTCCAACTCAACAAGGTAATCTTGATTCGTAGCGACATTTAGACCTTCAATGGGATCATTAACCTGATCATAAAGTTCCTGCGACACAATCTGCCCGGTATCACTTCCAACCCATGCAGTGTATCTATAGCGCTGCGTGCGAACGGTTTCACCCATGAGCAGTTGTCGTTGAACGGTTTCACCCATGAGCAGTTGTTTTTGGACATAGCGAGGAAATTGAGAAAAAACCGCTTCTTTCCAATTGCGCTGTGGTTTTTCAATTAGCGGAAGCAATGACGCACCCTCTAACGCATGCGGTGCGTCAATGCCCGCCAACTCAATTAAAGTCGGGTAGATATCGACAGACTCAACTAGTGCGCTGGTGCGAGCCCCTGGCGTTTTCATACCTGGAACACGAATCATCATAGGAACGTGGATATCAAGTTCGACTGTTGAATGTTTGGCCCAACCACCGTGATCGCCCAACTTGTAACCGTGATCGCTCCAGATTACGACAACGGTGTTGTCATCCAAGCCAAGGGCCGAGACCTTACCCAGAACTTTTCCAACCAGACCATCGGCAAAGGATATCGATGCAAGATAACCATGGCGAAGTCGGTCCCCCTCAAGCAGAGGCATGGGGCCGGGCTTGGGTGGCAAATTATCATAGTTCCAGATTTCCCAAGCTACTACCGCCCAATCTGGCGCGCCGACTTGTTTTGTGGTTGTTTGCGGTGCCGGCACCAGCGCGGGGTCATATTTGTCCCAGTCACTTTTTGGCGCCCTGAACGGAAGATGTGGGCTGTGTAGACCTACAGCGAGAAAGAATGGCTGTTGCTGCTGACTGAGTCGCTCAAGCTCCTTGAGCGCATGATTTACATTTTTAGCATCCGGCAAGAGCTCTTCGGACTCCCAAGACTCATAGGCAACCCTGGGTATACCACGCTCTCTACGGTCTTTATAAAAGTCGGATGTCTGATCATAAGGAGCCTTGGACCAGCCATCGAGATCATCGTCAGCATCGTGATATATTTTGCCAATAGAAATTGTCTCGTAACCGTTTTGTTTGAAACTTTTATTCAAGGTTGTAATATTTGGGACGGTGGTTGAGACAGGCTGCTTAAGTCGCTTGATACCGGTTGTTGAAGGTCTTAACCCGGTTAACATTGCCGCGCGGGACGGTCCGCATAAAGCCTGCTGGCTGTAGGCGCTTTCAAACAGCACAGAGGATTCGGCAAAAGTATCTAGACTTGGCGTTTTGGCAACAGGGTGACCGTAACTGCCTAAATCGGGACGCAAGTCATCGATAGAAATCAGCAAAATATTAGGCCGATCGCCACTGTTAGCCTGCACTGTCATATCCGACTGCACGCTAGAACTGGCGAGCAGTCCGACTAAAGCCAAAACGCCATAGGGTAAACCCCACAATTGATCCACACTTTCACCTACGTTAAAAATTCTGTTTTTTATTATAATGACAATATTGTCATAAACAAGTGAATTTTGACAGCGGGCCTTGACAGAAAGAAAATGAGGTCGGGAATTGGTCAAACGGTAAAGCAGGTTTGTGACCTTAGAGATCAGGGTATCAGCGCCAAAGACGTCAATCTAAAGAGAGCTTTAAAGACGTTTCCTAGGGCAATTTTTTTTTGCGTCGGCTTAATGATGTAATTATCGCGATGATAGCTGCATAATGACGGCGCAAATTGAGGCTGACTTACCCTTACCCGTCAGTGCGAGGATCGGGCACACAAAATTTAGAGGTAGTAATGGTCGAAAGGAAATCAACACTTAGCGACATCGCAAAGCTGGCAAAAGTGTCCATCAAAACCGCCTCGCGTGTTGTCCGTCAGGAATCTAATGTCAGCCCCAAGACCAGGACTGCCGTCGAAGCTGCGATGAAAGCGCTTAAATATCGACCCAGTATAGCGCCGCGGGCGACTGTAGGCTCCCGCTCTTACGTACTAGCTCTGATTTTTGACAATCCCAATACCAGCTATATTGTCGAACTGCTTCGAGGCGCTTTGGAGCAGGCTCGTAAAGACGGCTACCACCTCCTAGTAGAACCGGTCAATCTCGCCTCAGCCAACGTAGCCGAGGACATTACTAATCTGTTAGTCCAGTCTAATTTGGACGGTATGATTCTTCCACCCCCGCTCTGCGACGACCCGGCAATTTTGCAGGCGCTTGTATCATCAGGGAAACCCTTCGCTCGAATTTCCCCCAGTATTTCTAAGGAGATTGGCCTTCGTGTTGAAATAAGCGATTATGCAGCAGCCAGAGAAATGACCATGAAATTGATTCAATTGGGTCATACATCTATTGGCTTTGTCACTGGCCGCCAAGGTACTGCAACAACTCGCCGCAGACTGGATGGGTTTTTATCGGCGATGAAAGATGCCAACCTAACAGTACCAGATAACTTTATTTTAGAGGGTACTTACGAGTATCGCTCAGGGCTTGAGGCAGGCGAATCGCTGCTAAAGCTGGCACAGCGTCCAACAGCTATTTTTGCCAGTAATGATGAAATGGCCGCAGGATTAATTGCTGCTGCTCATAAGTCGGGGCTCTCTGTTCCCGAAGAACTTTCAATTGCGGGATTTGACGACAGTGTTATTGCGACAGTTGTTTGGCCTCAACTGACAACAGTCCGGCAGCCTATTAAAGAGATGGCGGCTGCAGCCGTAAACATGGTAACCAAACAGTGTCGTGGAAAAACAAAAGATGAAGCCACTGTCCGAAAACTTCCTATTGACCTTATTATGCGAGAATCAACCGCACTCAAATCCTAGATAGATCTTGCGCCACAAAGCCCAGAGAGAGAAAGTTCTTCTGTCCTCCCAATCATCCTAACCTGTCGTCCCGACAGAGCGAAGCGATGAAGGATCTATCCAACTTGGTTTATAAAGACAGTGTGAGAAGAGCCACAGAGATCAAAGGGAAGCCTTTTTCTCATCAGCTTTCAATCCCTTTTGCCCATAGATGCAATAGACCGAATCTAATAATTCAGCCCCGAATTTAATACGACTAATGGCTCAGTGGCCACCTCGGCCTGCTCAGGGGTTTGATACTGCCCATAGACCACAACAAAAAGCTGGCGCTCTCCTGAAATTATATCGCGAATCCGCAGTTCACCTCCCGGCAGCATAATATTATCTGCCGCCCGCTCTGCCATTATCTGACTGCCGAAGGCGCCTAACTGCACCGTGTAACCATTGCCGCTGATATCAAATTTTGGGATTCTTGTGGCGAGTGCTTTTTTAACCGATGCTTTTCTAATAGGTGCTTTTCTAATAGGTGCTTTTGCAACAAGTGTATTTTCAACAGAAGCCTCAACCTGATCTGGGCGAGGTATTTCAGAAAGTACCAATCCATCCCTAAGCAAGGTCTCAGAACAGCTCCAGTTATCACTAGACTCCACCTCTCCCTCCGTCACCCCCTCACAGTGCCAACCCATATATTCCACATCTGGGCCTGGAGATGAACGGGACAAATCTGAAGGGCTGAGCCCTGAACAAGCGCTCAGCATAAACGGCATCACCAACAGAAGCGGACGCAGGGTGCAGACGGATAAGGCATTTTTTAACATAGAATTTATCATTTAATTATTATTCTTGTTCTTGTTCTGAGCTTCAATCTCTCGCCCCCTGCATAGAGGAACCGAGAGTCGCTGTTAAATCCCCATACGCGCGAGAACATCTAGTATTTGGCGCAGGGTAAAAGCTAACTTTGGATGCTCAGCCTCATACTCAAGACTCTTTTGCTCCAAGGTGTCACGCAGACCCAGCTCATTGATCGCCGGAGTGATCGTCTCAGCCATAGGCTGCTGAACATCTTCAAGGTGCAATATACCCATCACCATTTTGCCCAATAAATCCTTATCAGCTGCGCTGACATGTGAGGACTTAACAAGTTGCTCCTGCAAATCTTCCAATCGATTTTTTAATTCGTTTCGCTGCTTATGCTCTTCACTAGTGGCCATATCTTACTCCATTTAGCCCGGCAACTTCTGGTTGTCTGGCGATATCTCCGAGTTTGTTCCTGAAGTATAGACCGTGAGAAAACCACCGTAGCGCATCACTTTAGTGCAGCCTTCGTATGGGTGGCATAAAAATTGCCTTAAGATGAGCAGGGGAGGGTTTTACACCCCTTTTCACCTAAAAAAAGCACATTCATAGTGCGCAGTATCACTATTTAACAATTTAACGCACTGCATTGGTGCGTTACTAGAGAGGAAAGTCCATGTTACTTCGATATCGCCAACTCGCAGCAGTCGCTTTTGCACTCCTGGCAGCCACATTTTCAACCCAGGTATTTGCTGACGAACTGAACGCTGCAAACACTTCTTGGATCTTAACCTCTACAGCATTGGTGCTGTTTATGACCATTCCTGGTCTGTCATTGTTCTATGGCGGCCTGGTTCGTTCAAAAAATGTGCTCTCGGTATTGATGCAATGTTTTGCCATCACTTGCCTGGCATCGATTATCTGGTTTGCCTTTGGTTACAGCCTGGCATTTGGCGATGGCGGTTCCATGAACGCCTGGATCGGTAATCTGGATAATCTGTTGATGGGCAATATCAAAGAAGAATCCATGGCTGGAGATATTCCCGAGTCAGTATTTGCCCTGTTCCAAATGACCTTTGCTGTGATCACCCCAGCACTGATCGTCGGCGCCTTTGCCGAGCGTATGCGCTTTAGCGCCATGTTGCTGTTTAGTGCCCTGTGGCTGATCGCGGTTTACTCTCCAATTACCCACTGGGTTTGGGGCGGCGGCTGGCTCGGTGAGATGGGTTTGTTGGATTTTGCCGGCGGTACCGTTGTGCATATTACTGCTGGTGTTGGCGCCTTGGTTGCCGCTCTGGTGCTGGGTAACCGCAAAGGTTTCCCACAGCAGGCAATGCCTCCACACAACCTGACCATGACTGTGACTGGCGCCGGTATGCTCTGGGTCGGTTGGTTTGGCTTTAACGGTGGCTCTGCTCTTGCCGCCAATGGCGATGCCGGTATGGCAATGCTGGTAACACACATTTCCGCTGCAGCAGGCTCACTGGCTTGGATGACTATGGAATGGGTCAAGCACGGTAAACCTTCGGTACTGGGTATTGTCACTGGTATGGTTGCTGGTTTGGGCACTATTACTCCAGCCTCGGGTTTTGTTGGCCCCGGCGGCGCACTGTTGATTGGTTTGAGCGCCGGTGTTATCTGTTACTACGCCACTCAGGCGATCAAGCAGCGCTGGAAAATTGATGATTCTCTGGACGTTTTCCCGGTTCACGGAGTCGGCGGTATACTCGGAACACTGCTCGCTGGCGTCTTCGCTTCAGACGCCCTCGGCGTGTTTAGCGGCCAGGGCTATAACGAAGGTATGAACATGGCCTCACAGGTACAGGTTCAAATCGTCGGTATTGTTGCCACATTTGCCTATACGGCTATTGTGACATTTGTACTGTTAAAACTAGTTGATGCCATGTTAGGATTGCGTATTGACGAAGAAGACGAAACTATGGGTCTCGATCTCGCAGAACATGATGAGAGGGGGTATGATCTATAATAATAAGAAAGGATAGGGGAAAAAAATAACCGCCCGAACACCACCGCCGATCCGAAAAATGGATTAAAGAGCTTGCGGGGTGAACCAGAGGGGCATTAAGCCGCTGATATTTGTCAGCGGCTTTTTTATTGATAGGCTATTCTCAAAACGAGATAATCGCAGTAAAAATTGCCAGCCTCACAAACTGTGAAGGCATAAGGATATAAGGGCGTATAGAGAGTATGAAAGTTCCGAAACGCATTCAGCCGCTAATCGAAGATGGTATTGTCGATGAGGTTATTCGCCCACTGATGAGCGGCAAAGAAGCCGCGGTCTTTGTGGTGCGTTGCGGTTCGGAAATTCGCTGCGCCAAGGTCTACAAAGAAGCCAGCAAACGCAGTTTTAAACAGGCTGTCACCTATCAAGAAGGCCGCAAGGTCCGCAACAGTCGCCGCCAACGCGCCATGGGAAAAGGCTCAAGATTTGGCCGCAAACAGCAGGAAGAAACCTGGCAGAACGCCGAAGTCGACGCCCTCTACAAACTCGCCGCCGCCAATGTTCGCGTGCCCGTACCCTACGGCTGCTTTGACGGTGTCTTGCTGATGGAGCTGGTGACCCTTGAAGATGGCCAGGTAGCACCGCGTTTAAACGATATCTCCATGTCCGCAGAACAGGCCATAGAAGACCACTATGTGGTGATGCAATACGTGTTGCGCATGCTCTGTGTGGGTTTAGTCCACGGCGATCTCTCAGAATTTAATGTATTGGTCGACGACTACGGCCCAGTAATTATCGACCTGCCTCAGGCAGTGGATGCCGCCGCCAACAACCATGCCGAACGCATGCTGTCGCGGGATGTTAATAATATGACTGAGTACTATGGTCAGTACGCACCAGAGCTACTCGAGACTAAATATGACAAAGAGATGTGGGCACTGTTTGAAGAGGGCAAGTTAACCCCCCAGAGCCACTTGACCGGCTACTTTGAAGAAGACACCGAGCTGGCTGATGTGGATACGGTGATGGATGAAATTAAAGCCGCATATGCTGAAGAGCAGGAACGCATCGAGCGCATGAGCGACAGCGAAGGCGACGAGTAACTATTTCTCCCGAGCCCGCTGAAGATAATCACACATCAACTCCGCACCATCGAGAATTCTCACCGAATGGCGCTGCATTAAATCCGCCCCAATCAGATAGACATGCTGATTGCGCACCGCGGAAATCTGATCCCACTTGCGCCAACTATTAAACCAATGGGGCTTTTCCTCTTTGCTGCCCCCGGCAATAATCACCTGGGGATCCGCGGCAACGATGGATTCAATATTCACGTAGGGCACCAACGGAATGGCATCGGCAAAGATATTCCGCCCGCCGCAGAGTTCAATCACACTGCTGACCATATGCTTACCATTTAAGGTAATCAAAGGCTCATCCCAAATTTGATAGAAGGTTCTTACCTCAGATTTACCGCTGTACTGCTCCTGCAGAAGACTCAGTCGCCGGCTAAAGTCTGCGGCCTTCTGCTCGGCATTCTCAGTATTACCAGAGAGAACACCAAGGCGGGCAAACAGATTGGGAATATCCTCTAAGCTGCGTGTCTCAATAACAAACACCGGAATACCCAGCTGACGAATGCGGTTAATAATCTTGTCGCCATTGCCCGACTGCCACGCAATCACCACATCAGGCTGCAGTGACAGGATCAATTCATAGTTAGCCGCCGCATAATTATTCACTCGAGTAATCTGCTTAGCCTGCTCTGGATAATTACTGTATTCATCGGCACCGACAATCTGATCTCCGGCACCTATATGAAACAGTACCTCGGTAATATTGGGTGCCAAACTGATAATGCGCTGCGCCGGCTGCTCGAGCACTACTGTATTACCAAAATCGTCCTCAACGCTTATCTCTGCTGCCAGCGACAATGAACAAAACACTGCGGCGAGTAGCACAATTAGCCCAAGACTGTTTCGTAGATTTTTCACTAAGTAATCACCAGAGGTTTATTCGTCACTGGGTGCCGCGAGATCATCGCCTTGACACCAAATACCTGATCGATCAACTGTTCGGTCAACACCTCCTCCGGCGTACCCTGAGCAGCGACCAAACCGCCATCAAAGACTACCAGTTTATCTGCACAGCGGGCCGCCAAATTAAGATCATGCAACACCATCACAACCCCTACTCCCTTCTCCGCCAGCTGGCGAACGATTTCCAAAGTCAGCTGCTGGTGGGCTAGATCGAAGGCCGCTGTGGGCTCATCCAACACTAAAATTTGTTCCCCCTCTTCGCAGGGCAGCCATACCTGGGCCAACACTCGAGCCAACTGCACGCGTTGTTTTTCACCCCCAGACATCTGGGTGTAAAACCGCTTTTGCAGATATTCCGCATCCACTAGCTTCAGTGCCTGATCGATAATTTCAGCGTCTTTTAGCGTACCTGTCTGATGGGGAATACGTCCCAGAGCAACGACCTCATGGGCGGTAAAGGGGAAATTTAACAACGAGTGCTGGGGCAACACAGCCAGCATTTGTGCCCGTTGCTCAACGGGCCAATCATTGAGGTCACGCTGATTAAAGCTTACCGAACCCTTGGTCGGCGCCAATTCACCAGTCAGCACTCTCAGCAAACTCGACTTACCAGCACCGTTGGGACCAACAATTGCGGTGACCTTCCCCGCCTCAACCTGCACCGTGACATCGCGCAGCAGATCAAAGCCCGATAGGTGCAGTGATATATTCTCAGCGCGCAAAGTCATTGGTTAGACCTCTCGGCGCTGCTGTAACAGCAGGACAATAAAGAATGGCGCACCCAATAGTGCAGTAAGAATCCCGGTGGGCAGCTCAGCAGGCAATACCACCACTCGCGCCAAACTGTCAGCGACCACTAGCAAAATAGCTCCAGCCATGGCCGAACCGGGAATTAGCCAACGATGATCAGGGCCAATCAGCAAACGGATAACATGGGGAATCACTAGGCCGACAAAACCCACCATACCAGCAAGGGCAACAGAGACACCGACGCCCAGCGCCGTCAGAACAATCAGGCGACGCTTGACCCGCTGCACATCTATACCCAGATGACGGGCCTCTGATTCCCCCAGCAGCAGCGCATTAAGCGCACGACTATCCTGGGGGAAGCTAATGAAAAGTAACAGACTCACCAGTGCCATAATCGACACCTTGGCCCAGTTGGCAGCGCTTAGATTACCCATCTGCCAGAGACTGATCTGCCGCAACATATCATTGTCTGCAAAGTAACTTAACAGGCTATTAAGGGCTCCGGCCAAGGCACCAATAGCAATACCGGCCAACAGCATGGTGGTCACCGATGTGCCTATACCGGAGGTAGCTAATCGGTAGACCAATATAGTGGCAGCAAAACCGCCAACAAAAGCCCCCAGCGCCACCAGAGATAAACCCATTAATAGGCCGCTCTCCACAGCACCGCCGGCCAGCACAATCATCAGACTGGCACCCACTGAGGCACCACCAGAGACGCCGATCAGTGAAGGGTCCGCAAGGGGGTTGCGAAACAGCCCCTGCATAACGGCACCGGTACTAGCCAAAATGGCTCCCACCAACAGCGCCAGTAAGATTCGCGGTAGGCGGATATCAAACAGAATAACCTGAGCTTGGCTGACTGTATCCTCGCTGGAAAATAGACTGTCGGCTGCGGCACTGAAAGCCTCAGCCATTGAAATAGATACAGTGCCCACGGTCATGGAATAGAACGCAACCACCGGCAATAGAATTGCCAGTATTGCGATCAGCCATGACGAGGGCATGCGGCGCAATTAAAAGTCCACGCCTTTGCGGGCCATAATGCCGGAATTGTATGCATGCTTAATCTCTTTGATCTCAGACACAGTGTCGGCCCAATCTGATAATACCGAGCCACCACCGCGACCCGTCACCACAACAGACTGGCTTTCTGGACGGTTTCGCAAAGCCGTCATAATCTGCTCTTCTTCGAGATACTTAAAGCTCAACATATAGGTCAGCTCATCGAGTACTACCAAATGGTAGCTGTCATCGGCGAGCATTTTTTCAGCTATAGCCCAGCTGGTTTTCGCTGCAGCAATATCACCGGAACGATCCTGAGTGTCCCAGGTAAAGCCGGTACCCATCTGATTAAAAGTCACCTGGGGGCACTGGTCGCGAACGTAGAGCTCTTCACCGGACAATTGCTCACCCTTAATAAACTGCACCACACCCACTTTGTAGCCATAACCTAGGGCGCGCATCACCATGCCAAAGGCAGAGCTAGATTTACCCTTGCCATTACCGGTGAGTAAAATTGATACACCGCGCTCAGTGTTGGCAGCGGCAATTGAGGCGTCGACATTGTCTTTCAGCTTCTCCATCTTCTTCTGATGAGACTGCTGCTTTTTATCCTGAAAATCTGTCATGGTATTTTCAACTCTTTAACTAAATTTGTTTTAGTGCCGCTGGCATACCTTCTGGCAGCGGATGGATTGTAGGATGTAATGCATTGGCCATAATTTCCAAGGCATCGACCAGACGCGGGCCGGGGCGGCTAAAGTAGGCATTGCCGTCCACCAGATAAACCTGAGTGCCGCTGCGTTCTTGTAATTCAGCGAAGCCCTCGGCTTTTAAGAACAGCTCAACATCTTGCATTGAGCGCTGAACATTAAATCCGCACAGGGCAATAAAAATAATATCTGGCTGGGCATCGATTAATTCCTGCCAATCGCGACGCTGAGATGGCTCGCGCTTGTCGCCAAACACCGGAATACCTCCTGCCAGATCAATGATTTCCGGACTCCAGTGGCCGCCATCAAACAGCGGATCGAGCCAGTCTAACAGAGCCACTCTTGGCTTGGAGGCTAAAGGAATAGTCTGAGAGCGCTCACCAACCTGATCTATGCGACCACGCAGCTCGGCAACATAGACTTTACCCTGCTCTACCGTATTGGCCGCCTCAGCCAACAGCGTCACGGTCTCGAGAACATCGTCGAGACAGATCGGCTCAAGATTGATCACCTGGGGATTCCCCGGCAAGCTGCCAATTGCCTTGGCCACATCATTACCCGAGACCGCGCAGACATCGCAGAGGGCCTGAGTAACAATTAAATCCGGTGCCAAATCTATCAGAGTGTCCATAATCAGATCATAGAGCGCCTGATCATTTTTTAACTGGTCAGTAACCAGCTTGTCGATTTCATCGCTGGTCAAACCTTCTGGAATTCGTGAGCTAGTAAGAATCGGCAGGCCCACCACTGAATGTGGATAATCACACTCATGGGAGACACCGACCAGCTGCTCCCGCAGACCTAGGCCGCAGACCAGTTCGGTAGCACTGGGCAGTAACGAGACTATTTTCACGGGCCTTCCTCCAAAAGCAAATCAGCATAGACAAAGCCGTCGCGCTTAACCACCTCACCGCCAACCACGGCAATGGGCTTGCTAAACATAGGGCCATCCCAGGCAAAGGTATGGAATTCGCCGTTCTCGCCACAGGGATCAACAGCCTCTGGCAGCTCTTCGAGCAATTGAGTAGAGAATTGAGCACCGGCAAAATGCTCAGGCATAACACGTGGATCAAGGCAGGTAATCGCCGCTTTAAGGCCGCCATTAATCATTTCCCGCGCAAGTTGATCGGTGGGAATTTGCCAAAGGGGAAACAGCAGCTCTAAGCCTGTGCCCTGCATTTTCGATTCGCGATAGTTGCGAATATCTTCCAGATAAAGATCACCAAAGGCCACGGCATCCATATGCAACTGAGCTCGGGCATTGTCCAAGGCCGCGCCCATTAGGCTTTCGTATTGTTCATTGGAACAGGGCCAGGGCAGTGGTATTTCCATCAGCGGCAATCCCGCAGCCTCTGCTTGTAAGCGCAATAACTGTTGGCGCACACCGTGGATCGCCGAACGATTGAACTCCCCATTAAAGGTGGTGAGCAAGCCCACCACCTCAACCATCGGATCCTGCTGCAACTGATACAGAGTCCAAGCCGAGTCTTTGCCGCTGCTCCAAGATAGAAGCACGCGCTTGACCCCTTTAGCTACTGGAATAGTCATTTATAAACTGAAACGCACACCAAGACTAGCGCCAAGTCCCAGAGTTTGATAACCAAAGACTTCTTCGTAATTATCATCCAGTAAATTATCTAGACGCAGATAGATGGATAACTTTTCACTGGCGCTGTAGTTGGCGTTAACATTAAGCAGCGTGTAATCCGCTAAAGTGACGGTCTCAGACGGCGTAGGCCAAGGTGGGAAAAAGACGTCAGTTTGGCTGCCGTTGTACTGTGCATTGGTATTAATGTGCAGATTATCCATCACTTGCCAGGCTAGATTTAAGCTAGCAGTATGTCGCGCGCGACGTATTTCATCTTTATAACCACCAGCACCATCCGACTCAACAGAATCTGTATAGGTATATGCAGCGTTTAAAGATAGGCTGTCGCTGAGGATTCCAATAGCGGTTAACTCAACACCCTGACGTTTGCTCTTACCCTCTTTATTAGCAGAGGTGAAACCAAAGGTAACCGGATCAGAGACAAAACCATTAATTTCATTCTCAAGCTCAGCATCAAACAGCGTCGCAGATAAGGTCAGGTTGCGATCAAATAACATCTGATCAACACCTAGCTCCCAGCTAGTAGACTCTTCAGGTTCTAAGTTGGGATTGCCAATAAAGTTAGTGTAAAAACCAAAACGCTCAGAGAAAGTCGGATTCTTAACCGCGGTGCCATAGGCGCTGCGCAGGCGTATGCCGTCATTGAGCTGATAAACAGCTTCAACTCTAAAGGTATTGGCGCTATCAAACTCAGAGTTGTCATCGTAGCGGCCGCTGGCTGCAAGAGTCAGACTATCGGAAAGATCAGTGCGGTATTCAATAGCGATACTGTCGGTATTGCGCTCGCGATCCTGATTGGGATCTGAGCCCCAGGCCAGCGGTCCACGCTGTGAGAAATCTTCCTCTTCACGCTCTGCCAGTACTGACAGACGCTGTGTGGATTCATCCCAAAAGACAGAACCAACATACTGATATTGATCTTTGGTTGATGAAGTGTAATTACCCAACACACCAGCATCGAAGGCTTCGTTATCATTGTTTGATTGCGCGATAACCAACTTGTGCTGGAAGCGGCCATCGGCAGAGACATAGTCGCCCTGGACACGCATAGTGCTATTGCGGAATTCAGAGACCTTATCCTGATCTTCAACAAAGCCGTCGAAATCACTGTCACCATCGAACTCATTCATACCGTCAGACTGACGTGCAGCAAAAGAAAGTCGCAGTTCATCGCTAACCGTCCAGCCAGCATTGAGGTTTATATTGGTATTTTTGTAGCCGTCTTTTTCAGTGCCAGTGCGAGATATATTCTCACCCTCGGTTTCAATATGGTTAACACCTAGACGAGCATCAAGGTCGCCCTGCTTACTGCCAACACTGAAACCACTGTTGCTAGTTCCAAAGCTGCCGGTCTCCGTAAAGAGGCTGGCGCTAAGAGGCTGATCGGCACGGCGAGTAATAATATTCACTACGCCTGCCATGGCATCACTGCCGCGCATAGCACTCTGTGGCCCGCGAATAACTTCGATACGCTCAATATCAGCAGCACTCAATGTGCCCCAATTGAGTTCATCACTCTGGGAAGGATCATTGGCTTCGACGCCATCGATAAGCACCAACAGGTGGTTGGCTTCGGCACCACGAACACGGATCTGAGTCGCCGAACCCTGGACACCACTGCGGCTCACCGCCAGTCCTGGCACATCCCGCAGTAGGTCACTCACACTGAGCGCGGCACGGTTTTTAAGCTGTTCGCTGTCGATCACAGTGATCGCATTAGCAGAGCGCGAGGCGGCAATAGGTAGCAGAGAAGCGCTGACTAGCACCTCTTCAATTTCGATTTGTTGGGCGGTTTGCCCTTGAGCAGAAAAAGGTAATACAGATAGCAGCGATACCGTAGCAACTGTCGCCATAGAACGAATATTTTTCATTTTTGGATTCTCTTACACTCACACCCGAGTGATTAATTTTAATTTACGGGGGCGTGCGCGAAAACCGACAGAGACTGTCAATCAGCACAAGACCGCACCCCGCGGTTTGTCTGC
>Ga0115003_10002701_pt1 | contig 14498 bp, 14 predicted proteins | sample ArcticOcean_MG_C_7_FD_88736 | JGI IMG/M metagenome (GOLD analysis project Ga0115003, IMG submission 88736) | Marine microbial communities from western Arctic Ocean - ArcticOcean_MG_CB11_88 | ecosystem: Environmental > Aquatic > Marine > Oceanic | place: Arctic Ocean: Canada Basin | collected... | reverse complement strand
CTTCTTTTTTTTCTTTCTCTTCTTCTTTTTCCCTTCGGAGACTTCAAAATTAAAGTCTTCCTTATTGTCATAGTCTTCCTTATTGTCATAGTCTTCCTTATTGTCATAGTCTTCCTTATTGTCATAGTCTTCCTTATTGTCATAGTCTTCCTTATTGTCATCGTCCACTGTAGTTGTTATATTTATTGGAACTTTTGTTTCACCTTCTTGTGAAAATTCCATATAAAGACAATGTTGCCATTTATATACGGTAAATGTTTGTTTACTTTTATGACAATAATTGGGATAATCGCGATGTAAATTTCCGTTGTCCTTATATAATTTATAACAAAGTGTTTTGTGATCAAAACTTTCAGCGTCATACTGTGGAGAACGACGCTTTTCAAAATTTCATATCAGATGAGAGTGTTTCTGTCCAGAAAATATCATCTTTATATTCTCATCATCATTATGACCCTATGTCTGGGATAAAACTTGAGAGTGGCACTGGTTTTTTAGGACATGTCGAACACATGGCCCGTTCGCCACACGTCTCAGCATTTGTATTCGATTGGGACAGAACATTGCAGCCGTACGAATCGATGACGACGCATTCTTTGAAGTGGCTCGAAAACAAGTACGACGGTGAGGGATTTTCTAGAGCCCTCGCCATCTATCACGCTGGAGGCTTCGAACGTTTTCAAAAAATACGCCACATGTTTGGTGTAATTAACAAACATAAAAAGAATGTATGTATATTGACGGGCAATCCTGCTATACTATCGGAAGGACGCGAGGTGTACAATTGCGTGTTAAAAGAATGGGGTGCAGATTTTGTGTATTTAGCATACGCGTTGGACAAGTATGCGTTTATGGCCCAAGATGTTTTTTTACAAAGCGTGAGTGGTCAAATGTTGCATTTTTAAGTATATATACATAGTGTCCGTCAAAAATGGAAGTGCACATCATGCTACTGAGTACGATGACCACTGACATGACACGTGCTTTTTTATCGTGTTACGATTTGGATTTCGACGTCACTCCCGGTACAATAAACAAATTACACTGGCCTGTCGAAAGGTCCGTGTCTGTATCTTTGTGGGTGGCGTGCCAGCACCCGGTTGTGGAACATTTGGGCGGTTCGTTTATGCCCCACATGGACGCTTGTGTGTGTTTGTACCACGACCACGACGGGTTATCTTGCGTGCGCGTCGAGAGTGGTATGAAGCTAATACAACAATACCACGCAAACGTGTGGATGATGGCCACTACCCTACCTGCTGTGAGTAAACAACACTCTTCTCGAGTCCGACGCTACTACAACGACAATGGGTTTGAAATAACAAGATTGACAAATGCACTAGATAAAAATATAGAAGAAATATTAAAATTACATCTCATGGTACAAAAAACTATATAATTTACTCTTCGTCATCTATTTGGCTGTATTTTTGTTCGTCGGGACCGTCGACGATGCCGGCCCAAATAAGAATGTTGGGAATTCTAAAGAACGAGATGGCGGCGGCGTAGGAAGCGAAGAATCCACCGAAGGAGATGTTGCAGTATGACGTGGCACATGCCTGCATTTCGCTGGTCCCGATTTTGACAAAACGCCCAAGTCCTGTATCTATTTTGTCGCACATTCCTTGCCACGCGAGTGCGGCCCACACAAAAAGAGCAAACGACACAACCATCCACACAATGTTAAGGCCCAAGAACATGCGTTGTTGTCCCTTTGATGTCAGAACTTTTGCCACCGAAACGTCGTCCGACATCAACATGACGCACGTATGGGCACCGAAAAGAACGGCACGAATAGCAAATGTTGCAAAAGTGGCGGCACCGAGAGCGGAAAGTGGTGCGTTGTAGCCGAAGGGGGCACAATCACCGGTGTCAGCTGTTTTGGAACAGGCGGGTGCAACTACCCACCCGCGCCATTGGTGCCCTGTTCCTTCTGTCCCCTCTTTAAGTGCGATAGGTTCGTATTTTCCGTCTGCATCGTTGTATATGGCACACGGTCGGTCGGAGGGCATGCTCGAGTCGAGGCCACCGCCAGCAAATGAGTTGCATGTTGTCGGCATTTTGATTTGAAATCCACCAAATACTTGTTTCAATTGTCCTTTGCGGTCTGTGTCAGATTCGTTGTAAGTGTCGAGGACCAGACTCGATCCTGGAAAGTTAGCGGCGTCCATGTTGGCCCCAAACGTGATCAGAGTAATCAATGATAGTACCATGGATAGTGTTGCAAAAGTAGCGCGGGCGATGTTTAAATTTTTAGCAACAGACATTTTAACAAAAAAAACAATGCTTATATAGTGTCAGATTTCTCTTGGACTATCCTTTTTTTATGGTAACGTGTAATGTAGTATTACGTTGTTTCACGTTGTCAATAAGTTGTGTGATCGTACTCATGAATGTCTTGTCGACGTACCAGCCATTGTGTACCGCCCAGTCTAAAACTGCAAACAACGATTTAATGGCCATTCCACACGCCCGAATAGTAACATTTGTGCAGGTGGAATGTTCAATTTTCGAAATGATGTTTGCAATGTTATCGTCGCGACACAGTGTATATTCGGTTGTTGACTTTAGTGGGTGTATAATGACAACGAGTGTTGTTGTATAATATTGTGTGGGTTGTATGTCAATATGCACTTCGTGTCCCCGTCGACGAAATGTATCCGCTGCGAATAATATGAACGTTTTGTCACCATTTGTAGTTTTGAAAACATATGGTTTATTTTGTATCAGAACGTCAGTTATTTGTTGTATGCAATCGTACTTCGGTGACTGCATATACAGAATATTTATAGGATTAAATAGTAAATATTATAAGTACTAATTACGGATTGTTTCTCCGTATAATTGATTTGGATGATAAGTTTCCCTGACGGTCGCGTTAACAAGTTTTATTGTATTTTATTTTTTTTACTGGGGGTGTACTCGTCTTCCGCGCGGCTCCGTTTATTGCCGACAGTTTCCTCTTCCCCTTCGTCCTCGGTCTCGTCTTCGGATTCAACGGTCTCGTCTTCGGATTTAACGGTCGTATCTCCGACCAGATCTGCCGGATATCGCATTCTTAGATGTGGGTCGGCCTCGACGTGACGTTGCACCGTTTCCATCGGGGTTAAGCACTGTTTTCCAATTTTCTTGGACCATTTGTCGGCCACGTGTTGGTCGATATCGCATTCGATTTCGTACCCGTCCTTTGTTCTCGTTGCACTTGCATTTTCCTTCGTCCCGGTGATGAATCTGGACGCCCTGGAATTTGCAAGTACGTTTTTATATTTGAGTTTTTTCCCGCCAGGTTTGCGCTCGATGACTTTGAACACGTGAAACCATTTGGCACTGAGGGGACAGGCGGTTATAATACGTTTCTCCATTGAATATTTGTGGGTTTCCCCTTTAATAGATTCGAAGACGGAGTCCGTGCCGTCCGAGCTGTGTGCTGCGAGATGAGCCACGTGTATGAACACCCCGTCGTTGTTAATGACGCAGGAATCGTATTTTCTGACCTTGCTCTTCTTGGGGTCAATGACGGATAATTTATTGTTTGACGGTTGTGAACCGGGTGGCACTGCCGATTGCACAAACTTTTTACTTTTGAACGAATGTTTGGTCATTTTGAGCAGAAAATCTTCAATGTTGTTGGTGGACGTTCTTCCCTGTTCCAATGGAATGCGCGAATTAATTTTTCTGCTCAATTGGCGCAACTTTGGTAGCTTGATGTAGTCGAACGAGGCCTCTTCTGAATTCGCGGGATTCCCAAACGTGGGTGTCGACTTTTCCATGGTCCAGATTGTATTTAATATTTTATGTTCGACGGGGGAGCGAAATTGGTCAGCGAACAGGGAGAGGGTAAAGAGGATCATTTCCTCCGTCACACGAAGGAACGGTTCCAAATCTGGAATCATTTCCTCCGAAAAAGGATGACCGTAGTGTTTTCCACCCGGTATATTGCAGACCGATTCAATGGCAGTCACGATCGCTTGATTGCGCGCAAATAGTTTCACGCGTTCCCAATCACGCGGACCAGGGCGAATAATGGAATTTTTGGACATTTTCGCCTTGAAACGTGGGACGAGAATATTGCTGGCTGTGGCGTCGACGTCTTTGATGACTTTGGTCCAAATGGCCTTTTCAACGAGCATGACACGATACTGTTCTTCTTTGCCCTCCTCGAATAGTACTTTGCGGTGTGCTTTGTCCTCTGTGGAAAACATGCGTTCGCCATTCATGCAGTCGTCAATGTCACGACCGCGTCGTTGTTGTTGTTCGAAATTCCCCCAAAAGAAACGCGTTTGCAGGGCTTCTTCGACGTCTCCTTTGGCGTCGTTGGTGGCGCCCATCCACACGCCCACGCATTCTGACTTGGTGATGCGTGAAGAACGTTTGCCCGTCCCCTCGTCTTGGCACCATGTTTTACAGGTGACGCGTTGGGAGGTGAGTTTTTCTTTAAACATGGCTTCTTGGGACGAATCGGCGTTAGGATTTTTCGCCGTCCGAAACATTCCCGGAGGCGCTTCGTGGCAGACGGTCACCACGTCGTTTCGATTGCCATCAACGGCATCGGATTTCCCCGTTTGGTACGTCAACACTTCTGTCGTCCCGTCAATCGACATTTTTTCCATCAAAAGAAACAGAAACGACTTGGAAGTGGCACCATCCCCCGCCTGGAAGCAATTCAAGTGGAGGCCAAAATCTCGGCGAAATGCATCGTATCGTGCGTGTTGAATCAAGTACAGCATTCGATGAGCGGTCGATATCAAATAGTACTGTTCGTATCCTTCGAGTAGGACCAGGCAGCGATTTGCAAAGACGGACAACGTTGGGTCTTTGATGGAATGGTGCACGGTTTTGCATTTCGAAGTTGTCCGCCATGTTAACATTTTGGAGACGACTTCGGAGATGCACGCGTCAGGGTCCAAACACTGCGTCTGCATGGCGTGGATAGCCCATTCTTGATGTTCGCGGTATTTCTGTTCAAACAAATCGGGCACGTGTTCAACTGGACCACAATTTTGCGCATATCTGTCTTTGGCTTGGTATTCCAGTGTTTGGAATGCCGAACGGTCGGCCATACCTTCCAAGCGTGCTCTTTCAATGTCGGCCGGAGTACGAATGTCGTACTCGGTTTCACAATTGGCGTCGTAGCCATCGTCCATTTTTTTTTGAGGAATTGCTTGCTGTGCCGTCATCCAACTCTGATGGTCCGGTAAATATTTACCACAAAGCACAGAGGGATGGATTTGACTTGGCGTCAGACGAATGACGTGCTCTGAACTTGGAAATTGCAGGGTGGTCACGGGTGTATATAACGTGGCTTCGCCCGTGTACGCAGCGCGGTCGCGAAATTTCGGGTCGGTCGTGTCAGTAGGAATCAATTCCAAGGCGCGGTCAAGGGTAAATACATGCCGAGGGTTGGCAGCATTTTCTTTGGTATTCAATGGATGCTTGGGATTAAGGATCAAATCCATCTGCGACGTAAATTTTTGTGTTCCAGAATATCTGTCAGCAACGGTACGGACGTACATTTCGACACCGGCCACTTGCGACCACTTTTGGTAGTGTTTCAGTCCCGCCAATGGGTCGACCTTGCGTGAATTGGATTTTCGCGCAATGGAAGCATTGTGCAACACGGAATTCTGCGCCAACATGTTACTGAGTGCGTTGCCAAACTTGACGTCCTTGTGTCTCGACACTGCATGAATGATGTAGGCCACCGCCTTGTGTTCCAGCGAGGCGTGGGGAATCCACTGCAACCAACATTCCACGTAGGGGAATAAATCTCCGGGCGCCAGGTCTTCGGGCAAATTGATGGTATCGTACACCATTTTGGCAAATAATTGCAAATGGATTTCGTCAAAACGTGCTTTGGGATCGGCGTGCCGAACATCGCAAAATTTAGACGCAGCGGGCCGCAACATATTGCGAGGAACATTAATTGCAATGTAATCTTTAATGTCAGTGATTGCAGCAAAGGCTTCAGGTTTGGAATGTGGATTTTCCCCCCAAAGTGCTAATGGTTCCATATGTATACCTTCCATATTTTGTTCCAGTTTATACAATATTTTCATTAAATATTTGGAAAAAAACTTATGCTAAACATTTGTTTGAAATCCAATAAAATTAAGGTGGAATAATATATATGCTTTTACTTAGTATTTAATTCAAATGGAATTTACTCTACCACCTTTGACACAAGAAAGCTTCAGTCGATGGTACAACAAGAAAGTGCCTCGAGGGGATAACATCGACGAACGGGTCGTATATCCCGGGATAAAACTCAATTGCTCTACTAAATCTCGAGATCTACGTTCACAAATATTACCCGAACACGTATTTGTGACACAAGAAGTGGGGACAAACACATTTTACCATAAAGTGATGGGTTCAAACAATACTTTCACAGGATTACCGAAACGCCTGTATTCCCATTGCTTTCGAAACATCAATATCCACAGTATACCCACCGACAATCGAATTTTAGTCCGACTTACCGAATCGACCTCCGTCACATTGCCATTTATTCCAGACGACTTTGTATCTCAAAAAAGAACCAAACGTTCCCTCAGCTCGCGCTCGCGGTCAAAAAGAGAACGCAAGAAAATAAAAAACGAACATATCGTAAAAAACAATATGCAATACACCGGGTGGGTCACCCGAGTCCTAACACCCGACACCGATATCGCGGCCGACAATGGAATTGATAAATTTCATCTAATCAATTACATCAAAAAACAATTAAAAGTAAATGAACAACAAATGAACTCCTGTATTCCTAACCCGTTTGCCGGAACCACTACCATTAACGAAATTAATCAACATTCCGAAAAACAGATTGCGCTCGATACGATCATACAATTTGTGCATCACTACGGTAGAGAAATCGTCAATTGAGAATACAATTTGACGAATATGTGGTCAATTGTCGTTCCAAATGGTATGTGTACAAACAACAACCTCGCAAATCTATATCAAAAGTAGACGCACTGCCAAACAGTTCAACTCCAATGCTACGAGCGAAGAGTGAATTTGATCCACGGTGATCGTTTCGTCGGACTCTTTCACTTCTTTCAATATACAGTTCAAATCTTGTCGGATTATTTTATGCAAAGCCAACACTTCTTTAAAATAGGACGACGGTGAATTTTGAATGTGTGGGGATTCGTGAAACAGAGAATTAACAAGTTTCAATGTACGAACGTATAATTTTCGCGGTGTGTATTTTTTAAACAAAGACATTTTATTATTTGGGTAACGCTAAATACTATATAGGGTATATTAGTTGGGTAAATGTTGGATCGCATTGACCAATGCACACACGACATCAAAATGATCCTCATCCAACTTGGATTCGAATTGCCTCCACCCACTCGATTGCATAATCACAAACTAAAACAAGTGCAACACGATCTCAAAGAAATTGCCGCTATATTGTCGGTCGAACCGAGCAACGTATTCAACGACGCCCAGCAGATATTCTTCATATGCACGGGGAAATGGCACGCTATTCATAATCTAAACGATTTGCACATTGCTTCCAATCAAACCCGAAAATATTTATCGCGTTACTTTTCTCGTAAATATTCCTGAAGCCACCGTAAACTTTCTGATTCAAACGGTTGCGAAATGATCAATTCTTCGTACGCCGTCAAAGGTTCGCCGCGATTTTTCGACAACATATAATCTGCCACAACCCACGCCGGTGTTGAATGTGGTTGCAAGGACGGCACTGTCGTCGAATCGACCACACGGTTGTCTCCGGTGTAATATACCTTTTCACCGGAAGTATGTGGACCAAACGTATAGGACATTTGTTTGACCTGTCGCCATGCGGGTTGTATACGACCCAAAAAATCCGATGAAAACATTACTATAAATAGACACTGACAGACATTTAAAATTATGATTAAGCGCCTCTTATTTGTTTTTTTATTTCGTTGGACCACAGCCCTGAATGCCTCGCAATGTCTAGCAGAACGACACGAAAAAGAAGTGTGTGATTACATGAACCAATATCAACGCACTTATACGCGGGCAGAACTACCATATCGGAAAGAACTCCTTCTCAAACGGAGACCGCACGTCGATGGTGTTCGATTTGGGTTGACATCCCGTTCTGACCGCTTCAAACATGAAAAATTACGCAATCACCATTTACAGACACACAAAAATATCAATCGCTCCAAAAAATTGCAACACGTCCACTTGGCCTCTCCCGCCCACCTACCCGCTATTGATTGGCGTAATGTGAATGGACGAAGTTACGTCACTTCTGTAAAAGACCAGGGTGATTGCGGCGGTTGTTTTGCATTTGCGTCGGTCACCGTGTTAGAGCATTGGTCCAAAAGAGGTGGATTCCCAAAGTCGTTGTCGGAACAATCTCTTATGGACTGTACCTCAATAACTGGGGAGGAAAATGATGGATGTGAGGGTGGTTTGATGGAGTACGTGTTTGAATATGCCAAATACCATCCGGTGCCACTCGAGGTCGAATTTCCATATAAAGAAGCCAATAAACAATGTCCCGACAACTCTTGGTCTCACGTAAAAGTCAATGATTATAAAGTTTTGACACGAGACGAACATCCAGATGCCGAATCGGAACTCGAGTGGCTTTTGCACGCATATGGTCCAATATCTGTGGGGGTAGATTCCACCAATTTAGACGATTATTACGGAGGCGTTTTTAAAGCACATATGTGCACTACAGAGATAGACCATGCCGTTACTATTGTTGGATATACAAAAGACTATTGGATCATCAAAAACTCATGGGGACAATTCTGGGGAGACAATGGGTATTTTTATCTGGAAAAGGGTAAAAATGCTTGCGGGGTTGCCGAATACATTGTTTACATTACCGATGCCGAACCCAGACACGAACAATTAAACACGGGTGTGTGGAGGATTTAAGCCCACATCATCCAAGCCATAAATAATGTCCAACACGACAACCCCAGTGCAAATACAATTAATTGGCAGCGCGTGCTGTACTGACCACGTATCTGTTTGATTGATTTCTTAAGTTCGGTGCGATGTTCGTCCATAGTATCGCGTATATTCCTATAATTTTCGTTGGTTTGTATCATCAACTCCGAATTCATCTGGATCACATGTGTGACTTTGTCGTCCAACGCTGCAACACGATTATCCAAAACACAAACGCCTTGTTCAAGCGACTTTAATTGAGAAGCAAACTTTTCTTCCTTGTTAGACAACAACATCACCCACTAGAATTACACATTTATAGTCGATAATGATTTTTTTTTTAATATATTTTATTGGTTTTATTCTTTAATTGGTTTTTTATTCGGTACGGGCACGCTTGGCGGAGCGCTCCTCTTCGGACTCAGCAGCAGGGCGTTTCGAAACTTCGTACAGGACACCACCGCCCCCAGATTCGGTTGCAACTGGATTAGAATGAACTTTGATGCCATGCTGCAAAGAAACTTCAAATTTCAAACCAAATCCGCCGTCGGGCATGAAATAAAACGATGGACGAATGACGGGCGCAATCTTGGCTCCGCGCTGAAGTTCCATCGTTTCAGTGACGTTGTTGCCTTCGGCGTCCTGTAAAGGTATGACATTGGGATTTTCCTCGTCGTCGTAAGGATACTGACGCTGGGTCACCTTCAACTGGCGGTAATCATTGTCCTCTCTCTTGACGACAGGCGAGTTAAAGATATCGTCGACCATGGTACGGAACGTTGATTCATAGGATTCCCCTGTATCGGCGGAAACTTCTTTGGCGTTTTCAGCAAGCTCTTCTTTCGCCTTGACCAATAAATTAGAGTCGTTGAGACAGTGTTGTACACCATCCTCGACCATCTTGGCAAAGTAGTCAAACATGGCTACAGATTCAGGGTTGGAAGTTTCTTCCTTCAAGGTGCCTGTGAATTTGGCAGTGGCTGGAGTTACGCCCGAAAACTTGCCAAGCGTGCCCGATTGAAGGTCGTTCCATTCCAATCCCGTCGGCTGGACGCGGGTTGTAAAACGACGGTTTTCAGAATCCGTCACGTTGACATAGAACTTGCCGTTCTTGCCTTCGGTAGTACCAAACTTGTATTCGCGATTGGGTGTCTCAATGGCATCCATGGGAATACTTGAACGACCCGCCGTACCGCTTGAATACACAACAATGTCCGGAGTCAAAGTATACGTAATGCCGTATTTGTCCTTGCTCATGCAGTAAGGACGCATGGTAAATACCATCGAAAGGAGCGCGCCACTGTACACCTCCGGCGTCTCGTCCATTTCAACGTATTTGCCGCCCGAGGTATGGACATAACGCACGGCACGAGGAGTGCCATCTTTATTGAAAGCACGACATTTGATAGTAATCTTTTCACTACCGTCAACGCTTTTCAATGGAATCATAGCTGCTTTGTGAAAAGATTCACGTGCTTTTGCCTCTTGTTCTTCTGGTGTTTTAGACTTGTAGTAACGTTTGGCTTTGTTACGAGCGGCGGTCGCTGCACCACCAATGTCTTTGTCGTACATCTGGTCCAATGCAGAGGCGTTCAATTCGGCCATACGAGCGAAAAAATCATCGCGTTCGCTTTGGTGCTCTTCCGATCCGCCAGACTTGACAAGAGTGGCCTTGATATTCGAAGTTGCTTGCGTTTTGGAAAATTTCGATTTCATGTAATTTCCGCCCTCCGCTATGTGGGGCCATTCAGCCACGCAGGGGGGCGTCATCAACTTATACGCGTAACCAGCAGCATTGCTAAGGTCGGTGAACGTTTCTTGTTTGTTGGTGGTTCGATTAAGACGCTGGGACTCGCTGAGAGTAATGGCACCTTGGGTTCTGAAATTGAGCATTGTAAATTTTGGTAAAGAAAACATGTTGTTTTTTTTTTGATTGCTTCTATTTCATTCACTATTTGATTCGAAACATATTCTCTACATTTGTTAAAATCTCTATTCTAACCAACTGCGAAACGCCAGTTTTTAGGAAAATTTTCAATACTTAAATAATCTTGACCTGTTTTCCCATTATCATAGGTTATAGTGTAAACGCTTATTTTGTTACGTTTTCGATTATTTGTCACTTGACCCGCATACCATTTTTGATCATCGTCTGTCAAACTCCATAATATTTCTACTTTGTCACCTATTTGTGGTGGATGATAGTAATATTTTTTACCATTGTAGTAGGTAACATCGTCGTCGTCGTCGTCGTCGGTTGCTTCCTTGGACGCTTCATCGGAGGACATTTTGGTGGAAATATTGAGTAGTAAGTTTGTGTCTTCAATGAGTTTACGAACAAGTTGATTGAATGTAGCTTTCGACATTATAAAAAATACCTCTGTCATTATATACTACCTATTTTTTGATCGTAGATATACAACCAACTTTCGCGACAATACTCAACGTAAACGCTTCTAAAACACAATCCATTTAAATGTTATGTGTGGATATAAAAGTATGAATTAATCAAACATGTTTAATGGAAAAATATCGGAAGAAAAAGAAAAAAATCTATTTAAAAATTTGTACGTTTGGTTTGATTGCGACCCTAACTGTAAGTATGATTTTATATTTACTATACAATCAAACAGAGAATACTAAATTTGAAGATATCATTGCATATGAGAAAAACAATCTTCAATACAATAAAGATATTATTCGCCTTGAACATACTACGCAACAAATAATTCGGAATATGTCAATAACAAGACTACTTTCCAATCGAGTTTCGGTTACCGTCAATGAGCCCAATAAAATAATGGATAAATTACATCTTGTCTTAAAAAAGCATTTGAAAGAGTTACAGGAGCCACCAGATTGTGCATCGGCACGTTATCTGTTATGCGATATACATAGTCAAAGTTGCGGATTTGGTTGTTTGTTGCACCGCGCTTCATGGTGTTTGTCTCACGCCGTTGTTGAAAAAAGAACAATGGTGTTAAAACCACCACTTATGCATGGTTATACAAATAAATGTGGCAATCGATGGGACTGTTATTTTAAACCAGTTTCAAGTTGTTCAAAGTGGTCAGAACACAATTCTTTAAACGATGCAACGCGTTTTTCATTCAGTTCGCCTTACAGTACACCCACACATGATTTTTTACCCTCGTATTTAAAAAAACTCGAAACATTGTCCGAACATCCTCATAAGTGGTTTTACGGACATTTGGTAGGTGCAATATTTCGCCCGAATGAAAGAGTTCTTGCACTCATGCCAAAACATATCCCACACGTAGGACTGCATATTCGCCGTGGTGACAAACTAATTTCTGAAGCAAAAAAATACGAAGTTCGCGAGTATATACATCACATCGACCATCTCGTACATCCAAAACGGCATTTCCATACCAGTTACGACAAAAAGTACAACATCAATGTATGGCTTGCAACAGACGATACTTCCGTACTTCGAGAGACAAACAATTTCAAACAGTACACATTTCTTCATGAGGATTCAGATGTTGTCACCGGTGCTCATACAGGAAACGATTTGGACAATGTGATTAAGGATTTGTGGATGATGTCGCGCGCCAAATATTTCGTAGGTACTTTTTCTTCTCAATTGGGACGGATTGTTCTTGAATTATTTTACAGTCAAGGACGACATGATGCGATGGAATATGTGTACTCTCTTGACGATTCGTACTACTATGCCATGTAATCCATTCAACACTCGAGTGTCACCACATGTAAATTGTAAAATTTCCAAACTTCTATTCTAAAAAATACGCCTCTAACAACATGGAAATTGTGGCCCAAAACAAAAATGATTTCAAAAACGTCGTTTTGCGCATTCCCGACGGGACAACAATCGTCAAATCGAGTGCGTTTGCGAAATGCAATTGGATTAACACGGTTTATATCCCCGAAGGCGTGGTACAAATAGAAGAGTTGGCGTTCAAGTGTTGTGAAAACCTCGAGATGATACATTTCCCATCCACATTATTGGAAATAGGCGCCTGCGCTTTTCTTGGTTGTTCGAAACTAAATAACCTACAGCTGAAAAACGTCCACACTATTGGGCCCAAAGCGTTTGGAAGTTGTCTGAACCTCGAGAATGTCGACATGCCTCATGTCGCGGTCATTCAAGATTTCGCGTTTTACATGTGTAAAAATTTGGACACCGTCACAAACACAGACAACGTCCAAAAAATTGGAAACGAGGCATTCGCGCATACCGGTGAAAATGTCTTTATCGAGTTTCACGAACCATTGGTGTACATAGGCACTGGAGCATTTAAATATTCGGGCATTCATTGTGTGATACTTTATAAATCGGTGAATCTACAAACATTGGGAATCGCGGCTTTCCAAAATTGCGAAAATCTGATGGGTGTCGGCTTCGCTCCAAAAACTAAAATGAAAATACTCCCACAAAAAATGTTTCGAAATTGCCACAACTTGACCGAATTCGACATTCCCAAAGGTATCGTATACATTTCACCCGCGGCGTTTGAAAATTCGGCGATTCAAAAGGTGACATTTCCCGACAGTTTGAAACACGTTGCCAGGCGTGCCTTTCACAATTGCTCTCAATTACGCACACCAATCTTATCAGTGAAAGTGACGGTAGACCCCAGTGCGTTTTTGGGTTGTCGACCCACTTCCGCTTTTGAAATGTCAAGCACGACTATTCAAATGGACGTGAGTGACAAAATGTGTTCCATATGTCTAAACTCGTGCGAGAGAGAAGATAACATTTGTAGGTTTGGCTGCAGTCATGTATTTCACACGGAATGTGCGAAAGGGTGGTATGATAAGGCCAATACATGTGCAAATTGTCGACGGGAAGTTAAAAAAGTAGAGTTGGTCGAAAGACCGGTAAAACGTAGAAGAATTGTATAATTTATTTTTTAGTACATGTGATTCCAAACTTGCCAGACATGTTCAAGCTTGCCAGTCTCCGATGCCACTCCACGCGTGGTTGAGTATTCCGTGGTATTCTTCAGGAACGTTGCGCTGTGCAAAATCAATCATGTCTGGCAAATTTGGATGCATTCGGTGCACTATCCGTCCGGCTCTTTTCAATTTGTCTTGGCCCTCTTCCCAATATTTCCACTGACGATGTTGCTCGCAAGTGGGGTTGTCGACATTGTGCATCATTTCAAGTCCGTCTTGAAGTAACTTTTCCATTTTTTTTTTATCATATCTATTTTAAATGGTAACACACAAATGTCTAACTTTTTCATATCTGCCATCGATTTGAAAAATTCCGAACCGATGTGAAAAATTCTGACATATATAAGCCACATGTTTGGTCCTATAAATGAGAGCAAACATGCGAGCATTACTATTGACTTTGTTTTTATTTCGCGCGAACGCACAAGTACCAGCCAAATGCGAGACAATCACCGATGATTTGAGAACCGCCATTTGTGCTGGTACTGAGCACACGGGTAATTTGATTGCCGGTGCTTCTTGTGGCGGTGCGCTGTGTGGTGCCAGTGATGCAGACAATTGTTGCGGCGCCATAAACGAAGCCGCCTGGAAAACCGCCGCCGACGCCCAAGCCGCCGCCACCGACGCCGAATACGCCGCCG
>Ga0115003_10002699_pt1 | contig 14501 bp, 18 predicted proteins | sample ArcticOcean_MG_C_7_FD_88736 | JGI IMG/M metagenome (GOLD analysis project Ga0115003, IMG submission 88736) | Marine microbial communities from western Arctic Ocean - ArcticOcean_MG_CB11_88 | ecosystem: Environmental > Aquatic > Marine > Oceanic | place: Arctic Ocean: Canada Basin | collected... | reverse complement strand
TAATAGAACCAAATTAATAGAACCAAATTGATAGAACGGAGCAATCATGTCTGAAGCAGTTATGAGCACAGATTTGCCATTGGGCAATAAACGAACAGGGAAGGTCCGTGACCTGTATGACCTGCCACTCGCCGACGGCGGAGACGGAATTCTTATTGTGGCCACTGATCGGGTGAGTGTCTTTGACGTGGTCCTAAGTAACGGCATACCTGGAAAAGGGGTTTTGCTAACCCAGATTTCGAAGTTTTGGTTCGATTTTTTTAGTCATGACTACGAGCATCATTTGGTGTCAACGGACCCGTCAGACATCGACGGGCTGACAGATGAACAGCGTCAACTGCTCGAGGGCAGAATCATGATCTGCCGTAAAAGTGAGGTCGTCCCGATTGAATGCATCGTTCGGGGATACCTGACCGGCAGCGGTTACAAGGACTATCTGAAGACTGGCGAAGTTTGCGGTATCCCACTGCCCGCGGGTATGACTAATAGCGACAGAATTGAGGCGCCAATTTTCACGCCTTCCACAAAGGCGGACGAGGGCCATGATGAAAACATCAGCTTTGAAACGGCAGCGGAAATCGTTGGTCAGGATGTCATGGAAAAAATCCGAGATACATCCATGGGAATCTACGACAAAGGGCGCGAATATGCGCTGGGACGCGGACTTATCATCGCAGACACCAAGTTTGAGTTTGGCTGGAACAAGAACCGTGACATCGTTCTAATAGATGAGGTGCTGACACCCGACAGCAGTCGTTTTTGGCCAGCGGATGATTGGGTTCCCGGACGCGAGCAAAACAGCTTCGATAAACAATATGTCCGTAACTACACGGAAACGCTTGTAACTGCTGGGGAGTGGAATAAAGAGTACCCGGGGCCAGTGCTGCCGGACGATGTCATCGACAATACGCTGACTCGCTATGATGAGGCATTACATCGCTTAACGGATTAAGGCACACAAGCCTATCTAACCTTTGGTTGGGTAGTCTGCCCCATTGGGTTGAAGCGTCTGAGTCTAATGTGGTTTTTCAGGGCCTGTAACTCGCCGGCATCGAAAAGGTGCCGTAACAGGTGGGGCAGGTGCTATATCTCTGGTACAACAAGGCACAATCCTTTGCAGGGTTGTGCCTCTCCCTCGTTAATGGCCGCTTTTCAGTAGAGCGCTGCTTTTCAGTAGAGCGCTGCTTTTAAGTAGAGCGCCGCTGTCCAGTGCAGCGCTACCAAGGAAAAAATGGCCTACATCGGTCTTTTAGCCATTTATATGGAGCTTCTGGCGAAGCATATTTTATGCAAAGCATCTTTGGTTAAAGGATCTTTTGTTAAAGCATCTCTTGTTAAAGCAGGGTAGCGCTCATCGACTGACTAGTCTGCGTAACAAACGCCAGTGCCGCCCAAGCCGCAATAGCCATTAGGTACCTTGGCCAGATACTGTTGGTGGTAGTGCTCAGCATAGTAAAACTGATTAGCAGGATAAACTTCCGTCGTAATAGCAGGAAAGCCTTTACTCTCGAGTCTGTTCTGAAACACGTCTTGGCTTAGCAGAGCACTTTCAAGCTGCTCATCCGAAAAGGTATAAATCCCAGAGCGATATTGCGTGCCGACGTCATTTCCCTGCTGCATACCCTGTGTCGGATTGTGGCTCTCCCAGAAAGTTTGTAACAGGGATTTGTAGCTCACAACTGTCGGGTCAAAGACCACCAGGACGACTTCGTTGTGGCCGGTCATGCCAGAACAGACTTCCTCGTAGCTCGGGTTTGGTGTGTTGCCACCGGAATAACCAGCGGCCGTTACATAGACCCCCTTCTGTTCCCAGAATCGACGTTCAGCTCCCCAAAAGCAGCCCAGACCAAACATTGCGGTCTGCATGACCTCTGGGAATGGGCCTTTCATTGGGCTGCCATTAACAAAGTGTTGTTCTGGTACCGGTAGCTCATCTGCTCTGCCGGGTAGCGCTAAATCAGCGGATGGGATTTCGAGTTTCTTGGTGAACAGTCCCATGATGGATGCTCCATATTGATAGGTCGGGGCAGTATAACGCCATTTTGTGAACTTCAGTCGTTGAAATAGGACGATGGCTAAGAATTCACCTAAAGTTGTCCCGGTTCGACAGTCTGGTAGACTCATTTCTTTTGATTCAGGAAAAAGCTATGGGCGATTTCAGCAGTGTGACCCGCGAAGGTGGGCTCACGATCATTACTATCGAGCGACCTGAAGTTATGAACTCTCTGCATCCCCCCGGGAATGCTGAGCTTGCTGAAATATTTGATGATTTTGAGTCTGATCCTGAACAATGGGTGGCTATTATCACGGGCGCGGGGGATCGTGCTTTTAGTGCTGGGAATGACCTGAAGTATCAGGCGTCAGGGGGTGACATGAGTGGTCAGCCATCGTCAGGGTTCGCGGGGTTGACCTCTAGATTTAATAACCCTAAGCCAGTGATTGCGGCTGTTAATGGCGTAGCCATGGGCGGAGGGTTCGAAATTGCTCTCGCATGTGACCTGATCGTCGCCTCGGACAATGCCATCTTTGCGTTACCTGAACCTCGCGTTGGTCTGGCTGCGTTGGCCGGTGGCATTCATCGCCTTCCCAGAGAGATAGGCATGAAGCAGGCAATGGGAATGTTGCTAACAGGCCGGCGTGTTAGTGCAGAGGAAGGTAAGCAGTTGGGTTTTGTGAACGATGTTGTGCCAGCAGGCGAAGCGCTTGAAGGTGCAAAGAAGTGGGCCGGAATGATTCTTGAGTGCGCTCCGCTGTCTGTTCGGGGTAGTAAGCAGGCTGCCATGGCCGGTATGAATGCGGACTCTTTAGAAGCAGCGATCAAGGGTAAGTATGAGCAGATTCAGCATATGTTTAAAGGTTCTGATTTTGTAGAAGGCCCCCTTGCCTTTGCGGAAAAGCGCGCCCCGAACTGGAAGGGGGAGTAGATTCAACGTGAAACGGTTTTTGGGGTCGCGCAAACTGTAACCAAGCGGTTAGGCGCTACCCTTCAGCGCCTTGTCCTATCACCTTGTTCAAGTAGCCTGCTCAAGTAGTTTGTTCTAGTAGCCTGTTCTAGTAGTGTTTTCGCAATGGTCGGTGGTGTTTGGTGGAACCTGTTAAGCCCTTTCGAGTGCCATACGATAAGTGTTAAGGCGGCGTTAGTGCTGGCCTTAGCTGACAGTTTGGCGCCAGCAAAGTTAGAAACACTTGAAGCGTTTCGTGCTTGTTCCCTAAGATTTTTGGCGCGGCGCGCAGCACCACGTGAATAGGCGTCTTAGATAGATCGGGCAACCTGTCTCTTCCAAAAAGTTAATCTCTTTATGGGCCTTATCAGTGCCTCGATCGTTGCGCTTTTTGTGTCTGCTATTTTCTTGATTTAGGGCAGGGTATCATGTCGGCCCGACTCAAAAGCGGCAAGGCACAAGGAGACTTTGAATGACAAACGGTTTGCAAATAGGGGTGTTAACAGTATCTGACACCCGTAAGCTGGAAAACGATACTTCTGGCCAGTACCTGTGTGACTCGTTGCTGGAAGAAGGCCATCTTCTGGCGCAAAGACAGATCGTTATTGATGACATGTACCAACTTAGGGCGACCGTTTCGAACTGGATTGCTGACAGTACCGTTGAAGTAATATTGGTTACGGGCGGAACAGGCTTTACCAGTCGTGATTCTACCCCGGAAGCCCTTACGCCATTGTTCGATGTAGACATTACTGGCTTTGGAGAGCTTTTTAGGCAACTGTCCTACGAGGAGATAGGCACATCAACCGTGCAGTCCAGAGCCTTTGCGGGGATCGCAAACAATACGGTTGTTTTCTGCATGCCCGGGTCTACCGGCGCGTGCAAAACGGCCTGGAATGGGGTCCTCAAGGACCAGCTCAACATAGCGCATCGCCCGTGTAATTTTGCGGAGTTGATCCGAAAGGGGAGTCATTGATCGTGTTGTTAAGGCCAGTTGATGAAGTGGTGGATCAATTACTGGGTTTGGTCAAACCGACAGTAAAAAGCGAGCTTAGAACAATTGATAAAGCGTTAAATTGTTGTGCGGCAAAAGATATTAAGTCACCGATTAATGTTCCTCCCGCCGATAATAGTGCAATGGATGGTTATGCGATTGCGTACGCCGATGCGAACCTGCGGACCAGCTACCGCGTGTCCGCCCGGATTCCTGCGGGATATGTGGGGTCAAGGCTAGAGCCAGGCACTGTTGCCAGAATATTTACGGGCGCAGAAATACCGATCGGTGCAGATACCGTGGTGATGCAGGAAAATACAGCGCTGAGTGGCAATCAGGTACAGCTCCTTACGCTGCCCGACCAGTTCGAGAATGTAAGGTCGAAAGGGCAGGATATAGAGGCAGGTTCTTTGATCCTATGCAAAGGAGACCTGTTGTCGGCAAGAATGTTGAGCCTGGTTGCCTCTGTTGGCGTCGCAGAGGTCGAGGTGGCAACGCCCCTTAGAATAGCAATCATGTCTACTGGCGATGAACTGGTTGAGCCGGGTAACTCGGTTGCGCCGGGTCAGATCTACAATTCAAATCGGTACGCGTTATCAGCGATGTTGCGAAATATGGGCATGGAGGTGATTGATCTTGGGATCGTTGCCGATACCCCAGAGGCAACCGAGCAAGCATTGTTAAAAGCAGCATCAATGGCAGACTGTATTCTAACGAGTGGTGGCGTGTCAGTCGGGGAAGAGGATCATGTCAAGGCCGCCGTTGAAAAGCTAGGCAAGCTGGAGTTGTGGAAACTCGCCATAAAACCCGGTAAACCGCTGGCTTATGGTGAAGTCCAGGGGGTGCCATTCTTCGGTTTACCAGGGAATCCTGTGTCAACGTTTGTGACGTTTCATATCGTCGCCAGGCAATACCTGCTTGCGATGCAGGGGTGTCGAGAATACAAACCCTTCTGTGTCACCGGGGTATCAGACTTTTCCTTCAACGGAGGCGGCCGGCGGGAGTATTTGCGTGTCCAGGTCCAGAACGTTGAAGGCGAAACCAAGCTCTCTAAGTTTCCAAACCAAGGGTCTGGCATCATGACTTCTGTTGTTTGGGCAGATGCGCTTGCTGTGGTTGAATCAGGCCAGGTTGTTCAACCCGGGGACAGGCTTACGATTTTTCCTCTACTGCTATGCTAGCCTAGCCATATGCTAAACTTAATTCTTTTTTGCGAAGGCGAATAATGGGTTTGATAATACTTAGCACGATTCTGTCCATTGTTCTGGGCAGTTGTGCATGGTTGGTTCTTGGTGACAAATTCCCGGTTGGGGGTGACGTCAAATGGCCGGTGGCCAACAACATTTTTGTTTATGCCGCGCTATTGGTAATTCCTGTGTACTTGACCATCTTTTCGCTCTATTCATTTAGTTAATAATGAAGCTGGCGATAGATATTGACACGGTCAAGGGCTTCCTTGACCCTAAAGAAGGAAACGCTCTGTACGCGTTTGCTTTGGAAGCCGGTGGACTTGGTCCGGTGCTGGAAGTGGGCAGCTACTGTGGTAAATCAACGGTTTATCTTGGCGAGGCTTGCCGGGAGAAGGGGGTTTCGCTTTACGCAATTGATCATCACCGAGGCTCAGAAGAACATCAGCCTGGTGAGGAATATCACGATCAGGATCTGTTCGATGGTAAGGCTGGTTTGATGGATACCTTCTGGGAATTCAGGCAGACCATGAGGAAAGCAGCGCTCGAAGATGTCGTCGTACCGATCGTCGCCTCGTCCCTGGTGGCGTCCCGCAATTGGCAGACACCGCTTGGTATGGTGTTTATCGATGGTGGTCATTCCCTGGAAGCGGCGCAGGCGGACTATCAAAGCTGGGCCTCCCATGTGGTGACGGGCGGCGTCCTTGCGATTCATGATATTTTTCCGAACCCGGCGGAAGGTGGCCAGGCTCCCTATGAAATACTTAAGCTAGCAGTAGCGTCGGGTTTGTTTGAAGAGGTTGAAAGGGTAGAAACACTGGGTTTACTTCGCCGCCTTTAACCGCGTGTTGTAAGCGGTCAACCAGTTTATCCCTCTGGTGCATGCTTTATTCAGGATGGGAATTAGCCATGGAAGCCTGCCGCGAAGAGGTCACTCCGGGTTCGTTTCTAAACAAGTGCGCAGCGCCGGTTTTATTCGACAGCGCGTCGGCTGCCAGCAAGACAGCGCCGGCCGTCCAGGTTGGTTTTTCCAAGGGCCAGAGAGCATCGTCCCGGTGAACATAGCCTGTCCAGTAGGAACCATCATCGTCGCGAAACTGATGCAGCCAGCTGAATAGTTGCACCGCTGGTTGGTATTGTCCTGCAGTCAGCAGTGACATCACGAGCTCGCAGGACTCTGCGACAGTGACCCAGGGCTCGTCGTTAACGCAGACACAACCCAAGTCTCTTACCACAAACTCATTCCAGCGAGACTGTAGATGATTCTGAGCAGTTTTTCCTTTAATGACACCGGTAAGAACAGGGTAGAACCAGTCCATCGCGAAGCGGCTTTTTGAATCCCAGGTTCGGTCAAAATATTCGGGGTGCTGTGAAATTGCGTTACCGAGTCTGAATCTGGCGATTGCCCAGTGTGGCACTTCTTCTTCAAGTGTCGTTGCAATATTGAGGGCACATTCCAGTGATTTGTAGATGCTGCTGCACCCGGTCACCAGCGAGTCTTCCTGAATACCAAGCGTCGTGTCTTCACACCAGTAGATCTGTCCCTGGGGGCCCTGAAGCCGAAGGACAAATTCCATCGCTGATCGAACGGTATTCCATAGATCACAAAGAAACGATTCGTCTCCGGTCACAAGGTAGTAGTGCCAGACACCGGTGGCAACGTAGGCAACAAAATTTGATTCCGCCCGGGTGCCATCTTCGACTTTGCCGTTTTTATAGGCGGCAAGCCAGCTACCGTTTGGCAGCTGATTGTTTTTCAGCCAGTGGAAAGCGGCTTTGGCCTGATCAAAGTGCCCACCAATCGTCAGTCCCATGGCAGACTCAATGTGATCCCATGGGTCCATGGGGCCGTCATCAAACCAGGGGATAGCACCATCTCCATCCTGTAATTTTGCGATGTAGTTGGTAGTGCCAGCGAAGTAATCGTCCGGGAAAAAGCCCATGGACACAAAAACCTGAGTCATGTCTGTTTTACCTGCGCTGTTTTTACAAAGTACATGACCACACTTTTACCCATGATTGGGTTGAGTAGTTTATCCATCCACTGGGTGATCCAGGGTTGTTTCATCAAGTCCCAGGTCAGGAACTCATGATACTTATCCACGATCCATGCGTTAGGTTGACCTTCCTCTCGCCAGAAGAGACATTTCAACCACCAATACGGCACATGAAGGGAATGTGAGTGATGCTTGTCGTAAAAAATGAAACCTGCGGATTCAACATCCTTGCGGAGTTGTTGCGCGTCGAAAATTCGAATGTGGCCGCCATCCATAGCATGGTAGGCGTCGCTGATCTGCCAGCAGATCCACTCTGGGTAGTATCGGGGAACGCTGATAGCGGCGACACCACCTGTCTTTAGGACACGGGCAATCTCGGCAATGACAGCTTCATAGTTTGGGATATGTTCCAGAACCTCTGAACAGATGACCTTGTCAAACGCGTCGTTTTCGAATGGAAGTTGTTCGCCGTTGGCGGCCGTGATGACCAGACTTTTATCGTTGTTGTCAGGTTCGACAAACTGTTCGAACCTTTCCTTGGTGATTTTCAGGTCTTTGACAGAGAGGTCAATTCCGACGGCGTTCAGGTTGTTCGTCATATAGGCAGATATGGCGTGCCTGCCTTCACCGCACCCAAGGTCTAACAGACGTTCGTTCTCTGCAAGTCGCATGGTTGAAAAATTGATAGTTTGTAGGGACATCAGTGAGTTACCTTTCCAGCGACGACTTCGCGATATAGTTGAACCATGTCACCTGCGGCAACTTGCCAGCTGAACAGTTCAAGTATTCTTGACCGTCCTTTTGCCGCCAGTGTGTGCCTAAGGTTTGAATCCGCGAGCAGTGTTCTGATCGCATTAGCCAACGCGAGGTGATCCCGCGTTGGTACTGTGATACCGGCGTCACCGACAACTTCCGGCAGTGCGCCACCATTTGTTGCGATGACAGGGACGCCGCAGGCCATCGCTTCCCCCGCTGGCAATCCGAAACCCTCATAGATAGAGGGAACAACGGCGCAGGTTGCTTTGGCATACAATTCAGCCACTTCCTGGGAGCTCAGGCCCGAGTAAAAGTGAATCCGGTTTTCCAACCCGAGTTGCTTGATAAGATTCGCCGTTTTACCGTCTTCGTTCAGTTTGCCCAGCACTGTGAGTTTCAGTTCTGGTATTTCGTTCGTAAGTATCGAGATTGCACGGATAAGATAGTCGAGCCCCTTAAGTGGAACATCGGCTGAGGCAGTTGCCATGACGTTAAATGCCTCGGGTTCGATACCAGGGATTGGCCGGAACACTTTGGTATCAATGCCATTATGAACAATGCTGAGTTTGGTTTCAGCGATGGCGAAATCGGTTGCAATATCTTGCCGTGATGCGCGTGATACGGTGACCAGGTTATCGAGTTGTTTAACGACTTTTTTTTGCATATTAAGAAATGAATGCCATCGTTTGATCAGTAGCCGCAGCTGCCAGGTCTCGGCGCTTTGCAGGGCAATTCGTAAATCACTGGTGATCGGGTGGTGAATAGTCGTGATCACTGGCACGCCCATTTTTTGCAGTTTGAGCGTTCCGTAACAGAGGCTCTGGTTGTCGTGGACGATGTCGTAACCAGGCCGGTTGCGTTTGAAATACCGTACTAGTCTTCGACCGAATGTATAGGGTTCGGGAAAACCACCCGTTAGCATGCTGAACCATTCAAAAAAATCAGTGTAAGACAGTAGGTGTTTTGGTCGAAGTGCCGTGACATGGTTGTTGGCTTCGAATAGGTTAAGCCCGGGGAGTTTGATCAGGCGGACGCGTTCATCAAGTTCAGGATAGGGCTCGCCAGAGATGACGTCGACCGAATGGCCCGCATCTACAAGGGCTTTACTGAGGAATTTGATATAAATTCCCTGGCCACCGCTGTAAGGATTGCTTCGGTAACCCAGTAAGCAAACCTTTAGCGTGGGTTTTTTTACGATATGAAATAGAGGTGGATGCTGATTGGCGGCCAACATCTGATCGGTACTTCCGAATAAAAAAGGAACGCGATTCTACGAAGTTTGGGCGCTAATTGCTAATTCTCGAACCTGGAGACCTCTGCAGCGAGGCCAGAGGATCGCCGGTGTCTTGCCGATGTAAAAGAGATAGGGCAAAGCGCACCTTGTCTGGTTCAATCTTGCGGCAGAAAGCTTGTGGCGTTAACCGTGCCGGTCTTGTCAAAGTGAGTGATTTTTGCGAAAAATGAGTATAGATTGAATTTTCGTCACTCAGACCTTTGTTTACTTTGTTGAGTGAGACGTTTCCTTAAGTGAATGGTGAACATCGTGATTGAACTTCGACACTTAAAAACATTGGTGGCACTGCGAGATACCGGCAGCCTGGTTGAGGCTGCAGAGAGTCTTTTCCTGACGCAATCTGCCTTATCGCATCAACTGAAAGATCTTGAAGAGAGGTTGGAGTGCTCACTCTTCGTTCGTAAGACGAAACCCCCACGATTCACTTCTGCTGGTAGGCGGCTGCTCAATCTTGCTGATGAAGTTTTGCCTATGGTGAAAAGTGCCGAGCGGGATATCTCTCGACTTGCGGGCGGGGAAGTGGGTCGTCTGCATATCTGCATAGAATGTCATAGCTGTTTTCAGTGGCTAATCCCCTGCCTTGATCTTTATCGAGCTAACTGGCCTGAAGTTGAGTTGGATCTTTCTGGAGGCTTTAGTTTTGCGCCACTGCCCGCACTTGTTCGTGGTGACCTGGACCTGGTGATCACCTCGGATCCGGTTGATCTGCCTGGCATTACCTATATTCCATTGTTTAGTTACGAAGCGATGCTGGCAATCTCCAATGACCATCGATTGGCTAGAAACGCGAGCGTGTTGCCGAATGACCTTGAGTCAGAAATGTTGATCACCTATCCAGTCGATCGTAATCGCCTTGATATTTTTACCCGGTTTCTGGAACCAATGGACGTTGAACCCGCCAGTGTGCGAACAGCAGAACTGACTCCTATGATGATTCAGCTTGTGGCTTCCGGAAGAGGGGTCGCCTGTTTACCGAACTGGGCGCTCACTGAATACCTTGAGCAGGGCACTGTGATGGCCAAAAAACTGGGTGATTCCGGCCTCTGGTGTACTCTTTATGCCGCGGTTCGTGAAGACCAGCTCGACATGGCCTTTATGCAAGACTTCCTGAGCACTGCGAGTGAAACCTGCTTTTCCAACCTGAATGGCATCAAAGCGGTAGAGGTTTCGTAAGTGTTGTCCAACCAAAGTACCCTTGATTAGCAAGCGGTAAAGCGCTTAAATACTTGAAGAAATAGTAGACGTGCAGGTAGTTCTATCCAGGGGGGACAGCTTGCATGCCGAGTGACACCCTGATCGTAAAAGGAGGTGATCCCATTAATAGTCAGTCAACTGGGGGAGCCTCCGAGTTAACATAACTCGGAGCCTGCTCCCCGTACGAAGACAGGGCCCTGCGAAGATTTTTTCGCAGGGCTTTTTCTTTTCTGGTCGCGGGTTTTTTAAGAGACGAGTGTTAAGGGATTAGCTGGGTGGATTGCCAGTGGCCATCCTGTAGAACGAAACGCCGGCGGTCATGAATACGGTTGGGCATATTGAGGTCCAGCATCTCGATTACTACCGGGCGCAACACGATTGCTGCAGCAGATGCCGGCGTCACCATTGCATCTTCCGGGTGTTCTTCTTTGAGTCCATTGATGCGCTCGATCAGATCTTCCCTAGAGTCGACCTCACTGCTTTGTGAGCCAAGCCTTTCGTAACTGTAGTCCATGTACTTGCTGCCGGACGGACGTCGATGCCAGTTTTGTTCGATATCAGAGGACCCGAGTTCTTCAATCCGACCGTTGATGCGGTACTGTCTCTGGCTGTTGGTATACCAGACGAGCATTTCAGCCGTGTTGTTGGCCTCAATAATGGACCACTTGGGACTCGTCTTGTTAACGAACAGTGTGAATCCTTCGGTGGTAATATCCCGAAGGACCAACGTTCGAACGGAAGGCTGCCCCGATTCAGACAATGCCAAGAAGCACAGATCCGCGTTGGGATCGTCAACCATTCGGGCGTTCTGTCGATCAGTTTTAATGCGTGCGATTGGGTCCATTAGTGATGGGTATCCTGGTTTATGTTCTAGACGCTAAATGTTTTGACGGTGAATTGAATGTGAGTGCTCTTAACATCGTTCACTTTAGGTGCCTCAAAGCCTCTGTTACGCAGACTTACTTATCGGAGAGATCTCCGGTCAAGGATTTGCGCTGTGATATTTCCACCCAGTTATTGTCAGGATCTGTAATAAAAGATATGCGGGCAGTAGTGCCCAGTGTAACCGGTGTGCTTCCTTCTAGTGCGCCTCTTTCCAGGGCTTCTGCATGCTCTTTGTCGACTTTAAATACCTGGACGGTGATATAGCGATATCCAGCGCCCTGCATGCCGCCGCCAATCGGGGCGTCTTTATCTTCTTCAAGCAGGAATACCGTGGTTCCCCATTTAAAGCTGTTATTTGATAATGGTTCTGACTGAACTGTCTTGGTAAAAAACCGTTTTGCATCTTCCATGGATCGAACGACCATCTTCATTCCGATGTTGGTGATGTCGTGTAAGCCAGCAGGGACCAGTGTTACTTTATTGCCATCAGGGTCTGTCAGTGGTGTAGTTTTGGAAACGTCGGATGCGATGAGTAACTCTCGATAACCCGTCGGGGTGTTTTCCGGTAGAAGACTCCTTACATGGTTGAGTTTGAATATTGAACCCTTTAAAGAGAGGCGATGCTGGTGAACGCCTCCGCCAACCTTGAGCAACTCCATATAAGGTAACCCCACTTCCTTCGTCCAGAACTCGAGCATGGCGTCGATGTTGTTTGTTCGTACACCGACGTCGATGCAATGCTTTGCCAGATTCATATTGTTACCTTATCTTTTAGAGATTTAGAGATTTAGATATTTATCGTCATCTTTTTGGGCGGGGTAGGTTTCAAAGGCGATTTCTACGTTGCTGGCGCACAGGGAGACACTGATTTCTTTTTCATTAAAAGTAATGGTGGCTTCAATGAACTCATGCCATTCATAGTCGGTTTGAACGGAGCTGGAAAGTCGGAGTGTCCTCTGGAGTGTCCCCTGGAGTGTCCGCTGGAGTGTCCCTAGCGACGAGTGCATTCGTTGAATATTGTTAATAAAAAGCCCTGCAGACCCGCCTGTTTCAAGCTCTACTCTCAGAGCAGCATTTTTGTATTCGACTTTCAGCGCTGGCATTTGGGTAATCTTTCTTTTTAGTGAGTAGGGCATTATATCTAATCGGGCCCCGTGGCGTACTTCCAAACAATTAAGGTATGATGGCGCCGCGTTAGAATCCAGTATTTGCAGTAAGAAAGGAGAACCCATGAGCCAGAACCAAATGAAAGAGACCGCCCAGGAAATCGCAGATGGCCTTAAAAGGCTTGGCCCTAACAGGATGGTTGCGTTGTCCGTGCATGTGTCGAAAGACCTGATCGAAGAGCTGGAGGTCAAAGCTAATAAGCTGGTAGCGTTGCTGGAATCAGCAAGCTAGACCATTCCCAACAGGGTGATCAAAGACATGTTTAAGGTTGAGCCATTGACAGGTGCTATCGGCGGCGTTGTGCGGGGTGTTGATCTTTGCCGACCGATAGATGAAGCGGCACGTGAGTTCCTGCAGACGGCACTGCTGGAGCACGAAGTGTTGTTCTTCCGCGACCAACCGATGAGCCCTCAGAGTCACGTTGCTTTTGCCAATCTCTTTGGCCAGCCCCAGTTGCACGAAGCGTATGATCATGTGAATGGTTACCCGCAGTTAACGATCCTTGAAAATGATCGGGATCGACCCTCAAAAATTGAGCTATGGCACACCGATATGACGTTTCGGCCATGCCCACCCATTGGTTCTATACTTCATGCCGTCATGATCCCTGAAAAGGGTGGTGACACGCTGTTCGCGAGCATGTCGGCCGCTTACGAGGGGTTATCTGCCAAGATGCAGTCCTTGTTGTCAGGCTTGACTGCTATCCATGATTTTTCATATGGATTTAGAGAAAGTCTTGACGAGCCTGGCGGCGCAGAGCGCCTTGCAGATATGGTGGCGGCAAACCCATCCGTTGAGCACCCGGTGATTCGGACTCACCCGGTGTCGGGTAAAAAAAGCATCTTTGTGAATGCATTGTTTACGGTTCGAATTAAGGGTATGCAGCCGAAAGAGAGCCGCGCGCTGCTCGATTTCCTTTACTCACATGTGACGACGCCTGAATATACTTGCCGCTTTAACTGGCGACCCAACTCAGTTGCTTTCTGGGATAACAGGATCACGCAGCACAAACCGGTCAACGATTACTGGCCTGCCCACCGAAAGATGCAACGTATCACTATTGATGATGGGCGGCCGCCCGTTTAGATTCGTTGTGCTAACGACGCAGTTCGTGCAGCAAGTCCCTCAATACTTCTATGAAGCGCTGTGGTTGATCCAGAAACACGTGATGATAGGCTTCGGGAACGACTCGAATCAAAGTTGGGTTAAGGAAAAGCGCTAGCCCTTCGGCGATAGCTGGGGGGAAGAATCGGCTTTTCTCGCCATAGATAAAACCTACCGGTATTCGCATATCGCGCACCATATCCGCAGCGGCAGGGAATTTTTCGCTTAGCGACATTTTGGCGAACACCGCTCCATCTAGTTTGAATTCAAATCCTTCCGCTGTTTTCTTAAGCGAATGTCCTGCCAGATAATCCAGAATGAACTTGTTGTCGCATGGCTGTGGAGGACGAAGTCTGAAGCGTCGTTTACCCTGTTCCATTGACTCATAAAACCTGTTCCTGACCTTTGGCATTGGCAGGGGTTCTCGTGATGACCTTTTCGGTGGTAGCGCAGAATCGACGATGATGATGCTATCTAGTTGCTCCGGGTAAAGGTGTGCCGCGATGCGAGTCATGCTCCCACCAAAGCTGTGACCTACGATAACAGGTGAGTTCAGTTGGGCAGCGTTGATACATGACACAATTTCCTGTGCGAAAAGCGCTGCAGAGTATTCCGCCCGGTGATCACTTTCGCCTGAACCGCTGTTATCGATCGCAACGACGTCGTAGTCGGAGACGAACGCAGGGGCGATAAAGTCCCACCAGTGAGCATGTGCAGCGTGACCGTGGACGAATAGTAATGCGGGTTTACCGGGGTTCTTCCAGTGCTGGTAAGCGATGGTGGCGCCTTCAACCTGGCAGCTGTGGTGCTCCGTGATCACACTAATGTATTGGCTAAACCAGTCAGGTTGCACGAATTGGCGCCTTAAGGGAAAGCGCGAGTATAACTGCTGGTCTAAGTTTCTTGAATGCTCGTGTTTGAAAGTCAGGCCCAAACTGGTGCCTCAAGATAGTGCCTCAAGATAGTGCCTCAAGATAGTGC